>Ga0213867_1001514_pt1 | contig 10404 bp, 21 predicted proteins | sample PICome_12_FD_160120 | JGI IMG/M metagenome (GOLD analysis project Ga0213867, IMG submission 160120) | Coastal seawater microbial communities near Pivers Island, North Carolina, United States - PICO540 | ecosystem: Environmental > Aquatic > Marine > Coastal | place: USA: North Carolina... | reverse complement strand
AAATAGAGCTGACTCAATCAGCTCTAAATCTCTAACATTTAATTTGAAATTTTCGTTCGGTTTTGCCATCGTTTGCTCTTTCTCATACCAAGGTAATGATTGGATGGTTCGTAGTTCCATTTCTTACCGTGGTGTCCTCTAAGGTCTGCATAGTACATTCTAATTAGCACTAGTAGTTTCACAAGAGGGTTATGAGTGACTTTCACTTTAACTTCCCGTTTAAAAAATCAGCTTCTTCATCTGTATAAGGCCACATGTTACCAGCTCCCGTAATTTTGGTTTTTGAATTCCAAAATTTCATCAGCCTTTTTATTATACCCATGAAACCTTAGTTCACGAATTGCCATACAGTAACTTCTGTATTCCATTGCTCTAATAAGACGTTTCCACATTATGAATAATCCTTAGGACCAAGCATTAATGCTTTTGCTTCTTCGTGGAGTCCTTGACGAGAAAGTTCAGAGGCAGCTCTTGCTCTACCAGCTGATTCGCCGAATGCAATAACAGCAACAAATGCTGTTACTAATGCTTTACGGATTACATCGCATACTTTGCAAGTGATGTTATAAAAACTAGTGTGAGTTATTGCAGTCATTACACCCACCCCACTAGGTTTTTGTTTACCATATCATCATAATGCTTTTCAGCAATATAACGAATGTCACAGCGTGAAAGGCCCATATCGTTTAGTTCACGATCTGAAAGTCTTGATAGTTCTTTTACAGTTTGATTTGCAAGTCTTCTTGCTTTGAGTTTTACGCTTTGCTTCTTTAACCATCCCGCGATAGATGGCAGGCCAATCCAAGTGGCCGTGTTTATTAGTGTAGTCATTGCTACAGTCTCCTTGTATATGTGTATGTGTGGCTATAAGGTCTGTCACGTACCCCGGTCTCTCCCGGCGCTACCTTTGTATGGCATAGGAAATGCCCTTCATTTTTTCTGAGCTGAAGACGCTCTAGGAATGAAATAGTACAGCATCACTGTCCTATTCCCAACTATTTATCATACTATACTATAGTATAATAAAAAAGTCTACTGTTTTTTGTGCAAGACTGTTATGCAATTTTTGCAATAATCATATCTCTTGACTTTTAGTTAAACTTATGTTTAAATAGTAAAATGAAAATTACTATTGCAGGATATGGCTTTGTAGGCAAAGCCCAAGAACACATTTTAAAAAACTACTTTGATATAGAGATTCATGATCCTTATTTAGGATACGAATCACAATGGACTGATATTGATGCAGTAATTATTTGTGTGAGTACACCTCCAAGACCAGACGGCTCATGTGAAATAGCAAATGTGTTCGACGTGATTGATCAAGCACCGGATGTCCCCATTCTTATCAAAAGCACTATAAGTGTAGAAGGATGGGAGATGCTAACAGATGCGTTTCCAAACAAACAGATTTGTTTTAGTCCGGAATTTTTACGCCAAGCAACCTGGAAGCAAGATGCAATGACAAGCCATATGTACATTGGAGGCAACTGCAACAATTTTTGGACTGATGTTTATCTCAAAGCTCTGGGTAGATTAACAGTCGAAGTTAAAGATCCTGCTTCTCTAGTAGCAGCCAAAGCATTTAGAAATAGTTTTCTTGCAACCAAGGTTGCTTTCTTTAACCAAGTATTTGACTATTGCAAAAAATATAACTTAGATTATGAGTCGGTTAGAGAAGCTATTGCCCAGGATGCTCGTATAGGCGATAGTCATACTAAAGTTACTAAGCAAAGAGGCTTCGGAGGAGATTGTTTTCCTAAAGATACAAGTGCTATCGTAACATCAGCCCAACGCAGAAACGCCAGGCTGACTATAATTGAAGAAGCAATTAATTATAATAAATCGGTACGTAAAAATTAATTATCGGTATTAGGATCCCAATCTAAACAAATGCCGTAGACTTGTCCTGCATATGGTGAATTACCAAAGTTTTCATTAATTCTATTCTCAGCAGCATCACATTGTTCCCACGTCTCAAACTCTATGCTGCTCCAACCATCAGGTGCAATTATATCTCCAGGTAACCATTGACCGTCTTGCATTAGAAACATAACCACTAGGAATATTTTCATTTTTGACTGTTCTCTTTTCCACTTGCATACATTTCTAAATAGTTAATATAATTAGTCATTGAATGGTCTGAGAAAGAATCAATTTGTCCTCTTTTGATTCCCATCCACAATCCACGTAATTTGTCTTTAAAACGCTGCCATCGTGTAGGCTTACGGACATTACCGTAGGCATTTAAATACTTTCCTGGCCGTCGTGTTTATATCCTATTATCCATGGCGGGACTGTAGTTACTATATCGTTGTTATTAACCCAACGATGATGAACGGTTTGCATTGTTTTCACATATCCAGGCCATCCTACCCTAGGAGATCCATATGTATAAAGCTCTTCTGCATCTCTGATAGACTCCTCGTAAAAGCAACGACTCGCCATAACTGTTGCCATTGCTGCACCTAAACTATGTCCGCAAAACCATAGTTTCTTTGTTTTATTGGCTGCACGGCTTATGTCTTCTAACACCATCGGCCAAAGCTCGTCTACTTCAGCTTTGAATCCTCTATGAACTCTTGATAAACTTTCTGATTTAACAGGCGCTGCCTTTAAATCTGCTGCAATATCATTAAATTGTGTAGGTTCGGTTCCTCTACATGCAATTACTAGATCTTCTTTGTTCATAAAACGGTATGCTTGAGCACCTTCTTTGTTATAAAATTCTATTGTAGTAAATCCTAAAGATTTTGCTTGCTTTTTTACTTCCGTTGTGTTATTGTTGTATGCTAATTGTGCTAGTTTTGCAAACAACAACGACCGTTCAGGAAAAGGTAATTGTGTTATTGACATTTTGCCCTCCAGTTGTAGCCCCATAGTAAACATATTTATAGTTTGTCAACGCTAAATACATTATCGGAGCATAAAATGAAAAAACGTACCCGCAGTATTTTAGAAGAACTTACTCACATCAGCACTCGCAGAGACGAAGACCTGATGATAGATAGCACTGGTGCTAACATCATAGAGAGTGCGATTAACTTATTGAACCGAATTGGTAGGAACTATGACGAAACTACTGCTGGTGAATTAGAACGGCGTTTTGTTAATAGCATCAAAAGCGGCGACCCTAGAAAATTTAAACGCGGCATGCAAAAAATCATAGAGAGTAAAAAAAATGATTCTTAACGAAGGTGGAAATGTTTTCAAAACAGAACCTGAAAAGGAGCTTATTACTACACGTATTGCAACTCCTGATGTAGATCCTACTATTAAGTTCTTAGAAAAAATAATTGGTTTCGAAATTGATGAGCAGGATTTGTTAGGAACTACAGGAAAGAAAATTAATCCTGGTGGATCGTTCAAAGAGAACTCATCAGGTGACCTAGATATTAATACTGATGCAAATAAAGTTAGTAAAGATGAACTTAAATCTAAGCTCGCTGCCTGGCTCAAAAGCCAAGGAATACCTGATCAAGATATTATGAACAAAGGTCGCACGAAACAAGACGGCTGGATCCACGACGCAGGAGATCAGGTGCACTTCCGTACTCCGATAAAAGGTAATGCCAACAACGGCTTTGTACAAACTGACTTTATGTTTACCTTAAAACCAGACTATCAGCGCGGCGCCAAGCGTGGCGGAACAGACGCTTTTCCCGGCAAGTATAGAGCTATGCTGTTAGCTAGTCTTGCAAGGGGCAGGGGATATAAGATGAGTCCTAAATTTGGAATTGTTGATCCTGAAAACGGAGATGCTGTCGTAACTGACGATTGGAAAAAAGGTATTCCAGAGCTATTACTTGGTCCAGGTGCAAAAGAAGAAGATACATTTACTGTAGAAAGTATGATAGAATTTATTAAAAACGATCCTAACTACGAAGAATTGGTTGCACAATTTAAAGATACACTAGAAAAGGATGGACTAGCACTACCTGAGTCTACTAGAGAACTTGACAGAATTAGAGAGCTTGCAGGGTTATGAGATTTTACGAGTTTAAAAATATTCCAATAAAAAATTCTTTGCTTGAAGCAGCAGCCAGAATTGACCATGCAGAAGATCTAATCTTTACTGAAGGTAGTCGCGGCGCAATTAGAGCAATTGAAAGTTTAAGTAATCTTGAGGATGGACAACATGAGTCAGTCACAATCAAATGGGACGGTTCTCCCGCAGTCATTTTTGGCCGCAATGAAGATGGAGAGTTTATATTCACAGACAAATCAGGCTTTGGAGCAGTAGGATACGACGGTAAAGCAAAGTCAGCAAAAGACTTAGGAAAGATGTTATCAGCTCGCCCAGGAGCATCTAATCCAGATCCTGTCAAAAAGGCTAACTACGAAACGTTCATACAAAACATGACTGACGTTTATGATGAATACGAACAAGCCATTCCAAAAGAATTTAGAGGTTACTACAAAGGTGATCTTTTGTATTTTAATACACCACCTGAAGTAGAAGGCAAGATTACCTTTACGCCAAACATTGTCACATATAAAGTTTCGCCTAATTCTGAAATAGGTAAAAGAATTGCTGCAAGCAAAACAGGAGTAGTGGTTCATAGGTTTATTGATGAATCTGGAATGGAGCGACCGGTTAGTTCTCAAGAAGCTAACGATTTAGCTATCGGTGAAGAAGTTTTAGTTTTTCCTCCAGTAACGCCACAAAAACCACCTTCGGTAAATGATAATACCGTAAGAGATCTAAAGGCAGAAGTAAATAAAAATGCAAGTGCCATAGATGCAATGCTCAACTCACAAACCCTAACTAACATAAAAATGAAGGATTTGCCAAAGGTTTTTTATAATTATCTAAACCAAAAAGTAGATAGTGGAATGACAGATCTCGGAAAAGATTTTTTGCAATGGGTTACTACTGCAAAATTAAGTGACCCTAAGAAAAAGCGTATCGCTGAATACATAGGGTCAAATCAGCAAGGGTTTAACGCTATGTGGTCAATTATCACAGGTATTATAAATCTAAAGAATGACGTTATCGGGCAATTCGATAGTCACGATGCAGATATAACTGCCAGCATCGGTAAACAAGCAGGCGGCGAAGGATATGTTATTGCACATCCTGGTGGAGATATAAAACTAGTAAATCGCTCTGGCTTCACAGCAGCCAACAGAGCAGTGGAGAGATAAATGAAAGAACTTAATGAATTTGAAGCGCACCTAAATAAAATTGTGCGTCCTGTGTTAAAAGATACAGAAACAGAAGGAACACTAGACGACCTAGGACTTAGAGGTCATGGGTCAGAACTTGACCAAGATGAGAAACTAGGTAAAGGATATGATCAAGATCCTATGTTTATACAGCTAGGCAAAGTTATTGATAGCGGCAAAGATGGCACAGTAACAACCGACGATGGTAAAAGCCATAAAGTATCACTTGACCAAGCTCGTACAATACGCATGTTAATGACAACTGAAAAAGTAAAGCCAATGGTTCGTACAAAGTTTCAAAAAGATATGCAAACATCCCACGGACTTGTCGACTTTTTAGACATGGATTATCACGAACTTCCGTCATTGTTTGTTAAGAGGTATTTAGGTTAATGAACTTTATCAAAGACATGTATGAAGAAGGTTTGGTTGAAAAAACACTAGACGAGGATGCGTGGGCTGAAATAAGAGGTAGACGTATCAAACGTTTGGAAAGAAAACGTAATATTGCTTTGTACGGTTATTTGGTAGGATTATCTAATGCACCAAAAGCATCAAAATTTGTAGATAATGTACTTGAAGGTAAGTTTCCTCCACGACAGTTTTTAGAAGCCTATGCTCCAATTATCGAAATGATTGATGATATTATTGAAGGTGGTCCGGCACATGTATCGCAACTTAAACTTGTGCATAAACGGGCTACACAGCGTAAAAAATAGTCACCAAAATCAGCCCATTTCCGGTGTTTTTTTCTAAATTGACTAAATACAAATGTAACGAAACGCTTGAGAGGCGTTTTGCCATAAGAGAAAACATAGGAGAATAAAATGGCAGGATTAACAAGAACAAATGGTGTAGGTCACGCAGACGGCACACTATACTCAACAGCAAACCTAGTAATGGTAACATGCACAAAAGCATCAGGTAACTGGACATTCGGCATCGGCGGTACAGCAGAAGCAGTAGCACAAGAAATGAATCCACTTATGATTGAATTTGATGGCAACGGTTTTGCAGCAGTAATTGATGGACATCACACAAACGCAGCAGACCTATCAGCTAGAATTGGCGCAATCACAGGTGCATCAGAAACAGTAGCAGTTTCAACAACACTACTTGCACTAGCACCATAATTTGGTTAGCAAATAAAAACAAAGCGTCACTTTTAAAGTGGCGCTTTTTTTATGGCTGTAAATACACTTATGAACTCCGTAATTGTATTAAGCCTTATTGATATAACTGAAACTAAAGCTCGTCGAGGAGACGATCTTAAAAAAGTGCAACAACAAGCAAACTATATGACATTTATACAAACAGCAGGATTAAGAGTCAACCCTAATCCTATTAGTGTTCAGTCTTTGACAGACAACATTGATAATCTAGGCTTCGGTGAAAAATACAGCGGAAAGCAAAGGTACTGGGAATTTGTTTTTGAGCATGAATATACAGGCGGACTTACTAGAGAAATGCTTTTAGAAGATTTTGATTTAATACCGGTACTAACTGGTCTTGACGAAACTTCTACCATTTATAATAGTATAGTAAGAACTAAAGACAAAAACGACAGAAATGTAGTATTTAAACTACCAGATAACAATTTAGATATCAATTAATAAATACATGCATAAAGGCACATATATAAAAACAACACAAAGGCCAACTACGAGTTTACTTTATGAAGGAGATATAGGTGTCTGACCTACCAACAACAGATTTAGAAAAAGAAAGTTTAGAAGCTCATGTAGATTTATGTGCTCTACGCTATAAAGCTCTTGACGATCGTATGACAAAATTAGAATCTAAAGTTGATGAGATACATATTGACATCAAGAACGGCAACCAATCAATGACTAAAGTCCTTATTGGTGCAACTGGAACTATCGTAGCTGGTTTACTTAGCACAATCGTTGTGTTATTGATGTCTTTCCCACAATAATCCTTTTCCTAAAAAACTAAATACAATATGTTATTAAGAGAGCTAACAATAAATCTTGACGAAGGAATGACCTGGGCCCGGAGTGGACAAAAAGTTGTTCGCAAATTCCGCTGCTCAGGAGGTAGACGTCACGGACGTATAGTTGCAAAACCTCAGCAGTGCTTTGCAGCACCTAATATTAGCAAATCAGTAAGATTAAAAAAATTAAAAGCTAGAATGGGATCTAGACTTGCTAGAAAAGCAAAAAGAACAAAAAGAGTTAATCCAGCAAGTAAGAGAGTGCAAGCTCTAAATAAGGGTAAGAGATAATGTTAGTATATGAACTTACTGAAGCCGGACCAACAATGGCCTGGACCCGCAAGGGCAATACCAATGTTCGTAAGTTTCGTTGCCAAAGCGGACCACGTAAAGGTCGTGTAATGGCAAGTCCGGCCAGCTGTAATAAACCATTAGATATACACAAGTCAGCAGGTTTAAAAGTAACAAAACAAAAAAAGTCTAGTCATATTAAAACTAGAGGAACAATTACTCGTAGATCTAATCCGGGTTCAGTTAGACGTGCCAGTTTAAACAAACCTAGAACAAGAAAACCTAGTACGAGAGGGAGAAAAATTAGATGAAAATTTATGAAATAGTACAAGAACAAATGGCTCCTGGAACTATGTTAGATGTTCTAGATGATAACGATAAAGAAACAACATTGATTGATCCAAAATCTAAAGTAAGAACTGTTATTCCTAAAGATCCTTCAAAACCAGGAATGATAGCTAAAGATGAAAGAGGACAATTAAAGTTAAACACTAAAACAAATGGTACCGTGGATAAAGGTATTAAACCTGGGGACAAAATAACTGTAGGATGAAACTAAACGAACTTATATCTCAGTTTGAAATCTTCATGAGCAATGAAGAAGAAAGAGTTTATGACAAACTCACAGAACCTACACCACTACACCAATATACATTAAGAGAACAAACTCTAATCCAAAACCTAGTAAGGAAAAGTTTGGTAAGTAAAATACGACAAAATGATATTGTTTTAGTGGTGAAAAATGATCAAGCATTCTCTACTTAAAGACCTTCAAGATTTAGTAAACAAAATTGAAGTGATAGACATGCCCTATCAAAAGGGTAATCATATTCGCATAGGTCCTACTATTATAACAGAGCGTAGACGGGATTTTGCTGTTTATAATACAAAAACTAAACAAGAATTTATTATGTTTTGTAAAACAGGTGCAGTTGCGCTTGCTAAAGATTTTGCAAACAAGAGATCAAATAAAAGCCGAATTTTAGAACTTGACAGGCGCATTGAAAAGAACTATATGGATTGTATGTTCTTTCGGCACAGCTTACGTCAAGCAAAAACACAAGAAAGAAAAGATATATTAGCCTGTAGATATGAGATAGCAAAAGCAGAGACTCAATCCGCCAAAGACAAATTAGACGACTTTATCTTTTAACATTGATAAATAACTATAATAAAAAGATTCATTAATAGGAAGAGCAAACAATGAATATTAGAGAAATTAACAAGCCTGTGACAGCAAAGTCACTTAATGAGAGCCTAGCAAAACGCTTTGGCGAGCGTGTAGCACTAGAAAAGTTTTCAATCGACCAACTTCAAGATGTCCGTAATAAGTTACGTACCACTTTAAGTCAAACAGAAACTACAGAAAGTTTCGACGCAGTAAACAGTTCGAGCTCATATCAAAAAAATAGACTCTTCCTTGATGTGTTAAATGCTGAAATTTCAGAACGTGCTGCAATTAAAGAAGCTGAATGTGACAAGTGCGAGTGTGATCCTTGTGAATGCAAAAAAACTAATGAAGGTGAAATGCCAGCAGGACTAAAAAAGCATATGGAAAAGAAAAACAAAGACAATAAAGCAGACGAAAAAGATGCAGATAAAGGTGGTCCAAAGGATCATGGTAGACGCCCAGACAGTCCAGACTTAGATAAAGACGGCAACACAGATGAGCCAATCGGTGATGCAGCCGAAGATGCAAAGAAAGAATCTATTGTACGTGAAGGTGCAGAAGACCAAGCAGAACTAGTAATGGCTGCTAAGAACATGGTAGACAAAGTAACTAGCTGGATGGAAGACACTGCTGAAATGCAAACTGAATCAATGCTAGAACTTGCTGATGCAATCCGTGATGAGAAGAGTCAAGCAGAAAGTGAAGCATTTGTAAATACAGTTAAGCCTGCACTAGAATCATTATATACAGCAATGGAAAGTACACGTCAAAGTTTAACACAAGGTGTAGGACAGTTGACCGGAGAAGCAGAAGCAGTTGACACAATGGGTGACGAAGAAATGCCAGCAGATGATATGGCAATGGAACCAACTGTAGACGCAGAAGGCGAAGATGATTTTGCAGCCAGTGAGCCAGCTGTTGGTGGCGAAGAAGAAGCAGGCAGAGCAAAACGTGAATCTAAGTACTACGCTAAAAAGCGTATGTTAGAAAGCAGCAGAAGATTAGGTACAATCTTTTCAAAAAAAAAATAGTTAAGGAAGAAAGTGCCGCACCAAAATTAGTGCAAGTGCTTCGTACTACTATTGCCAAAGCAGACGGAAAAGGAAAAAGTCTTTTCCTACATTTTACCAAACCTAAAAAAGAAGATATTAAGACTGATGCAATTAACCTTGACTTGAATAAGTTGATGCAAAATGTTGGCTCAGAGCAATTTGATTACGGTATGTTCAAAGCGGCTTTTGACACCGACCCTAGAATAAAAACAATGGTTTCAAATTTCAGTCAAAAAGGTATCGAAGCTAAAACAGCAAACACTATCAAGGACACTCCACAGGGAGGTGACCAAGGCGGTGATGCTGTAGCTGATATGGCCAAAAGCGCAACAGACGTAGGCGATTCATTAATTTAACTTGACAAACGAGGTATTAGACTATATACTGTTAATCTAATATAGGAATAATATTTTGAGTTTATTAATTAACCGATACAATTACCAACCCATCTCACGAAAACAAGTAAATGGCAAGAGACTCTATGAGACCCCCGATGGAAATGCTGTGGCCTCTGTCACAACTATCCTCGACGCCACCAAAGATAAGACACACCTTATCGCTTGGAAGAAGAGGGTGGGTGAAAAGAAAGCACAAGAGATAGTTACGGAAGCGGCGGGGGTTGGTACCCGGATGCACAAATACCTTGAAGACTATGTTGAAACTGGTGAATGGCCGCAACCAGGTGGTAACCCTTATGCTCAACAAGCTCATAGTATGGCTGAAAAAATCAAAACCCATGCACTTGCTGATGTGGATGAAATATGGGG
>Ga0213867_1001513_pt1 | contig 10408 bp, 5 predicted proteins | sample PICome_12_FD_160120 | JGI IMG/M metagenome (GOLD analysis project Ga0213867, IMG submission 160120) | Coastal seawater microbial communities near Pivers Island, North Carolina, United States - PICO540 | ecosystem: Environmental > Aquatic > Marine > Coastal | place: USA: North Carolina | collected... | reverse complement strand
GGAGGTGGGGGAGGAGGAGGAGGAGGAGGAGGAGGAGGAAATTCGTATGGAAATTACACGTCTTGCACCGAGTTGGATTGTGACGAATTAGATTACGCCTGGTTTTGGAATAGCCAACGAGCATACTGTGAGGGAAGTGAATGTGACGACGGTAAGTGCCTTTTCTCATACATACATATTGATATGTGATTTGTGCGAGTAACTAATCGACGTATGATGTAGGTTATGGCTCTAGCAGCAGTTATAGTGATAGCAGTTATAGCAGTTCTAGCGACAGTGAAGACGAATTTAACATTAAAGACTGTGCATCATATTCAAATGAATGGCTTTGGGATCTCACACTTAGCTGCGATCCAGATAACCTTGATACGTTGACAGACTGTGCATGTCCCACTGCAGAGGAGCTTTTCTACAACGGAGATATAAAATGCGCTCATGATCTTGACTCCTATAAAGCTTGTCCATCAGATTGTGAAGTTTGTAAGACATGTTTGGTGTTGATTGGGTGTGAGGATATATATCCCAATAGTATCAATCCATTGAGTGGTGCGGCAAAATTTGGCCTTGCTACAGTCCTAATTAGTGCTGTAAGCGTGTCGACTGTGTTGGCGATGAAATTTTTTCAAGAGTCTTCATCACGCCAAAATATTGGTACAAAGGAACAAAATTTGCCCGCGCACTTGATGGAGCAGCAGGCTATCGAAATGAGTAAAGCTCACCGAGAACATCGGCAAGCAGTTACAGGTACTGAAGAACATGGTGTATGGCTCGCACCATTGTCATAGGAAAGGATAATTACAAGGCTTGATTACGAGGCTTTATGTACTTCGATTCAATTTTTAAGGGTCAGTAAAGTAAAATTTAGTTGTTCGATTGACTTTGTTTTGTGGCGAGCCGCAACAATGAATTGTTGTTGTAATAAGGGTCTTGGAAATACAAAATGGATTACTGCACATCCAAAAAAAACAGAGATAATAATACCATAATTCGGTTCACGCGGAGAATGTTCTAATTACAAACGAAATTTATTCAAGAATGACTTGTATAGGAACCACGACAACAAGTGAGATACTAGAAAAATAGGCAAATTTCGATGCTGATTCGCTTAGGGCTTGCAATATAATTCTTCTTTTTCGTCTCTAGTCCTCGCAAAACCTCCCTATGAGCCTTGTTGGTACGATTTTAGTTTGACAAAAGGTTAAGCGAATTTTTGTTTCGATCATGAGAAGATTTGTTTTCAGACATTACGTCAAACCTTGTGCTTATAATGTGGGTTCGGAACATAGTTGGGGTATTGACAAGGCCTGAAAACAGATATTTGAAGCTTTGCAGTCGCTCATTTTTGGTTTTAGCATTAGCTCTACCGGTAGTTGCTGTATCGTTGCACGCAACAGCAATTCATGATATCTTATACTACAGGTGTTTACCCTTCTCATAATGCTTGGAAGATATCGATCATTTATGAAATTAAAAGGATGAAGAGAAATTTCTGATTGCAGTGGTCTCATAATCAACGATGAAGATGATTGAAAAGGTACACGAAAATACTTAGCACTATTTGTTGGAGTCTTGTAACGTGATAAAATTTAAGCTCATGCGCAACGAAACATTATCTATGACTGCACGGAATGCTTGTTCACATCCAAACGCTTCATCTTTTGTAGAACTGGAATACTGCCGCTACAGCTTGTCGTGCGCACTGGCATACATCTTCATGTATTATTTTGATGTATTGATTTTTTACATTTTTCAAAACACACGCAATGTTCGCGCGCTGCTCCTAAATTTCAAATTTATCTCCAAATTAGCTCGGGCTCGGCCCTCATGTACCCCTGACACCTTGTGACTTGTGAAACGAAGAGACGACGAGTAGGAGATTTCAGATTTCACTGCATGACAGTTCAGCAGCGGACGAATACTCTTTCCTCTCTCTCTCCATATTGACGAACCGTGTGCGATATATTGATATATATTATACCATCTCACATTTTACATCCTTTACGATGAAACGACAACATCCAACACCTACCAACAACCATCATGATCATCCGATGCACGCACCTCAACCCAAGAAAAACCATAAACAGCATGAACGATGTCATAGATTTCTCACAAATCTCATCGAAGCGTGTCGCTCTCACAAGTTACAGAAACACAGTCACAACAAAGACGAAGGCAAAGAGTTGCATCATTCCTCACCACAACATATGAAATTATACGATGACAGTGACAATGAATTTGTCATTCACCAGACATGTCGGAAAGATTTACAATCTTTGGGTGAAGTTTTGCCGCAGGTGGAACGTGAGCTGTATGAGCATGCCTCGCATTTATCGCTGGTGCATGTACGATGCCTTTGTGCTCTGTACAATGATATCATGGGAAATAGTTTTTGTACTCATGCAGGCCTGATTTTTCAAGAACAAGGAATGCGCACGAATTGCATCAGTGATAATTTTAGACGCGTGGTACAGCTGGTGCACTTGTTTTTGAATTCGTGTTCGTTCGAATGTGACAGTGATGCTCAAGCGATTTATGAAGTGAGTAGGATCGTTGCAGGTACTATTGGGAGATTTATCGTGTTAGGAATGAACGGGGATGTAGATGTGCAGGAGGAGGTAGATGGTGATCTTCAGAGAGCATATGTGAGGGATATAGTGTATTTGATGGAACATGTGACAGCTCTTTTGAGGATGACAGAACAAGCATTGGATTATGATGGCAATGATGGTCATGAGAACGTAGAGATAGATGGTCATGAATCTGCGGTTGTTTTCGAGGGCGTTTTTGACAGTGTTCGTCAATTCTTCATTGTGACGAATCATTTAGCAAGTCATAAGCAAGACCAACACGGGAATGATGAAAAGCTCGAGTGTACCAATAGTGACAAAGAACAGGAAAAGGACTTTAACTTGAAAAAATTTCAAGAATGGCATATACCACTGAAAGCAACAATTTTACGTTCATTACAAGTAATGTTGTTGGATATCCTAGCTTTTGTTCTGAAGAGCGAAGCATTGCCCCTTGCATCTCGTCGGTCATTATTTCGTACACCCAGCCTCTTTCTTCGGGTGCAGAGCAATGATGGAATCAATTCAAGCGATATAATAAAAGATTGTCGGTATGATATCTATCGCAGTGAAACCTCAGTATTACATGCAGTGGTTCACTCCATAAGAAGTGCATTTTTACTTCACGATGTTGACGTAGTCAGTGACCAATTTCATCAGGAAAGAAATAGTGTATGGAACCATCGCATGGATGATAGTAGATACGAATATAGTCAGGCAGGAGGATCGGCTGCATATATTTTGTTGGAAAATCTATGGCCAATACTAGAGTCAGAATTGTCGATGGACTTCTTGAATGAAATATCCTTTTTTATAAGTAAGGCTGCCACTCAACAATTAGCTATTTTGGATGCGACGCGGGAAACAATACCATTTGATTCGATGCGCAGGCTCTTTAGAATATCCATTAATTTTGATGGTCTTGAAATGCGGCAACATACATATGGGTACCGGATATTTTTTACTTTATTGGATGCACTTCCTCATGTTCGTAGAGCGCTCCTACCCCTATCCCAACAGACGTCGTCAAAAAAATCATCTCGAAATTTGGATTGTATTCATTTGTCCCGGCTTATTTTACAAACAATCGAGTCGTTAGTGTTACAAAACTTAAACGACTATGCTTTTATGAGTCGATTAAGCTCGAAATGTAACAGCGAAAAATTATTTTTGCATTTATTTGCTTTACTTGATGTACCTGGCTTATGTTCAACGGCAATCAACTTAATTGTTCCTTTAATAATGCATAATGACATTGATTTAGAAACGGTACTTAAAAATATTGCAGAGGAGTTGTGTGTAACCGGAGGTTTCATCGGTGAAGAGGGTGAAGGGAACATCGATGATGACATTTCTTTTCAAGAGGCAATGGAACGACGAAAACGAAGAAGAAGCGTAGTTACGATAAGTCCTTCTTCATCTCAAAAGGCCACAGTTATAAAAAGACGATGTCCAAGACAAATAAATACCTCTTTGCTTCAAATTAGTGGTGATGAATCCCGCATTCTTTCTCATCGTAAACGTGCAAGAGCCCAAGATGACCGCGAAGTTGGAGCCTCGATGGACGTATCCACTCATACGTTTGGCGATTCAACAACAACTGCGCTTTATCAAACATTATCAAACGCTGTTTCAAAGAGCAATAGTCTGATATTATCATACAACAAGGGAGGAATCACATCAGTAATTGGAGTGGTAACCAGTTCAGGTTGCGCCTGTATATCGGCTGCATTGCGACTCATTATCAGAGTTTATATGGAGAAGAGAATATCAGCTAACAGCTGTCCAATTCTACATCATTTACTATATGCCATAAAATTGTCTGCACTGACGATAAAGCGTGCTTGTTGTACCCGAGAAAATGACGATAACAATGTTACAATTGGGCCGAAACGTGTAAAGAAGATTATAGCGTGCGTAGTTGGCGCTGCGTTGGAAGTTCGTCTCGCTTCATACAATGTTGGTGACGCCATTGATGTAATTGCTGGATGCATTTTATCTGTATGGGACGTAGACTCGATATTGCTTCAACAGAGCACGTCTTCGTCGTCATTGGATCCAATGACCGAGGGGATTTCTGGAAAGACCTTGGCTAGACGCAAGCGAAAATGCGAAACACTGTCTTGCGCATTTTGTGTCATAAGTGATTGCCAAAAACATTGTTTATGTTGTTTTGACAAACTTGAAACAACCCCAGAAAAAGCTCAAATATATTCATACTCGGTACAGAATATTGAATGTGCACTGCCATTAAATGCAAGGTAAGTAATGGAAATTAAATTTGTATAAACACCATAAAATATCTTACTCTTAACAATATTCAATAAACGCCCACTTCTAGATGCTTTTTACTTGCAAGTTTCCTCCCATCCTCCTCAACAAAGATCCTTGAATTTGTCGACAAAGTTGTTGGAAATATAAATTGCTTGCCTACCTTCATCATTGCTTCGATTATCGCTGTAACGCCATTTGCAGTTGATCATGAGGAGACGAGATTTGGACTATCACAAGTTGCTGCGATGCTCAAAGCTTCTAGCAAACATGAGACAACTGCTGTGAGGTTTCTATCTCACCAAACTATAATCGCAATTTTTTCAAGAGATAGTGGGACACAATCCATTTCTCATCACATTTCTTTGGGTGATATATATTATCGATCATTGACTGAAAATAGCAATAATAGAAGAGATTTGCTAAGTAGTTCTATGGCAAGAAAAATTGTATCGAACGATATATTTGGTTTTGTCGAAAATTGTCCTATAGTGCGGTTGGTGCGTTGGTGCATGGTTGTTGATATTATCATCCTGGGAGTGAATCAACTTGAGAAAACATTTTTGTCGAAACAGTTCTTAGAACAAATATATAGGATTCCTTTTTTGGACAACAACTATGATATTCAAATCATTTCAAGTGATTTAATTGGGCCAGCTTTGTATTCGAATGAAGCAAAATTGCTTTATTTGACATGTTTGGATGGTGAAACGAAGAGCGTAAGATCACAAGAAGATGCTGATCATGCGGTACTATGCTTTTGCCATGATATTGAAGATTTGCTCAGACAATATTGCGGTATTGATTGTGGATGTGGGAACTCTGAATCGTCAGGTAACTCCAGGATTAGTCAGAAGGATTCTAGCGAATTAGCTTTATCAAGAGCAAAGGTTGGATTGAAAGTATTGACATCTCTATGTGAACATGCCAATATCGATTCTTACCATGGAATTGCGCTGTACAACTTCTCATTACGTGTTCTGTTCCGATGCTGGGCGAAATCTTGCAGATCGTTAACGTGTGATCCTACTCTTTTAAGCAAACTAGCATTTTCTGAGCTCAATTACATCCAAAGGCTGAAACCTCTCTACGATTTGATTGATGGAAAAAAGGACAAATTTAGGAATCTGCTCGGTGATTTATTCCCTGTATTATTGCATCCAAGTTCTTCAGACAATGGGAAAACATACAATAGGTACTATTATATAGTCAAATTCATTGATAAATTTTTGATTAGACGTGGTGGCGAGTCCAGTCAAATGTCGATATCGTCTTACTTTGAGTCTATTTTACCTGGGCTTATCAAGCATTTCATTTTGCAAGAAGATTCCGACAATCTTCTTTTGTGTTGCGCAGGCTTCAGGATTAACTTACGCAATATGGAGTTGGGAAACAACTCTGTTGAGCTTGTGGCCGATTCCAAAATTTTGTTAAGAAAGCAGCGAGAAGATCTTTGTAAAATATGTGTTGAGAGGATTGAAGATATTTTACCTGGGTTGCTGCTGGAAGAAAACCATAGTTGTTTAGGGTTCTTACTCACTGAGGTGCTATCTGCGTTAGAACGGATCACGCTACCAAAATTGATTCTTCATCGTGAACTTAAAGTCTTAAGAAAGCTTGTGATTCGAGTCGCGTCGGATATCCAGCTGGTCGGGCTAGATGCGGAAGGGACTGATACAGCATTTATCGCATCTGAACAATCACTGGATTTGCATTTAAAAGAAAAAGTTGGGTACTCTGCTCTCTGCAAAGCAAGCGTATTACGCTTTCACGAAGATTGTTCACAATTTACCGGGAAGAAAGGATTCAAAGGAAGTGGATCAAAGACGGCTGCCTTAAAAGCGATAAAGGGGAAAGTTCTAGATGAAGTAGGACACGAGAAAGTTTCCGCGTGGATTAGGGCAAATTTTATGTATCTACTGGCTACGGTAGTGCTAGATCAATTTTCAAGATTTTCTATGAGAAATTCAAATGACGACGGTGGGCAATCAAAGTTGACCTCAATGAAAACACTATTTTTCTTATTGCACTACTTGGACAAATCTGCAAGTCCTCAGTACATCCCTCAAGTGTTGTCCGCAGTGAATGCTGCTATTAGCATCGGATCGAATGACAATGCGCCTGAATCGTTAGCAACTGTTGACCAACTTCGTCTGCTCTCGGTGAGATGCCTATCAAAATTTGTCCATATTTTGTTATCGCATCGCGTATCCACAGTAGGTGACAACCTTTCATCGATAGTAGTGTCTTTATTTCCAGTCTTGATTGATAGCCAAAGAAGATTCGAAAACAAAAGTCAAATCGAGCATGTTACAACGATAGAAGCGGTTCGTCTTTTGGAGTTTCTCATATCCGGTAGTGTGAGCTCAAAGTTGGTATCATTCTTTCGATTTATTCCTTTCTTACCTGCAAATCCATTACTACGTGGAGTTAGGAGAGATTTAAAGTCTCTTGGTTTTGATTTTGACGATAGTGACTCTGGAATAGAGGAATGTGATCATAATCGATTGTAAGTAATGCACATTTATTTGCATGATACCGTATTTTATCACTGCTTACTTTCGCTATTGCTCATCTACTACAAAGGCATAAATCATCTTTATCCTACCAGACGTCATTTCAACAACGCATTCTTGTATTGAGCAATATGATACAACATGAGAGTGCTCACGTGCGCCGAGCTGTCCTGTCACATGTCACTGATTTGATAAAGAAACATCGGCGATCATTTCAACGTTTATTTGTAACGGAACAAGCGGCATCAATGCGTTTTTTGACTGTCATTAATACCAACCATGAAAGCCAAACGCATAGCGATGAGATGAAGCTGCTCGGAAATTCGACTGGTGCAGCCTCGTCTTTATTGAAAGCACTATTTGCCCGCTGTGCTAATGAAACAGATTCTGCTGCAAGAAAAATGCTCCCCATTTGCCTTGGTGAGATTGGAGCTGTGGATCCAAATTACTTCGTTAGTGACAGTCTTCAAAGTAACATCTCAGCAAATGCGAGTGATATGCATCAGGAATGGAGGCTTGATAATCCGCCCTGGAAAGTTGATGAACAGTCGTACATGATGAAGCTCATAACAAATCATTTGGTCGCCTCCCTTAAAGCAGCATCTTCGACTCAAGAACAAACCAAAGTAGCCTTTGCAATCCAGGAAATGATTGTTGCTTTGGAAGAACATTCTAAAGAACATAGTTTCAATGATGAACTTTCAACTGATTTCAACTTCGTCCTTGATAATTCTAGAGAGGAAACAAGCGAGTGCGGTACCATCCAACGCAAATCGAAGAGTAAAAAGCTTGGTAGTTGGTTGAAAAATAAACTCAAAGATGCCGGCGTATTGGAAGTAATTGAACCCTTCGCAGCAACGAACTACAAGCAACAAAATTATGCTCCTTCGAAAAAACCCGTGAGTAAAGCTCAATTAAATTTTGCTGTTTCTATTTTTTTAATTGTGTCTTTTTCGTCATCATAGCCTTTTTTCCGGCAATCTTCATCTTATTTTTCGTGGTTAGCATCATTGTGCCGCTTTCTCATCGAGCGCAGTCACGAATGTGAATTCAGTTGCTGGGATGCTTTATTTCAGGCTTGTCGAGCCGCTATACGCTCACCATCTGCTGTCAACGTTGCTGAATATTTGCTTCCACTTTTAGTCCTAGATGGATTGTGCTTTGGTAAAAAGGAGGATCGAGAAAGTATTTTTCAAGAAATACGAGATGTTCTGTCGTACCGCAATGAAAATTTTCGTTTTGTGGAGCCATCATCTCAGACAGCCAACTATAAGTCAGCCACATATTCGACGTCTTTGTGTAAAAATGATTATCAGAAAACGGTTAACACAATATTTACGGCTCTTGAATCCCTTGAAATATGGTGTGAACGTCACGAAAAGTGGGAAGTGCTGGAAATTTCAAGGAAGCGAAAGAAAAAGGAAAGCGAAATTTTCTGCAAAAATGATCAAAGTTGGCCGATCAGCGAGAGCATAAAATATATCAAACAATTTAAATACGAAGTACCATATATCTTACGAGCAACTGCTGCGGTTCAAGTCGGTATGTATTCGAGGGCAATGCGATACTTGGAAATGAACTCTAGACTAGTTGTTGTTGGTCACATTTTCGATGATAATGACAATGTAAATTCTAGTGAAAAAATGAATCAACGACCTGGTGGTGCAATTGCTCCTATACAACCTTCTCTTTTAGGACTTGCACAGTACGTACTCGGCCAATTGAGTGATGTTGATGCTTTAGCTGCTATTGGACGTGAATCGAATCGACTTGGTAATCAAGATCTTCGAGATCAAGCGCATCAACGGGAGGTGAAAGGTGATTGGTCAGGAGCTCTCCAAATATATGAACAACTTTTGCAGTTACGAGGACCATGCAGTCAGTCAAATAGTCAAAGTGATTCACATTCTCCTCCAAATAATTTTCACTTGCAACGGGGAATGCTCAGAAGTTTACTCGAACTCGGTCAGCTTGAGAGCGTCATAAATCAGATCGGAGGAGTAGCATCTTTTTCTCCAACGGGGACATCAATACCCGACGAACTTGCAGCATCTGCAACTGAAGCCTCTTGGAGATTAAGCCGCTGGTCATTGCTTGAAGATCTTATCGCTCAAGGCGAGAGAAGTGCTACAGATGATGAAGATCGTTATCAAATTTCTTTGGGTAAAGCAATGTTGGGTTTACAAACATGTTCTAAATCAACTATTGTTAGTGCTTTGGACGAGGCAAGGCTTGCAGTGATGACTTCGTTATCAAATGTGACCAGAGAATCGTACAATGGAACATATCCACTCCTAGTTCGACTTCATACTTTACGGGAAATTGAAAATTCATCAACAATATTATGTTCTCGCTTTTGCGACGAAACGATCAAGGCTTCACACAGCGACTTTGCATCATATTTTCAAGATTTCGTTGTCGAAGAAAATAACGGTGGTTGGAAACATCGCCTCAACTTGTCGTCACATGAAGTTATCGGCATGGCAAAGATATTGAATGTCAGGCTTGGCCTAGCACGATTTGCTGGTTCATCTGAAGTAGAAAGTGATCTATGGTTAACCATAGGGAAGCGAGCCAGGAAACAAGGCCTCTATCATATTGCCGAAACTGCACTTGCCCATGCGAAAGCTTCAATTTCTAATTTGGAAGATTCGACGAAATGTCATGAAATAGAGTTCCAATTAGCGAAGGTGAAATACTCTTGTGGCGAAACTAGCGCTGCACTAATGATGTTGGAGCAGGATGAAGTCGTCGTGGATAAACTTCTCTCGCTCGACGAGCATAACTTCTACGAATCCCTGAATCGATATAGAAAAAGTAATTCAGGAATCGAGGGATATCGGAACGACGTTTTTGTTAATAGGCTGTTGAAATCTACAGAGTGGATGATCGAGAGTGGATTAAAGGGTGTTTCAGCGATAATGAATCGCTTTAAGATTTGCTTGGGTATAACGCCTTGCTCTGAAAAGACTCGCTATGTTTTCGCCAAATACTTGGACTCTGTAATGGAAACAAAAATTTCTTCCATTATTGCGAATAGTTTGAACGAAA
>Ga0213867_1001512_pt1 | contig 10410 bp, 5 predicted proteins | sample PICome_12_FD_160120 | JGI IMG/M metagenome (GOLD analysis project Ga0213867, IMG submission 160120) | Coastal seawater microbial communities near Pivers Island, North Carolina, United States - PICO540 | ecosystem: Environmental > Aquatic > Marine > Coastal | place: USA: North Carolina | collected... | reverse complement strand
ATTATTCGGTACAGTAATTGATTAAAAAGATTAAATGGCAAACTTCCTCCTTTTCTTCGTATGAAGTTGCAAAAGTTCGCTTTCACTGCTACGTTTCAAACTATTTTCGAGCTTAGTAGTAGTTCTTATTCAATCCTATACAACTAGCTCTTGGCACACTCTGAGAGATATTGCATGTATCTGATTTTGCAACGTCTTCAGTTTTAATTCATATTTCCTGACTTTTGATGACAGCGAAAAATGAAATAAGCGTTCAAAATTTTCTAATGCAGCGAACAAGTTTTGTTTCAAAACATTTTGCTTGCATGTTATACCAAGATTCGTCCTAGCATTTTAATGTAGTTTCGCAAAAATAACGATTTATTTGAGAAGTGCGATGTTAAGATTTTTCAGGTGGATATTATCGCGTCCTTTGTGACAATTACTAGGAATTTCTTCATAATTTCATCGTCGCACTCGCAAAGTACATACATAAAATCAAGAACAGAATAAGATTGGGCAGCACATCGACAACAAACGAACTCCTTTTCAATCAATATTGAATCATTTGTTGACTTTTCGATCCCATTCATAATGAAATTACTTTCCACCTGTATTTCAACTTTTATTTGAGATTAACATGACTCGTATTTCCCAACATGGAACGCCGCAAATCGAAGGTTGTGTCACACATTTCATGCTGTAAGAGATTTTGAAACAGAGCAGATGATGCAAAAATGCTGGATTCAAACTTTATCAGCATGATTGGCAATGTGAATATGAAAAACCCTTTTAATTTTTTATTATCTCGAAACTTACATTGTCAACGACGTAGGTTAAACTCGTTGTGCACTCTTTCTCGTACAGAGTCACAGAGTGTTGACGAAGCTGAACTTGTCACAGTCGTAGTTCATGAAGTCATATGAGAAGACCATTGAACTAATGCAGGATTATCGTTATAGACATAGGGCATAGACCTTATTCTACTCAAGGTTGTCGAGGAGATGACACACTTGTAAGTATATAAGTAGTAAGAGAACTCGAACAATATTTATTTACTTTTGAACCGAAAGCTAGATACAGATGCCTTTTTATGTCAAGCATTTCTCGCCTAAATATGTAAAAATACCCTATCATCTAACATCCAACAAAATGTTTATGTTTGTTTATTAAGTTTTTTCTATCTTCTATTTTTTGATAAAGACGACGTCGGGGAGTGAGTGTACCGAGAAACTCCAACATTGGAAATAATAAAGATGAGATTATCGTGCAGATGATTCAGTCAAATCACTTTGGGAGCTTTACCAATAGCATGTGACGAATGGATACGCACATTGAGATAACAAGCCTTGCAACAAATGTGGCCATACGCAACTTCTCTCCTCGTGTTAGTCTGCGAAGGTCGGGACTTATCGAAACACAGCAAATGATTACCCAATTCCTTTTCTCAATACTAGAGAGAGGTCATTTGATACAAACAATTACTTTGCTTCGCTTTTTGTTCGGAAAAGTTGATATCCTTACATTGGAGGAGGTGGGGGAGGCGGTGGGGGAAGCATACCGCTTGACGGCATCGGTGGTGGCGGAGGGGGTGGAATCATCATTGACGGCATCGGTGGCGGCGGCGGGGGTGGAAAAGCCGCACCGGTATGGTGCATTGGCATCGGTGGTGGTGGCGGCGGAGGTGGAGGCATCCCTTGTTGTTGTGACATTCCACCATACGCCATACCTCCTTGCGTCACATTTGCATTGAATAACGGATTATTACTCGGTTTTTGTAAAAATTTCTTCATTGGATTATTAGCAGCCAACATTCTCTCCGCTTGAGTACCATGTCGTTCTGTTGGGTTGTCTTTTTTGAATGCATATGTTACATTTATTATACGATTGCATAGAAACTGTCCGTTCATACACTCAATGGCCATATCTGACGCTTCAAAACTATCAAAGCTTATGAAACCATATCCTTTGCTAATACCAGAATCTGGTTCACGCATTATTTTTGGCGGCGTCACAATACCTCCGAAACTCGAAAAGGTATCATAAAGCAATTTCTCATGAACATCCGGATCCAAATTGCCTAAAAATAAGTTTGCACCAACCTCCATAATTTTATTATCCACCGTGGACTTGTTTACACGAATCATTTTATTAAATAATGAGATCATACCCATCACACGCATGGCATACTCTGCATCACGCTCCTGCTTGAATTCGACAAATCCATAACCACTGTGTAACCCCGTTAATTTATCCTTCGGCATATGCACATTCACTACAGGCCCAGCCTGAACAAATAACTCCATCAATAATTCTTCTGTACATTGTGGATCTAAGTTGCCAACGTATACTGTCGCCTCCTGGTTGCGATGTTCGACGCTTGACAACAAACTGGCCATGTCTTTTGTACCCGATTAGATGTTGAGGTGGTAGGAACGCCTGATCGAATACAGAGATTGTTCAATTCTATATTAATCGGGCAGCAATTTTTTTCTAAAGAGAGAGGTCTCTGTGTATGTTGTGTCTCTCGTATGCGGTTGGTGTAAAAATATTAATAAATGTTCGTGTGGTTCTTCTTGTAGGATCATATTATTTTAGCCTGTACCGGTACCTCAGGACCCCACCCCCGTACGTAGAAATTTCACTTTCTACCATCACAAATACGAGTAGAGATGTTTTTTGTTGTTGTTGGCAGAGCTTGGTAGTAAATTGGAAAAGTAGTACTCCAGTAGTATGTATTACTTTTTGTAGTACTTTTTTTACTCGAGCCATAGGCATAGATGTGATGGAATCGCTCGACTCGCGAATCTGCTTGGATCCAAAAATTTTCCGATTTCGATTCGTTATCCCTTTATTTCTTTGGCACTCCCTGACGAAGGTTACACTCTCGACTCTCGACTAGAACTCCATATGTTCAAAGACCAAACAGCTTCGTCCCACCTTCGCCTTGTATTTATTTGACATGTTGAATGAAACAATTTTCATGTTATTTATATTAATATTAATATTAATGATGATATCACATTCTGATATTGTCATTATGTAGCAAAGTGTAAGGGTATGATGCGTACTGAAACTTTGATAAAAGTACAGGTGAGGTTGCATCATTTGTCATTTAAAAACGGTAATGAATGCTCCAATCTGAGCTCGGTTCTTTGAGAATCATTTAGGGCACTTCGAGAAAATGGCTTACCGGTACAGTGAATTAAGAAATCCTTATAACTAATATTAAGCTATTTTCCTTTTGTTAAATTATTTCTCGTGAATGCCCCACAACTCATAACGTCGGTTCCAGGAACTTGCAGTTCTATCCGTAACCCTAGACTCATTTAGGAGCTCATAAAAGTAATATTTGAGTTCGCTGAAGGTGTCATCATAAAAGTTAAGACAAAGGCTGATATTATAGAGTTATTCTTTTCCATATGAATAATCACTTCAGTAGATTTGCTATTAGAATAGGCCACTGTCGTTATACTTAGAAGTATACTGAGTGACCATATTCCTTATGACTAATGATTTACTATATTACCTCTAGATTGTAACCATCATCGAGCTAACTACAAAATTTTCATTTCTCAATTTCAGATATATTCCATCTTCCTTATTGCAAAGACGAGTTACGGAAAGGAGGGAGGGAAGGATAATTTAGCTATTTATCCTCCCGTTTAAAATTTTATAATAATGCTCAAAGGTAGAAGATACACTAACAAGATCATAATTATTCTGTATCTCCGGCGAAACAATTCCACAACGTTGCGGGCTCGCTCACATGAGTCCTTCACTTTTCGACACATTCAAAATATAACATAGATATCCCCATTTTCTTTCAACTAACCAATCAACCAACCGCACGCGAGTAATCATTACCTTATTAATAATTCGAGATCAAATCAAGTGTTGCCGAGACTCCTGCGCTCAATTCTTAGGTATCAGAATAATAAATCAAAATGCCAATAAATACAGATCGCATACATGAATACAAGGCAGGATCCATATTACGGGTTCATATGATTAATTTCTTGACCTATCGAGAAGTGGAAGTTTGCCCTGGTCCGCGGTAGGTGTTGCTTCTAATTGATTCGTTTATATACGACGTGATGAGCGTTTGTACTTAAGATGGAAAATGTCCTTTGTGGTGGAGTGTTGTCATGATGTTTTTCAGTGTCACGCGTTTGTATTTGTATTGGTATTCGCATTGGTATTGGTTCTTACTTTGGAGAGAAAATAATGTCTAGATCCATCCATAGCTTTCCTTCGGTGCCCCGTTTTGAAATAAATGCTGTCCTTACTATTTGCTTTATATTGTTGTTTTGTTTTGATGTAGACTTAATGTAGTATGTGGGCCGAATGGAAGTGGTAAGAGCACCGTCCTGTGTGCCATGTGCCTCGGTTTGGGAGGTCAGCCACCGTTGCTCGGTCGAGCTGACGATGTGAAACTTTTTATCATGCACGAACAGGATTATGCCGTGGTTGAGATTGAGCTTGCGCCGAAGGCCGATCATCCGGATGGAGAACCGAATGATATCATTACTCGAAAAATCATTCGTTCGAAGGGTAAGAGCAATCGAGGAGCATCAGAGTGGGAAATTAATGGGAAGAAGAGCAATCACAACGAAGTGAGGACGTTGGTTGAATCGTATGATATTGCCGTGGGAAACTTATGTACGTTTTTGCCTCAAGATCGTGTCGGATCCTTCTCTGGATTCAACGCTCAGAAGTTGTTGAATGAAACCCAACATGCGATTGGTGGAGGGCTCGTAGAGGATCAAAATCGACTCATTGATCTAGAACAAAAGGTGACCTCGAACGACCGTTCCATGGAAATGAATCGTATTCGACTCGAGCAGCTCTATAAGGAACGCTCACATCTCGAGAAGGAAAAGGATCGTATGGAGGAACGTCAAGCTTGCCTTAATGAGATTGAGTTACTAGAGAAGAAAAGAATGTGGCTTCAATTTGAAGAACAGCGGTCCGTCGCCGTAAAACTTAACGAGAGTAAGAAGGAGGCCAAAACTAATTGGAATAACGCCAAGAAGTCCCTTGCTCCTACTATTAAAGTGGTAGAAAAACTAGAACAAAAATGCACTACGTATCGAGCGGCGATGCACTCAAAAAGTGACGAAGTAGCGAAAGCAGCGAGAGGAAAGGACGGTTTTGAAAGAAAAATCGCAATATATTCAGATGCAGTAGAGGACACTGCCAGTGAGATTGAGGGTATGGAAGAACAACGAAGGAGGGAATTACGCAAAGTAGACGCGCAGCGAGCGAAAGTACAAGCCTTGGAGGAAAAGTGTCAAAGTTTACCCGATGTCCAAGGTTTGAAAGCTGCACAGAACGAGGCTCGCATGGAATGGTCGTCGATAAAGAAGGAACATAATGATGCTAAGCGAGCGTATAATGCGAAGGAGCGGCAACATTCTGAGTTAGCACAGAAGTTGAGTGCTATTGAAAAAAAGTACGAACGCATTTCCAATGATAAGGTGGCAAGGAGAAATAAATTATTTAGTAAGTATCGAAATTTGGCAGAGACTTCTAAATGGGTAGAAGAGAATAGCAAGAAATTTCGCAAAGCGGTATTTGGTCCCATCGTTTGCGAGGTGAGATCATTCCTATAGACATGTCAATAGATTCTTTTCATTTCGACTTCCATTTTAACTTGCTTTTATTTTTCAACTGTATACTTATATATTCAGATTCAAATTAGTGACGAAAACGTAGCCGCCTACGTAGAGCAACACGTCCCATTATCCGTACTGAAGTCTTACGTTGTCCAATGCCGCGAAGACTACGATTTGCTCTACCACGAAATCCGCCAGAAGCTCCGACTTCCCATCAATATCCAACTTGTCTCCGAAGCACGGTCACCGCGCCGCTTATACACCGAGGAACGCATGCAAATGTTGAAGGAAGAACACGGCGTCGTCGGATATTTGGATGAGGCCTTTTCTGCCAACGAGTTCGTAATGGAAGCCATCCGTGATACCGCCAACGTCCAAAGCGTTTTAGTTGGAACGGCGCAGACTCAAGCTAGCATCGACAAGCACAACTTGCTCCGTACACTCGGCACGGATGAGACAGGTAGGCCAAAATCCTTTTGTATCTTCGCCTGCGATCGTAGCGGGAAGTCCTACAAGTACATGGGAAATATGAGTCGATACAGTGGGAAGATTAATACGTCCATAGATGAAATAACTCCTCCCCGGATGTTGGCTCCGGGAGTATCGAATATGGAGAAAGAGGAATTGAAACAAGCAATGTTTCAGCATCGTAAGGAAGTTGAAGAGATTCAACCGGACATCGATAAAGCGAGAGTGGAATATGAAAGGTTTGTTCAATTGGGTAAGGAAGCTGAAAGTCGATATGCACATGCTCGCGAAACCATTGCCAAAATCCAAAAATATAAAAACAGTTTTCAAAATGCCAAAAATAAATTAGCCGACATGGAGGAAGAAGCAAACCGCGATACAACAATCGAGACTCGTTCGTTACAGAAGAAGTTGAAGAACGTCATGTCGTCGTATGTCTCTGCATTGAGAAGCATAGCGGATGCAAACAAACGAATGATGGACGCGGACGGGCTTGCAGTTGGATTAAAAATGACAGAAAATATCTTGTTTTCACGTCATCAGAAAGAAAAGATGAAACTTGATGACTTGCAGAAGGAATGCCTACATTTCGAACAAAGTTTGGCGCACGTCCAGAATGAATTGTCGGTCGCCAAGGGTAAGTTGAGGCAGTTGAAGCAAGCAGCAGAACATAATGCCCCGCTCGTCGATCATCAAGGAAATGAGCTGCCCCTAAAAGCACAGCTGGAAGAGCTGCCGTCTACCCTTTCCGAGATCGAGGCTTTGATCGAGGAAAACCAGATGAAAGTTGATGCAATGGTAAATAATCCTGGTGTTATTCAGGCCTATATGAATAACGTGAAGGAAATTGAAGAGTTGGAGAAAGAACGAGATAAAATGGTAGACGGGGTACAAGGAGCGAAACAGGAATTAGAAACTACGTTGAATAGATGGAAATCAAATTTGCAAAATACAATGAATAGTGTGAATGAAAAGTTTGGTGAATACATGAAGGACCTTAATTGTGCCGGCGAAGTTGGTCTTCTCGACGCTTCATTGACCCTTACTGATGATGGGAATGCACAGATCAAGCAGCGTCGTTATGATTTCCAGAAGTGGGGCGTAGAAATCCGTGTGCAGTTCCGTGATTCGGGAAGCTTGCAAGTTTTATCCGCCCAAAGACATTCTGGAGGAGAAAGAAGTGTCAGTACTATCATGTATATGATGGCTCTACAGGATTTGATCAAGTCGCCATTTCGCTGTGTGGATGAAATTAATCAGGGGTTGGATGAACGTAACGAACGTCTTGTTTTTGAGCGAATTGTAAAGAACTCGACTGGAAATGTGAGCAGAGTTGCCAATGATCACAGTGGCCAATACTTCCTTATCACACCGAAATTGTTACCTAATTTAAAGGGAATGGATAACGACGAAATTACTGCGCATATTGTAATGAATGGTCCGTACAACTTCCGCCACTGCCGTGACTGGGATGTGTCGAAATTCTTAATGGCTGCTGCCAGTCGGAAGCGCGAGTCCTGTGTCGACGAAGTCACCTTGGCATGTAAACGTCAAAAGCAGTAGGTGTCAATATTTGTTGCAATCAGAACTCAAGGTGGACTATGATACGTCGGGCACAAGTCGTAAGGTGGACAAGGGAAACTACTTTTCAGGTGGAGTGTACTAGGGGTTACTCCTGGATAAATAACAATGGAAACGATGACGCATATAATACATATCGATCAAATGACAAATGCTAATACTTTTCGTTTGTTACATTGACTGTGATATTTGATATTTAGGACAAGTTCTAAATTGTGCGATATTGAAAACAGAAGGAACTGAATTCGCGAAGTTAACCTTTCCTCCTTACTTCAAAATGTATTATTTTTAATCTGATAAAGGTTCATTTCTACAATCCTCTAGTAACTTATATGAACATGCGTTATTGATATATTAATGATAATAGAGTTGTACATATACCTACCTTTAGTGAGCACTCGTGCGTTCCAGACTATCAGATGATGAAGCGAACGAAGCTGTGAACGCTTCTGAATCTGCAGTGTTATGAAAGGAATGAGTACTAAAGAGGTTGGCGGAGAAGCTTGATTCAATGAAATTCACAGGTCATCATGAATGATAAATTTTTCAGGTGAACTATCTCCACGATACCGATATTACATATTGTATAGCATATCTCTATAGCGTAGAAATTATTGGATTTTCGTTGTAAATGTCGATGGTTTTCAAAAATGAGAAAGATGAAAACGTAAACAAACTTCAAATCCAACAAGCTGTGTCCTTTCCAGTCTAAACGACTCCAAGAAAACACCGGCAATTGGTCGTGTGTAAAGATGTCACGTGTCAGTGGACAGTCTTTTATCGTTGCTAATCAAATGATATTCGATACTATCCAATTCAATCAAAAATTTATTTCACTCAAATGAAATCTCACTCATTTGAATAAGATTCTTTTTTACGAGTATAAATAATTCTCACACTTATACTCATATTTAATTCAATTTCAGTCAGGCTCATTTCATTGTTCCAAAGCCAACCTTCGTATATTGAACATGGGAGATACTTGGGGAGCCCATCTTGGAGCGCCACAGCAATGGCGCAATGTACCTTATGTACAGGATCGTGGCGACGGTTTTGTTATTTGCCTTCTTTGTCGTACAGGTGAAATGCACAAATCAATTTGTGGTAGACATTTTTCAGGGTCGTTGCATCAGAAGACATATAGAAAGGTAAAAGAAAACTATAGGGAGGCTCAATTACAAGCCCAAAAACGAAGCGCAATTGTCAGTCGTGTCGAAGAAGTTCGATCAGAACAGATCGTCATAGAGAGTCTCGGTCTGAAAGCATGGAGGGATGATATCAAAGCTAGGATGCTTGATAGAATTTTGACTCCAAGAAGCTTATGTGAATACCTTGAAGCGAAGGAAATTTTATTAAAAAAATATCTTAAGATGGAAAAATCGTCTCTACTTGAGCTAGCTCTATGGAAAGCGAAAATTATTGATTGGCCTTCCTTCTCTGATGTAAAAAGTGCTCGTGAACATTTAAGACTTGACAATGCTAAAGATTATTTCAATAGGGCGAGACTTAGATGTGGATGCGGAGAAATCATTCCTCTTGTCATTACCTTTGTTGGTAATCTCGATTAATCGAAAAGGTGTTCAGTACATAATTATAATATTGCTATATTTCTTTGAAATCAGTAACTACTCGTACGTAGTTCATACATCAGTTCCATGTTCTTGACCTTCAGGAAACGTATGCTTATTGGTAATTAGATTTACAAGTAAAGCATTTTGAATATAATAACTTGAATTCCACAGAACCTCTCCTACATCACCTTTTTGCTCCTCAGGAAGGCAAGCTCCTTGACGAGAAGATTCTGCACCGAATTTCCTTGTGAAGATATGTGGACTTCTACATGTTTACTCTACAGATTCTAAGTGCAACTTGCATTGAATTCGAAGACAAACATCCAACGCAAGATACGATATAACGTGGTTAGGATCAACTGATGAATGTTTATGAACATCGCGATATCATTATAGATGTTCAACGTATTCATGAGTTTGATCTAACGCTTATCATAGATTATTAAAGTTTATTTTAAGATCACAAATAATTCAAACGAAAACTTAGTTATTACTTAGTTTTTATTCACGCCCGAAGTAGGATCCAAACCACGTAGTTTGCTCCCACTTTCATACACGCTTCCTCTGCGCAATCAAAGCATAGTTCAATCGTTTAGCGATAAACTTTTGTTCAACATTTCAGACCCAATCGCACGTAGAACGAGGTCTCAACGACTAATTGCCCGAAGAGCAAGGAACCAACGATGTTCCACTCGAGAAGGAACGATGGCGACCAGTCCGACGGCTCAAGCCGCTGCCAATCCTCCAACGAACCAGCCAGTAGTCAATCCGCAGCCGATGTTTGCCCTGACCCCATCCAAGGCAATCCAAGGAATTATTGATTACTCCACGAAATTTGGTGCTACAATCTGGAACAACAACACGAAACCATTAAGCGAAAAGTACAATCTGGACCCCAAAACTTTATCCAGATTCCTCGCACTCGTCAAAGAGGTGTCTTACCCGCATGTTGTCCTCTTATCATTATTGTATGATTTTGTATAACGTTGACATACTTAATGGCATACGGCCATAGGCTGCTAGATAGCGCTTTTGGCCATCGACTTATGGCGTCAAGTAACATGGTACGTGATGAATCTTGAAGGTCTCTTATTCTTTTCTCGCTTATTCCGTTTTGCCAATGTGAATTGACAGCATTAAGCGAAAAGTACAATCTGGACCCCAAAACTTTATCCGGATTCCTCGCACTCGTT
>Ga0213867_1001511_pt1 | contig 10412 bp, 8 predicted proteins | sample PICome_12_FD_160120 | JGI IMG/M metagenome (GOLD analysis project Ga0213867, IMG submission 160120) | Coastal seawater microbial communities near Pivers Island, North Carolina, United States - PICO540 | ecosystem: Environmental > Aquatic > Marine > Coastal | place: USA: North Carolina | collected... | reverse complement strand
TGCAAATACGAGTATACAGATTACATAAGAAATGGAGTAGGTAAATTTTTGAATTATAAATATCGCGAGGAAGAAAGAAGATCGCAAACGATAGACATCAACTTACGCAATAACCGAAGCCTACTTAACGCACTGCGAAATACATCATTGAATGTATTAGAATCTCGTGCATTCAAAATATTCATCACTACCAGAATGGGTCGTCGTCCTCACATGAATTCAACTGCAACACTATTTGTTTATTTCGGACGGATATAAACCTGGCCCTCATCATCTTTCGTCAAGATATAGCATTTAGCATCAATATTTGCTTCGGTAGCAGTTGCTGTTTGAGTCAGCTTTCCCACAAAACCAGCCAAGCCAGTTCGTTTATATGGCGGGCCACATTTTCCAGTTCTCAAATTATACGTGGTCGAACATGTTGGGCAAGCCAACACCGGATCATCCCCAAACGCACCAGTATTATCAATAGTTCCTTTATACAGATCAAAGGCACATCGAGGACATGTTCCCTCGATCGCATAAAGTTTCCCCTCTACTCTAGCACAGGCCATGCGCGTATCCTCGCCAAACTCCCATCCTTTCACCTTCATCTCTTCCGGAAACGAAACTCCTGTAAGGAGCTGACCTTTCCCTTGATTCATCGACCTTGCCGATTTAACACCTTTACTATCATTTAGTTGTTTCTTAAGGTTACCCTTTCTTCGTCCCATCATTTGTAAGGTAAAAGCTTCGGTGACCGTTACCATCGAAGCGAGTAGCAAACTGAAAGCAACCAACATTAAGCGACACCATCTCATATTTGTGTGGTTCATTTTGTAGGAGTTATGATGAATGTAATAATTAGGAGGAACAAACGGACGATGTGTTTACTCAGCACACTTTGAATACATGAATGATAGGATATGTGGGGTTACTATCCAATGCTCTATCAACTTCAATATGTCGGGTTCAAATTATAATAGAAATATTTCTAATACCGGTACATGAATGTCGTGAAGAGTTGTGAGCTGTGAATGTGGAAAATGTGAGAAGTGCGTGTTACTATTTTCCCGTATTTTTGGAGTCTCATGAAAATTCGCATTATGGCGAAATACCTCTATCCACGACATACATGTACACAGTTCAAGTTCAGTCCAAAGTCCAAATCCTCCTGCCCCTGCTCGTTCACAACCACAACCCACCAACACCACTGGCAACCAACTTTCATTATATTATTCCGTGGTCAAAGTGTTAAGTAAGATCGAGAAGAGGATAGAGGAGAGAGGACATTACTCTGTTCATACATGTACATTCATTCATTCCATCATTGAATATACCGGTACTCAAGAAACAAACACATACACAACATAAATTAATCCACTCCCACGCATCTGCCAACCATTGACATAACTGCGATGGACGACACCATCCAACGGATGCTGGGCACAGCTACGTCCAGTCATAACATGACAACCGATCACGAACAACCCACATTCATACCAAGCAAAATCTGGCAGGGTGTCAAGTCTGGATATTACTTTGGAACGACGGATGCCTCTCTTGGTACGGGATATTACCTCGATTCAAATACAAATCCGAGTAAGAAACGAGTGAATGATGGAAACGGAAGTGCCAATGGCAATGTCAAACGTGCCAAGTTGGAAAATGATAGTAATTTAACACCGGAAGAGCTGCTGGCTCGAGCAGAAAAGGAAGCAGCACGTAAGCAGCAATCGCGTGATTATGGAGGGAGCAAAAAGCCGATTGCACTGACTCCATCCGGTATCAAAGCTGCAGCGAGTCATTTAGCGAAATTGATTGAACAGAACCAAATACTGCGGTCTGATCATGCTGACGATCCAGTGCAGTTTATGGAGTCGGAGTTGGCGCTGAATGAGGAGATTGGGGCATTTAAAGTTATTGGTGCGGCTGATGCGAGTTTGTATGGATCTTTGTCGAAGTTACAGGTAGAGGATTCGATACTTTCGTTACTAGCGCATGATAATGCGGACATTGCTATATCGACCTTAGACATGCTTGTTGAAATTGTTGATTTGGATGACTTGTCGTCATCCTTGAATAATGGTGATGCTTCGCGAGCAGCGTTGAATTTTGTCTTTGATTTGTTTGTTAAGAAAGGAGGACTTGAATTGATAGTCGCAAATTTAGGGCGAATCTGTTTTTCTCAGTCGAGTTCTAATGATAATGAAGCTACTGATGAAGAGCGTCTGGATGCTGGTGATCACGTGTTGTCTCTAGTTGAAACCCTGCTTGATTTGGATCAGATGGGAGTGCTCAACTCATCGAAGAATGCTTCAATTGATGACACTAAAGAAAGTAATGATGATAGTGTAGCAGTACGTCTTGTGGATAATACAAATTTGGTTTCTTGGCTATTTGATCGAATAAATCGAAAAAGTACAGATATAGCTGGTGGTGTGTCAGCTTTCGCATTGAAATTGCATGCCGCCGAAATATTGTCAACTCTCTTTCACGTCGGAGATTCCCGATTGCATCTGTCAAATATTGAATGCCTACCTACTTTCGAAAGAATAGACAATATCGCTGCGGCGCTAGATAAGAAAAAGAGAGCTATTGACGGCAAATCTTCTCATAAAACCAAACAAAAGTTTATTGATGGCATCGAGATTCTTTTGCAGGCAATTGCTCTATATCGAAAGAAGGATCCAAAAGGAGAAGACGAATGCGAATGGCTTGAAAACTGTTTTGACTGTCTCAGTGCAGCAATGTTTTCTTCCAAAAATATAGAAACGTTTTTGAACGCACAAGGGATCGAGCTGATGCTGCGATGTATAAGGGAGAAGGTTCACTCTGGAAGTGGATCTCTAAAGGTTTTGTTTTATGTCTTGTCTGGAAATGATATAATAAATAAAAAGGCTTGCGAAGTTTTTGTCGAGGTTGGAGGATTCAAAAACATATTTTCGTGCTTCATGGGGAAAAGTTCGGCCATCCCAAAGCCGGCAAAATGTACTGACGCAGGAAAGATATCGACAGGAAAAAGTGCTAAGAGTGCAAAACGAATTGTTCAAGCTAAAAAAGAGTGGTTGCAGACAATTGAGTCCAATATATTACAAATTGTTTATGCATTGACAGTTCACATAGACGAAGATTCTCCCTTTGATGCTAAGATGCGGCTACTTGCGAAATTCGTGGAGGATGATTTCAGCAAATGCGATAGAATAATAGAGCTTTTCGTAAAATACGACAAAAAAATGAGAACGGCAGAATTGAAATACTATAGATCAGAAGAAGCGGAAGAAGCTGAAATCGCTGGCCTAGATGTCGGGCTTGCAGCATTCGATGCTAAACTCAGAGGAGGAGGAGATGTGTTTCACAGGATTGCAGCTTCTTTGGCGTACATCATCCTAAATTCGAAAGATTGCTTTGATCACATTTCCGTCCAGTTGAAGATGCAGGGTTTAGGAATAAGTGTAATAGGCTCAACACTTGAAGAATTTGTTGAGGTGCTAGACGACAGTAAACAGCGAGCACAACTTCAAGCCCTCGCAGAGCAAATACTGTAACTATACCGTATTTTGCTATTTTTTATGTCTTCATACTTATCATGAATATTGCATCCAAGTAGCGTTTCAATATTTTGTAGAAGCTTGTTGGTGCTAAAATGGTATGTTTAAGAGATGCGCCTAATGACACTAAAAAGACCGAGATTGCGCATGGCCCTGAGTGGATACGGATTTTCTGTAACATTCGTGGTGCGCCGCGACCGCTTGAAGCCACAATTTTTGCTTTATTTTTGAATAAGGCAGCAAGACCAACAATGCTATTTCGGGCGAAATAAAAATATTTCAACGAAGGAAAGCTAGTAATGAAGAGAATGCTCATTGATCCAGCAAACTATAAGTGACAATGCAAAATCGTTGTAAGACTTTAAAGTGGAAGATTTTCAGCGTTTTCGATGAAATTATGCGAAATTTTTATTTGACTGCGTGTATTGAATGCGCTACTGCTCGTGTAATACTACCATAGGACATCAGCATTAACGGCCAGGAAGACAAGAATGAGTGAAAGCTCATTAATAAGCTAGTCAAGACATATTAACAATTGCTATCTACACCCTTGCAAAAGTTAATATGATTTCTCAAATAAGTCATGCCGTTACCTCAGTTGTCATGTCTTTCTCGAAGGCATTTCAGGGTTAGCAGTCACTTCTTATCGTAGCTATCATCTTTCTTGTTTCAAGTTGCAATGGGACATACCTATCTGCAAAAGCGTTTACACATTCAATATCCTTTCGTATATTGGAGGGATTCACCTCCTCATCTTAAAGTACTTTTTATCGATATACTCAATTCGTTGCTCATCAAGGATCCGCATTGTTTTTTATTTACCGTTTCACCATAACAAAAATATTTAGGTCATTATTGCAGTTACTTTGATCCTCTGGAAGTTCATAAGAAGCAGCTTAGACGAAATCTTATTTGAAATCCACAAGTATCATAATCGTATATAATGGTTGATGTAGCACCTGTCTATGATATGCGCTCGGGATCGCGCTAAAAGTGCAGATAAGACAATAACACAGCCAAAACCAATAGCACTTATTGCACAACCCAGCACTCAAACACAATTTCCATTGGCTTTTGCTTATGTTTCGTTTCATCATATTCTTGATCTTGCAGTGATCTTTGAAGCTTCATGATCCACTCCAATACTATCCTTTTAAAGTTTGGATTGAGGTCACTATAAAAGGAATACAAGCTACAAATTCTTTCCTCTTCGCTCTTTGGATAAGAAGAGTTCTTGAAGTGAAGGAGTTCGCACTTATTAACATCACGTGCTCTCGGCTTTGCCAAAATATATCGATGCTTTCTCTTGAGTTTCTGAGCAGCATCATTTCGTTTCATTCTTTGTAAAACTTTCACCTGCCACTCAATTCCTTTCACAAAAATATCATTCTTATAAGACTTTTGAGAAGCTTTCGTGGAAATCGTACATATTTCTGAAGCCACCTTAAAATGTAAAGTAAAATACTGCTCATTGTCACTTAGACGATAAAGCATCTCTGCCAATTCCACTAAAAGATTTACTTGCATTGTTAAAGATAATGGAGAAGATTGTGACTGGCAAAAATACCAAAAATTTTTCAGCTGAGCATTTACTTTTTCATCATTTAGCCCATTTGAGCTACCTGACAGTACCGTTTCTAAATTGGTTATATCTTGTCTCAACCTGTCAAAAATTATACAGGAAAGACCAAAGTCAACTTCCCTGGCTAGGAAGTCAGAAAGCACGTTAAGGTCTCTCGGAATCAATTCATATGAAATGCTAAATATGTTTGATGGAACTCGCTCATCATTGAAATCGTGATATATTTCGTCCAATGTCTGTGTAATTTGCTCGATTAGATCGATAGATTGTTTATACTCATCTTTTAATTTACGAGGACTTGATCTCCCCATCAATTGAGAGAGAACCGTGGAGCAATCCCCCCTAATCACGAATCGATTGTTTAAAGATGCTTCATGATCTTTTGTGCTATCATTCTGTCTATTCATATACCACTTTCGAACAGACGAGAACGACATGTTTTCAACGCTACAGCTTTGTTGAAAATAATCTAACGTTCTACGTAACCCAAAAAGAAGGCCTTCATACTCGGCATGTGAGCTCGACGGACAAAAACTGCCAAGGTGCTTACCACCTAAACCTAAAACCATTACCTGATTCTTGCTCTGCCTGAACTGTCCATCTATTTCACTTTCATTCTCCTTCCCCTGCGAATAGGAAGATATGAGGCCATACGCGCAATTTGAGTCTTCATCAATGTCATTGGGCACAAGCAAAAGGCAGGCGCCACAAGACGCTATTCCACCGCCTATTTGGGAATTACTTTTCGGTCTCCACGACCCATCAAAATGAAGTACGATCGTGAGCAAGGCGTTGATAACTCGGATGGCAGTCATGTGGAGATTGCACGCCTCGTGTCTCACAAGTTTCGAAAATCTGCCTCACACACCTTCCTCAAATATCTGGTACCCCAATTATCTATGCTTTCGACCTCTACTTCTAAGTGTGCACCATCATACCTCGACATTAAGAGGTTTCATCTTGTCTACAACGAACAGAACTGAAGAGAGAGAGATAAGAGAAAGAGAGAGAGAGTAAATTTCGATTTCCATTATTTCGTGAGATAAATAAAGTAACAGCGAATTTTGAAATTTCGTCAAAACTTTTGGAATTTTCCATGTAATGGGTACATGTACGACGTACATGGTAATAATAGAGAGAGTGAAACGTGTAACGCGTATGAATACTTCGAAGTAATTTCATTTTATTTTTTTTAATTGTCAAACCGGTATATCATATTTCACCTTTCTTGCTTTGGCTTCCATTATGAATATAAAAAAGGTTGAAAGCCACCTTTATCAGAAATCCTATAGCACGGTAATACATTGAAGGAAGTAAAAGTGTTGTTTCATAAGAAATGTTGGTGGTTGTTATGGCAGAAATATGGTCTAAAATAACCCTTCGGTAGTTTTCTTTCGTAATGATGTTCATAGCCGATGATTCCAAGCATATTTTTTCAATCGGTTGCTGCTACCAAATACAAAGTATACATCGTTTTCATCTTCTAAATACATTATAGAATTTTGAGGTGTTCTTTGTGCTGAGTTAGCTGCTTGCTTGTTATAGTTATAGAACATATTTTCTCGATCTATATATTTTTGTATTTATCGTGAAAGATGTTAAATCGAGTTTTAGGGCGCCCTACCACAAAATTTTTCCCAAACCGTCGGGCCTGCATCTAGTATTATGTCTGCCGCTACCAAACAAAAGTCAAGCAATCCATTTCATTTCCTTTATAAATTATAGAATATTTCGAAGTGGTCTCTGTGCACAGTTGGCTGCTTGTTTGTTAGAGAGCTCGTTGTCTCAACTGACAACATATATATTCTTCTTTCTATCGATACTTGTCGAAAGAGTTTTATTGTATTTGTCCCATTCAATTATGTTCTTTTGTTAACCGTCGGGTCTGCATCTATTCTTATATTTTGCCAAATCTGGATTTATTCCAATTATCTTTGTTACAAATCACTTCAAATTTTCATTTCCCCGATAGGGAATTAGTATTATCGTTACAGAAAAAATGTTAGACATGGTGATAGTGGAAAAGTACTTTAACATGTCATCAGAAGCGAATCCCAATTCGAAAACAACTCGTAATTTTTTTGCTGGTGTGAAGAATTATCCTGCGTGTAATGAACTTGTTAAAGCCATATAAAATATGTAATCGAACTTAAAAAGGTGAAGGCTCGAGTATTAGTCTGCTTATTTTCAGGCTTGTTTCGAAGTAGAAAAATTCAAAATACAAAATACCAATACCCGCTCATAGTAGCATGACTGACGTCATGGGGAGTCCCACAACGAACAAATGTCGCGACGTGAAATTAGCCTTATTGAGAAATACACAGGAGCAGTAGCAAAGTAAGTACGACATGTAAAAAGTTGCTGTGACCAAGGCGTTTCTAACAATAATTATTACGAAGCCTCGCATCGTCGCGTCGCTTTTCGCTTTACGCCTTACCACTTACGACAAACCCAGCCCACCCATGCATCCCCCATCTACGCCCGAACACCCCAACTCACCTCAACCACAATTTTCGTAAAACAGCCAGTCTAACTACAGAGGCCAGAGCAAGCGAAAAACTTAATAAGCGAATGCAAAATGGTAAGTTCATATCATACAGATAGTGGAGGATTGCATTGGAATCATTATGTGCGCACATAAATATATTCCTTCAACTCGTAGAATTTTTCCGGTTGTTCGTCTTTGTCAAGGACCAGCTAAATTAACTTAATTCTGAAAGTTTGAGAACATTTGGAATTTCCACGATTCAATATTCTCTCATAATTTTGCATTTTATAAAAAATACATTCTAATTTTTAAACTTTTATTCTATTTATGATTGAAACTTCACTCGCAACAACGAAAAATACACTATCACCAGGATCAAAATACGTTCCGCCGCACCTGAGGAATCGGGCTAGTGGCGACCCCCAAAACGCAGGAAGTGCAAACTATGGCGGCGGCCGTAGAGAGCGCAACGGTTACAATAACAATGGGAAAACCGGTGGACCTCCTCCTCCTACAAACTCTCGTTGGTCCAACGTAGACTTTGAAGGTGGAAGTAATGGCCAACGTGAGAGACGTGGAGGAGGCAAGGCCGGTTACGGCAACCGAGGTGGTGGCGGCGGCTATCACCGCGGACCTCGTAGAAACGAGCGCGGTTTTCATGGTGACATGAGGCCGGATGCCCGACTGGAACTTGAACTTTATCACAAGGAAATTCAGCAGACTGCCGGTATTAATTTTGATAAGTACGACAACATCCCTTGTGAAACGAGTGGTAATGATGTACCTGACTGTATCAATGAGTATACACTGGAAACCATAGGAGAGGATCTCATGAGGAACGTGGAACTCTGTGGGTACACTCGTCCTACTCCAGTGCAGAAGTATAGTGTTCCTATTGGTACTTCGGGAAGGGACATGATGGCCTGTGCACAGACGGGATCAGGTAAAACGGCGGGATTCCTATTTCCCATCATTATTACAATGGTTCGAAACGGAGGGCATACTGATACACCACCCGAGCGTCGCAAGAGTTTCCCTCAGGGTCTAGTGTTGGCCCCAACTCGTGAGCTGGCTGTGCAGATTTACGAGGAAGCACGCAAGTTCACCTACTGTACGGGTATCAGCACTATTGTCATTTATGGTGGAGCAGACGTACGTGAACAGTTGAGAAACCTCGAAAACCGTGGATGTGATTTACTAATCGCCACACCCGGACGATTGGTGGATCTTATTGAACGTGGGCGTATTTCCCTGAAGGATATTCGCTTCTTGGTATTGGATGAAGCAGATCGTATGTTGGATATGGGTTTTGAACCTCAAATTCGTCGCATTGTTGAAGGAGAGAATATGCCAATGAGCAATGAAGGAAGACAGACGATGATGTTTAGTGCGACATTTCCCGTACCTATGCAGCGTATGGCGAGTGACTTTATGGACGATTATGTCTTTGTAACGATCGGACGTGTAGGAAGCGCGAGCCAGGATGTAACGCAGACTATTGAATATGTTGAGAATGCGGAAAAGATGAGTACTCTCATGCACTTCCTTTTGACGATTGAAGATGGTTTGATTCTGGTTTTTGTCGAGACGAAGAGATCTGCAGATTACATCGAGGATGTGCTGTGTTCTAAGGGATTTCCTGCCTGTAGCATTCACGGTGACAAGGTGAGAGAATTTTAGAAAATGTTTTGGCTTGATCATTTGAATTATTTGCAGATTCTCATTTTTTGAATGTGACTTGATTTTTTAATACAGGATCAGCGTGAACGTGAATATGCCCTCAAAAGTTTCAAACGGGGAACGACCCCGGTGATGGTTGCGACGGATGTTGCTAGTCGCGGTTTGGATATCCCGAATGTGACGCAAGTCGTAAATTACGATCTTCCCAATACAATTGATGACTATGTGCACCGTATTGGCCGCACGGGTCGTGCTGGAAATACCGGGAACGCACTCAGCTTCGTAAACGAAGGAAACTCATCAATTATAAATGATCTATACAATCTTCTTAGTGAAAATGATCAGGAGTGCCCTGCTTGGTTGAAGAGTATGTGTTCTTACAGTTCCCGAGGTGGTGGAAGAGGTGGAGGACGCGGTGGTCGCAATAGGAATAACTTCGGCGGTCGCGATTACCGTAAGGATGAAGGAAATTTTAAGAGTAATCGTGGAGGTGGAGGTGGAAATTACCGTGGTGGTGGTGGCTATGGAGGTGGCTACGGCGGAGGTGGAGGGTATGGAGGTGGTGGATACGGCGGAGGTGGTGGAGGTGGTGCTTGGTAAATAGAAGATAAGAACTTTACCCCTTTTTCACGATGGAGATGTAAAGGCAACCCTTGTCTCATCGTGGTGTCACTGTTGTCAAACAAACAGTTCACAAATAATAGATGTATTGGATGAATTCATTAATGATATAGTTCGAATGAGCTAACAAAATCCGTCAGTATTGTAAACCGAATAAAAATCAAAAATTGACATTCCCAATTTTTTGCGAAACAAATATCAGTGTTAAAGCATCATAGTACAATGTACCGTAATGAGTGTGTTCATTAAACCACCCACAAAGTTTTGAGCTTTCGCGCAACGTGCACACAATTTTTTAATTTTACATGAAAGTGTGTGTGCGTGAGCGTGGTTGATGGATTGTATTGTATTTTTTGCCGACAGGTACGACTCGTACACTTTTCTCCCAAAAAATCAAATTCTTCAACTATTTTTCTCCTCTACAGTTGACAAAAGAAAGGAGGGAGCGTCGGTTGTCAATGAAAATACCGGTATCTCTCGTAGAGTCTAGATGCGGCATGGACAATGGACA
>Ga0213867_1001507_pt1 | contig 10417 bp, 21 predicted proteins | sample PICome_12_FD_160120 | JGI IMG/M metagenome (GOLD analysis project Ga0213867, IMG submission 160120) | Coastal seawater microbial communities near Pivers Island, North Carolina, United States - PICO540 | ecosystem: Environmental > Aquatic > Marine > Coastal | place: USA: North Carolina... | reverse complement strand
TCTAGTTACTTCTTTTTCTATTTTATAACCAGTGTTATTTGTAAAGGATATTTTATCTCCTACTTTTAAATTCCAGATGTTTGATTTTACAGTTGCCATTTTGTTATTGTTTTATGTAAACAAATATAAGAAAAGTATTTTAATCTGCAAACATTTATTTACATTTATTTTTGAAGTCGGGGCAAAACTGAGTACAACACAACCTATACACCATTAAAACGATGGTTTATTATTTTCGTTAGCGTTCATTAGGTTGGTAGTTCTTTGCAATCTCTTTACACGCTTCTGAGGTTGCCTCACTCCATCCTTTTTCGTAACCTTCATTAAACGAAACGCTAGCACTAAATAAAGCCAATAAATCGAGCATTAGTTCTTCACGTTTCTTTAGTGGTAATCTATGCTTTCTTAGCACTTGGTATATTTTATCTTCCATATTTACTGTCTTTATTATTTACGTTACAACGGTAACTTATATTTGCTTTCCTCTACAGGCATATCAAGCTCTCTGATAATATCAGAAAGTTCAGAAGCTAGCTTTTCGTTGTCGAGCCTGCCCTTGATTGACTTTAAAACAGAGATGATGACACCTCTCCTGTATGCTAGATTGTAAATCTTTGTTTCTAGTTGTCTAGTATTCATTTTTGTAATTTTATTCAAATATATACTATTTCCTAATAAAAAAAAATATTTTAACAAAAAATTGAACAAATGCGACATTATAGTTATATTTGCCATTAATTAATAAAAAAAACATAAAATGCAAGAATTTCTAACGCCTGAACAGTTCGCAAAGGCAGCAAACGTATCAAGAAGTACTGTGAGTAATTGGATCCGAAAAAATAAATTAAAGGTGCACAGAAACAGTGTTAACAACAGGATATTTATCAGCTCGTCAGAGTTGACTAAATTAGATTTAAAGCCACAGGGCTAATATATTTTTTAATTAAAAATTACAATATTATGGAGGAAAACATAAAGCCTAGAGAGGTTTTACCAACATTTGGAGGCAAATTTGTGAAAGCTTTGTCTGGCTTTCAAAAGGATTGCCCTGCAATTGTTTATGACGCAAGTGTCAAATACGGAAATACGCAATTTGAATATGCCACTTTGCCAAATATAATAAAAACAGTTGCACCAGCACTCGCAAAGAATGGTCTAGCCTTTTCTCAATTAATCTTCGGGGATGAACTGCATACAGTTGTGATGCATGAAAGTGGAGAATTTATAAGGTCGTTTATTCACTTGCCAAAATCCTCTGATTTAAAGATAATAGGAAGCAATCTTACTTATTTAAAAAGGTATTCTTTATGCTCGATCCTAGGGGTTTCTGGGTATGAGGATAAAGATGCAATCATTTCAAAGCCTGACACTAAAGCAGACGAAATGGAAACTCTTTACAAAAGGCTAGCATTACATATAAGTAAATCTAAAACAGAGGCTGAGTTAGAGAAATGTTTACCGTCTTTAAAATCTTTAGCTGGGAAATACCCTAATCTAGATAAGGAGTATTTTAAAAAGGCATCATCATTTAATGTGACGGCTTAATGGATTTTACGAACTGGAAATGTAATGCAAGCTCAAGTGGGAAACTAATGACAAAGGTTGCCACAGAATTTACAGAAGAGCAATTGTCAACATACAAGGATCTTCACTTGAAGTATACCTCTGGAATTAAAATGACAAAAACAAATACTAATAAGTATTTGAGTTTGGCGAAGAAGATCAATGGAGTCCCTGAGTTGTCTCAAACTGCGAAATCGTTATTAGACCTCAAATACAAAGAATGCGTTTTCGGTAGGAAGAGCGAAATAGCTAGCAAATACCTAAAAAAGGGTTTAGACAGGGAGGATGAAGCGATATCTCTTTATTGTGATGTAACTGGCGACTTTGTTGTTAAGAATGAGGAAAGGTTTTATAATAGCCACTTTCAAGGAACTCCTGATATTATATCCAATACAATAAAGGATATAAAGAATAGCTGGACATTTAAGACTTTCCCTTTGACAAGCGACGTTTTACCTGACAAGGATTATTGGTGGCAAATGCAGCTCTACATGGACTTGACAGGGTTAAAAACAAAGGCTCAAATAATCTATTGCCTATTGTCTCAAACAGTAGAGCTTATGGACGACGAGCTAAGTAGATTAAACTACAAGCACGCAATATTTGGAGTTGACAGAGAGATTGCAGTTGACAATCCTAGTCACATCAGATTGATTATAGATTTAATACAAGAGATGATTATAACTGAAGAGGATTTAATAAATTACTGTAATAGGTCTAGATTCCATATAGAGCTAGAATGGTTTGATAATTTCAAAGAGGTGAACAAGAATCATAGGATCAGAATCTTTGAAGTGGAATACAATGAAGAGGCTGTTAATAAAGCTAAACAGCAAGTTGAAAATGCAAGAGAATACTTAAACAACATCACAATCAGGCTGGGAAGCATGATATAAATTTATTCAAAAATTAAAATTTTATATGTTAAACAAAGTTATTTTAATAGGAAATTTGGGCAAAGCACCTGAATTTAAAACAATTAGCGACAAGGCTAGAGTTGCTGAATTTTCATTAGCAACATCTTTTAGTAAGAAAGATCAGTCTGGAAATTGGAATTCAGAGACTGAATGGCACTCGGTGAAGTGTTGGAATTTTTTAGCTGATAGGGCTCAGAATTTTGAGAAGGGAGATACTGTTCATGTTGAAGGTAGAATATCTACTAGAAAATGGCAAGACAAAGAGGGGAAGGATAGATATACTACTGAAATAATTGCTACAGATGTTTCTAGGAAGAAAAAGTCTAATCCAGATTCTGGAGCTTCTAAATCGGTTTCTAGTGGTGGAGGTGATCTACCATTTTAAACACTAACTCAAGTGCGGATGAAATATTCCGCATTTTTTTCTTCAAAATTTTTACATAAAGCAAAAGATCATTATATTTGTACTGCCGACGACACCAATAAGTCGGTATCAGAAAAAATATTTTTAGCTCTATTCCGAGGTAGTATTGGTGTCCTGCCTTGGTTTAGAGCTTTTTTTATCTAAAAAATAAGATGAATTTTAAAACTTGTTGTCCTGAAGAATTAATTAATGACCCTAGAATATCAATGAAAGAACTGGGTTTATGGCTTTATATAGCCTCTAATCCTAAAGGTTGCAACTTAACTATAGAAGATATATGCAAGCACACCGCAGATGGTAAGGCTAGTATAAAGAGCGCCTTAAAATCATTAGAAGAGCTTGGGTTATTAAGTCGAAGGCAAGTGAATAAGAATGGCAGGTTTGGTGCTATGGAGTATATATTAAAATCAGAGATATGGAAAAGAAAAGAGACTGGAAAGGTATCTGGATACCTAAAGAATTATGGCTAGATGAAAGGCTGACAATGCAAGAAATGATTTTCTTAGCAGAAATAGAAAGCTTAGACAATGAGGAAGGATGCTTTGCATCAAATAGCTATTTTGCTGATTTTTTTAGAATTTCAAAAACAAGGGTCAGTATAGTTATTAATTCTTTGGTGGAAAAAGGGTTTATAAAATCTAGAATAATCTACAAGGAGGGTACTAAACAAGTATTAAAGAGGGTGCTTAACTTTTGTTATATACCCCCTTTAAGTAAAGTTAAAGAGCCTATGAAACAAAAGTTTAAGGATAATAAACCAGTTAATAATACATTTAATAATAAAGAAGAAGAAAAAGAAAAAAAGAAAGAAAAAATAGATTCTATTCTTTCTTTTGATCAATTTTGGAATATTTATGATAAAAAAATTGGCAGAGAACATTGCTCGAAAAAATACTACAATCTAGAATTAGAAGCAATAGAGAAAATCAAAGAGACTCTTCCAATTTATATAAAAAGTACTCCTGACAAAGATTATAGGAAACATCCAAAGACATATCTGAATGGAAAACATTGGGAAGATGAAATTGAAGTAAAGCCAGAAAAGAAAAGAACAATCTATCAAATGATGTACGGAATCGGTAATTAAAAAACTATGGAACATAAAGTAACATTCTTTACAGACGTATTCAATTTAAACAAGCCATCATTTCATAGTGTGTGGAGCGTCTTGAGAAGGATAAGGGACGGCTCGTCAAAAGATCTTATTGAGAAGGTGAGGGTAGAGCTAGACAAAGAAAAAAGGAATAAGCTTAAAATGGGGCTTCCAGCTATTTTGTTTAGCGGTGAATTTTCTGAAAGGAACAGATCAAAAATGCTAAAGCATTCAGGATTAATAGTTTTAGACTTTGACGATGTGGAGGATGTTGTTGCGTTAAAGGCCGAGCTATCAAATGATCCGTACATATTTGCTTGTTGGTATGGGCCATCAGGGAAGGAGAATTCAAGCTTAAAATGCTTAGTTAGAATTCCGAATGATGATCATTTAGGCTCATTTTTGGCTCTTCAAAAGAAATATCCTAATTTAGATAAATCTGGGAAAGATACGAGCAGGATATGCTATGAAAGCTATGACCCTGACATTTATACGAATAAAGATTCTAAGATCTTTTTAGAGCAAGTAAAGATTTCCCACGAGAATATAAAAGTAGATTCTCCTGAAACGGACAATAATGTCATCTACGAGGCTATGGTGAAATGGATGGATGGTAAGGGAGAATATTTCTCAGAAGGGAACAGAAATAACTTCTTAGCAAAGTTGGCTGGGGCTTGTAATCGAATGGGAATTCCAAAATCAGAGACCTATGACAGGTTGTATTATGACTATGTTTCTGGCTCGTCATCCTTTAAGGAATCAGAGTTGAAGTCTGTAGTCAATTCAATATACAAGAATTATGCCTCTGATTTCAATACATCTACCTTTAGTAAAGGAGAGATGATTAATGTTAAAACCGAAAAGTTGGTTACGGCTGAAGTTTTGGATATGACAGCTCCACCAAGAGATGTGATATACTTGAAAGAACTCAGTGATGATATGTTAACTGATTTTAGAACTGGGAAGATAAAAAGGGGTGAGGTTACCTATTTCTCGGAGGTTGACGATATTTTCCGTTGGATAAAAGGTGAGGTTACAGCTTTATATGGAATCGGCAATCATGGTAAGACGACAATAATGTATTACCTAATGATGTTGAAATCAATACATGATGGAGACAGATGGACAATATTTAGCCCTGAGCAATATCCTCCTACTAGATTTTATAGAGATTTGATACAAATGTATATAGGCAAATCGGTAATGGGTAAATATAAGATGAGCGAGGCTGAATTTAAGAAAGGAATGGATTTTGTGCAAGATCACTTTTCTTACTTATACCCAAGGAATGATGATCCTACTCCAGACTATATTTTAGATAGGCTAATAGAAGCTTCAATTAAACAAAAGAGCTCTGGAACTGTTATCGACCCCTTTAATCAGCTTTATCATGACTTCAGTATGAGGGATGATCAGAATTTATCTAGAGTGCTGTCTAAGTTTAAAAAAGTAGCGTTACAAGAACAGTTGTACTTTGTTGTTATAACTCATCCAAACGGAATGATAGAGACAGATAGGAATACTGGTGAAATTATGATGCCATATTATTACAAACATATGGCAGGTGGGCCTATGTGGTCTAACAAGTGCGACAACATACTTTGTTATCACAGGCCTGTTTTTAGGAGCAATCCAGAAGAGAATATTTGTTTATTTGCATCTCAAAAAATAAAGGATCAACAGACTAATGGGAAAACTGGAGTCGTTTATATGCAGTACAATTCGCAAAAGTTTCAATTTGAACCTGTGTCTGAAGATGATTATTTTAAAAGGATAAACCCTGAAAAAGAGCTTGATGAACTTTTGGACGCACTAGCCCCTTCAATTTCACACCGAGACAAGGAGAGCCTAGATGATAAAATGTCTAGATTTAAAAAAAGTTATGACTATAACAGGATTGTTACTAAAAATGAAGAATTAAAAAATATGTTTTAGATGAGTTATAAAGAGGAATTTGATTATTTGAAAGATAAGATGTCTCTAGAGGTAGATGCTCAAGCAGTTAAAGCAAAAGAAGCTTTTATCGATAGGCATGGAAAGGAATTGTATTGGGAGGTTTTGGATTGGCCGTTTCGGTATAATTCAGAGACTGCTAAACTGTTATGGTCTGTTTATAAAAAAGACGGCCTTCAGGCGACGAATGATCTAAAGGCTCGATTGGATAGGAGTATTGAAAATTTAAAATTACTTTATAATGAATACTAGAAAAGATATACAGGAATATATTCTGTATTTAAAAGGAAAGGGACAGGATATGAAGGGAAAGCCAGAGATGAGTTCTATGTTTAAATCTGTTGAGAGGGCTATACGGCTATACAGGGAAGCTTTAGCTGTTTTATCTGTAACAGACAGCAAGGAATACATTGAAAGCCAAATAGATATGGCTAAAAGGAAGATTAAAGAAGCCGAAACTAAATGGGAAAGGTCATATCCTGATGCCGATTTAAACAATCCAATAACTAGAGAGGCTAGGGGGATGTTTTTGAATGCTCAGGGCATGAGTCGATATCTTAGAATGTTGAAGGTGATGAGCGTTATTCTCAATCCGATAAACTCAGGAGATGAGAAGGTCTAGAGGTTTAGAAAAAGAAGAGAAGACTTGTTAACACTTATATCTACGCAGGATCTATTTTTTTTAAATTCAAAAATTATAAATAAACTATGAACGAAAGGTATCAATTTATCAAATTTTTTATCGAAACAGAAAGGGACTACGAGCTATTGATGAATTTCCTAATAGACAATGGATTCTGGGAAACCAATTTTCATACTATGGAGAGAGAACCTCCTAAGCTTCGAAGTAATCAAGCTTTTATAATTGTGAATAAACTAAATAAATCGGTTAGACAAGTTTCTAAATCTATTGTTTCTGCAACTAAAAATCACTGCATACTTCATAATTGTGAGCTCAGATTTTCTTCTGTAGAAATGGCTATAAAGCATATTCAAGAAAACAAACCAACTCTCAGGAAAGCGGGTGGGGGTGCAAAAAGGAAAAGAGTTAAAGATTGTTCTGGAAATGAGTACGATTCGATTATAGACTTTCTAGAGAAGACAGGAAACCCTGCTGGAGCTAGAGGCTCTATCTATGGCAAGATAAAGAAGAAAAAGCCATACAAAGGAATTATGCTGAAATATGTCTAGTTTTTTTTGTATCTTTGCTAGATGTACAGCAAAGATCAGCAGCTTGGAAAGGAGCCAAGAGATGAGAAAGAAATGTGTAGAGTTGTTGGGTGTTTTATCCTTAAAGCTAAGGGCGACAATCTATTCTGCAAGGGGCATAGAAAGGCATTCATTGGGTCTCAGAAGCCTTCAAAGGTAAAAAGATCCTATAAGAAGGGAGCTAAAAGAAATACCCCTAAATCAACTGATTTTGAAAGAGAGAAGAATAAAACTAAAGCTGCGTTTCAAAGGCTGAGACGAGCAGAATGTGCTGGAGAGGTTGGTGACAAGGATACTGTTTTTTGTAGATCAACTGGGAAGAGATTTCATTGGGATGACGGAAGAAGAGTCCATGGTGGACATTTAATATCTGCTAAGAATAAGGCAACAATGTTATCCAGAGAAAATGTCTGGCCTCAATCTGCAATGGCAAATTTCAGTATGGGAATGGGTCATTCAGAATCAAGGTATATTGACTGGTTTGTAGACACGTTCGGAAGAGAGGCTTATGATAAGCTTCTAGCTTTTTCTAAGCAGACTAAGAGATATACGATAGAAGAGTTAAAGATCTTAAGAGAAGTTTTTGAGCTAGAATTACACATTGTGGTCTTTGATAAAAAGTTAACTACAATAAAGAAGTTACCAAATCTTGGTAAAAAGAACAAAGAGAAGCTTAAAGAATACATTGATGAAAGAAGTTAAGTTTATATTTCCACACGACTTAGACAATGTGCATTATTCTGTCGGTTTCGCTAAGTGTGAGCCGATATCTGTAGCTGGAATACAATATTTTAATTATTACCTTCCTGACGTCAACGTTGAGTTGTCCGTGAAATTTGTAGATGGATTTTATTCGTACAAAATTTTATCAATTGATGATGATAGAGAGCTAATGTTGGAGAGGATCCATAATTGGTTTATGGATGAATACAATAGAATAGAAACTCATTTGGAAAATTCACAACAATAATATGTTTTTAACGCCATTCATAATAGTGTTCATGTTTTTTTATACGGGCATTTCGGCCTGCTATTATATTTATGCTCGATCTATTGGGTTGGATTGGCCTTTAACTAGATCTGTATTTTGGGTTATTGATGTGTTTCTTTTTTTTGATCGTAAAGACTAGTCAGTTGACTTCAAGACATCTCTGATGTCAGAAAGCCATATGTCTAAGGCTAAATCATTTACCCTGTATACATAAATAGAAGTAGATGACAGCTTAGACAAATAGACCCCAAGGTCATTGTCATTAGATTTAAGATAGAAATAGCCAGACCCTTTAACAAGGTCTAGCCTATTATCTATTTCTTTTTTAATAACTTCATTCAGTTGCTTGAGTGTCATCAATCTATTTTTACAGAGATTTGGAAATTTGGGTACATTTCACGAAGATTTTCGATAAACTTACTTTCTGTCTTCTTATAATCGTCATATTTGACAATATCAGGAATTTCTAAATCGAAATCAACTCCTTTGAAGAATATATCATCTCCATATGCGCCAACTCTTTTCTCTGTTATGACTATATCGTCATCTAGTGTCCATTCACCATATATAACGATTTTCTTTGATAGTAATGTTTGATCTATATCCTCAGGTAATAGTCCAGAGCTCACCAAGAACTCTATAACCTTTTCCATTTTAAATTTATTTTTTGATTTCATAATTTTATGTACATAAATGCTAAGTTTGGCCCATCGTGGGAGTGTAGCCTTAAGTTGAGTTACAGTCCTTATGGAGTTAGGGTCATTGCCTGTAATCTCAGCTATGTCTTTATTAGAAAGATTCAGGTCATTTTTCAATAACCTAAACCTCTGCTGATAGCTTCTTTTCTCTCCCATGACTTAATCTTTTATGAAAAAATACCTTTCCTTTTCGTACTCATATACACAATCTATATACCCCCGCTTCATTAGGCTTCTGATGTCTCTCCAGACAAGCACTAGCCGCCTATCAAGAAGTTCGCAGAAGTCTTGTACAGAGGCTTCGCATTTTCCATCGAAGCCTATGTTATCATTGATTAAAGACATCAATCTAAATTCGGAGTCTGTCAGCTCCGAATCGTATATATTGTCTGACCATACTTTTTTTAATTTCATTTTTTTAGTTTTTACAAATTTTGAAATACATTTTGTTATCAAGTTCCTCAAAGAAGTCATCTATATCTTCCTCTAGGAACAGTAGATTGTCAAACATCGCTTGATCTATCGCCATGTTTTCCATCTCTTCTAAGATGGAGATGAGCCTTTCTAATTTTTCTTTCATCTATATTATTTTACCCACAGTGTTTGTTGGTGATTATAAATCAATTTTTTCCCTTTTAATTCTCGGAATTGATTATAAACATCAGATTTGTTTTTTCCCCATGCCTGATGATTTATTCTTCCCTCTACAAAGTAATAACGGATAGTCTTTTTTGTATATCCTTCTTCCAACATTTCTTTTTTACTCATAATTTTTATTTTTAATTAATTACAATTCATATAATTCATTTGTTAAAATGAATCCATAATCGGATTCATAGTCTTTCGACCCGTGCTCTCCAGTGGATTCTATCCACTTTTCACTTTTTAGGAAGACGGACAAATGTCCGTTTGCACAAAAGTGCCCCATTCTTCCATTATAGCAGTCCGTAGACTGCAGTAAAGAAGTATCAACATCAAAAACTTTTTCATTATAAAGTTTTTCGTTTGTTATTTTTACTATTGTTTTCATTTTTATTTGTTTTTAATTAATAATGATTCAAATATATATCTGAATTATTAAAGTCTCGTTAAACTAGTTTAATAACAATAAAAAACCCCCTGAAAAAAATCAGAGGGTAACAAACAAACAATCAATCAAAAATATGAAAACTATGTCTTACCCCTGCCATAAAAGACAGGGGCTTTCTCGGGTTGATTAACAGTAAGTGAAATTTATATTTTTAAATCCATTTAATGTATTTTCAAGAGCTCCTACATGAGATTCCAATATGTCCATATCGATCTTTACTCCATCTGATATAGATTCTTTGTAGCCTATTAAATCCCAATACATTGAATCTAAATAGTCAGGAATATATTCTTGCAGCTCGTTCATGATCTCGAGGTATTTGTTCAATAATTTATTTACTTTTTCCATGATTATTTTTTTTGTAAAAATGGGAGAGAACTTTTCCTCTCCCAAAGAAAACATCTGTTGAAAACAAAAAAACAAGTTAATCTTCTACCCTTAGAGTTGTTCCGTCAACTCTAAGGGAAACTAGGGTATTA
>Ga0213867_1001506_pt1 | contig 10420 bp, 11 predicted proteins | sample PICome_12_FD_160120 | JGI IMG/M metagenome (GOLD analysis project Ga0213867, IMG submission 160120) | Coastal seawater microbial communities near Pivers Island, North Carolina, United States - PICO540 | ecosystem: Environmental > Aquatic > Marine > Coastal | place: USA: North Carolina... | reverse complement strand
TCTTAATTCTTAAATTCATTCTTGATGTTAGGCGGCATTAATGACCGGAAAGTATCCTGTACGCACGGGCATTTACCCTGGCGTTTTAAAGCCTGGTACGAGTTTTACGTATTTCTTGTTTTTTTTACTTTAGGCTAATGACTTTTGTAATTGTAGATGCCAAGTATGGATTGATGCCGAATGAAACGACAGTGGCATCTTATCTTAGAAATGCAGGTTATGCGACTGCTATCGTCGGGAAGTGGCATCTTGGGCATAGACCTCCATATCTTCCTACAAATCATGGTTTTGACGAGTGGCTTGGAATTCCTTATCATATGAGTGGAGGATCACTTGACGATCATATATGTGGTTATGATGTCAATAGAACTATGTGGTTACCATTATACCAAGATGATCAAATAGTTGAACAACCCGTAGAATTGAAGGATTTGGCTCAAAGGTATGCAGCCGCTTCTGAGAGGTTCATAAGGAAATCGGTGTCGAAGGGGCAACCGTTCTTTTTGTATTTACCTTTTTCGCATGTGCATCAGATGTGTGCGCCAGCTTATGGATCTGAACAAAAACTATGCCAATGGGCTTCTGAGATGTTTGTGAAAGAAAAAGAGAAGGCGACATTCGTTGATGCCGTAGAAGAAATGGATTGGATCGCGGGTCAAGTCCTAAGCGTATTGGATGAAATAGGGATCGAAAATAATACCCTTGTTTTGTTCACAAGTGACAATGGACCATGGATTGCAGAACAAGAATGTTCAGGAAGTAAGGGACCCTTTGAGGGGCGATGGCTTCGAGAGAATGTGGATAATGCCTGTACTGCGTGCCCACATGATTATAAAAGCAGTCCAACCGAAAAAAATCGACGGAGATGTTATAATTCACAAACAAAATTGGAGGTAAACGGGGTGCCCTGCGGTGAGGACACAGGACTTGGAGGAGTATGGGAGGTAAGAGTTGAAAACTAGCATTTCATTATGTAAGAGTTATGTCTTAAACTTTATCTCCTCATTGAAGGCCAACATTAGAATGCCTGCTCTTGCCCGATGGCCAGGAAAAATTCCCGCGCGTACAGAGACTCTGAAAACGATTTCTACTCTTGATGTTTTGCCAACATTACTTTCCATCGTGAATGAGACTCACAATATGGACAGCGTTGACGGCGAAGATGTCAGTGAAATACTTTTTCAAACGACACACTCATCCCGTAGTTGTTCATCCCGGATGGACTGTGCTGACGACAGGAGAGTATTATACTTTTGGCGGGATGGTTTCCAAGATGGTCCATTACCATCTCCGTTCGGACGTTTTGATGTCGCGAGCGCTAAGATAGGAAGGCATAAATTCTGGTTTTGGACAAAAAGCGCCCACTACAATCCAGATATCGAGGTCCATCATGATCCGCCTCTTATCTTCGATGTATTTGCCGACCCGGCAGAAGCTTTTCCCTTAGATCCAAATGACTTTTTGGAAGAAATCGAAATGATTACGACTCTTGTGAAGGAACATAAGCACAATATAACATATGGGCAGCCCTACACTATATTTAGAAATTCAGAATATATTCCATGTTCAAATATTACCAACGATTGCCGCATATCACGCCCTCGACAGTAGCATACATTGTTAACATCTACTCTTGTAACCATTAAGGATCATATACTAATTTCAATTTTTCATTTACGATATCACAATTTATACGTACTCTGTTAAACCAAAGAAAATTTACTTGCATTAAGCAAAAATGTAAAAAAACTCTCCAACAAGCCTTTTCTTCAAACTTGTAAGGTTAGAGTGAGAACAATTCCGTAAAGCTTCCTTTGCTTTGATGAGCAAACTGAGACAGTCCCTGTTAGGAAGAAGGAATCACGTTGAAGTTGGTGAAGTTTAAATTAACCATGATGACCCTAGACCAATGACGATATCGAGACCAACGCCATTGTCCTGAACATATCCAAGTAATTCGTTAAGCAAAATGTGCAAGGTGAATTGTACAATCACTTTTTATGAAAAGAACGAAATGTAGGCATTAAAGAAGGGCTAGTTGGAAGCGGATGCTCAATAAAGTATTCATCTTTAAGACCTTCAACGGCAGTCGTTCGGTTTCGACAGTCAAACCTAAAGAAGCCATGAAGAAATTTTATACCGGTTGTTGAAATTCTAAAGCAATCTGCGAAACGAATCGTCGGTCCTTCAACCCATGGCTGAAAGTTGTCCGATCGTTTGACATTTTCGCTATTTTTGTCTCCCGACCACCTTTCTCTAAGATGAGCTGGTATCTGCCCCAACATTCTTTCAATTTGATGAAGTTGATCAATCTCAGATGCCCCTTTGATAAAGGGCTTTCCGATCAGCAATTCAGCTATCGCACATCCAGCTGCCCAGCAGTCTACAGCAAAATCATATATTCGAGTACCGTGCAATAACTCAGGAGCTCGATACCATAAGCTTACCACTTTCGGTGTTAAATAAATGCTATCAGATTCTTTTTCAAAAGAACATGCTGAAATTGAGCGAGCTAATCCGAAATCGGCAAGCTTGAGGCGTCCTCTGTGGTTATATAGAATGTTTGAAAGTTTTATATCTCTGTGAACAACATGACGCTCGTGAAGAAATTCCAATGCCTTTAAGAGCTGCATGCTAAGCTGTTTGACTTGGCTTTCGTTGAATATAACTCGTCTCTCATGCAAAGCATAGTCCAAAAGTTGGCTTAGGTCGTGCTCACAATATTCAAGTACCAGATACACTCCGGAACGTCTGCGAAGCAATCATGATATCAGATCACACGAACGATATACACAAAAGCTGCTTTCATACTATACAAACCTCGTCGAAACAACAACTTCATGCAATCTGACAATACCTGGCCCATCCTTAAGTCTATTTAAAATAGAAATTTCTCTCAAACTCGTCAACGGAAATCCATCGGTAGATTCATGATGAAGCGTTACACGTTTTAATGCAACAATCGTACCATCCCGTCGATCTTTCGCTTTATACACCATTCCATAGGTTCCACTGCCAATCCGACACACCTTTTCAAAGGTATCATTTACTTCCTTGCAGTTGCCTAAAGTTATGCGATTGCCTTTGTTATTTTTTGTCTTCTTTTTCTCGGAATGTGAGATAGTCTCGTTACCATTGCTTTTCGCAGTGTGCTCATTTACTCGACGTTTCTTTGCATATCTGATATCCATCGTCTTCTTCTCCTGAACTTTGAACTCAACTGTCTACTCTCACTCTTCACTCTCAATCAACTTTATTTTGGTCCTTCTCGTTCCGATAGGAAGTAACTTCGTACATGTCAATCGACCTATCGATTGTCATAATCTTCTTTTTGAAATCGTCGGTGTAGCGTGAAGCGTGAAGCGTGAACCCCCACTTCGAGGTTTTGTACAAGGAGGTTGACTATGCGAACTCTAGAAGATTCTATGCCAAGAAGGTTTCAATCCTCCCTTCCATTTCTGTCTTTCAAACCATTTTCGTGCTTTAGAAGGATTGAAATGACGCGTAGGAGAAAATTATTTGGAATACTTTGCTACATCCATTACCCATCTACCGCTTTCATAAAAAACATGTACTCAAATTTTGATTTCCTATCGCCAAGCAACAATAATTGGTTTTTTAGTTCCTTACAACCCACGTGAAGAATGAATTCATATTTATGTTACAGTGAGGAGCTGGAAACCATTTCATAAGACATTGAAGTGAAGCCATATATATATATATATATATATATGATGTAACACGCCATGGTACGATTATTGCTTTTTCAATGCTTGAAAATGAAGCGATAGAAAAAAGATTGGAAATATATATGCAGCTCATAGGCCAACTGCTTTCAAGAATCTCTCTGTCATGTAACAAGCTTACTTGTCTTCGCTAAATACAAAGCAACACATGATATTTCTCACGAACGCCCAGGTTTACAAGGATTTTTCTTAAGACACAAGCTCTATTGAAAAGATAGAACAGTTACTAAGACGATGGGGTTGGATTCGTGGTGGCAGTTGTAAATAAAGCGCAGTATACAGCAAGTCTATTGGCGTCTAGCGAAACTAGAGTATTTTTTACACATCTACGTAAACCCCTTCTTCTCACAAGAAGGAATTAAATATTTTTACTCATCGTCGTCGTCAATCTTTGGCGCAAGATAGAACTTAATGAATCCAAAATCTCCTACAGGATATTCCACTACAATAGGCACATCCTCACTCATGGAAAGAATAACAGTAGGCCCAAGTGCACCGGCTTTAGCGAAGAGATTCAAATATCTTAATGCAAACTGCAACTTGACGGGTTCATCCATTTGAATATCCACGCTTAAGTCTTCGTCTTTTTCATTGTCATGCGCTCGGACAAGGATGTTGCCCGTTCCCAAATCACCTGAAACGCTGAAACGCACACCCTCCTTTGAGCATTCAATTGTACATGTATCTCCTAGCACACCAAGATCACGAATAATCCGTTGAAATTCACTAGAAGGCATTTTAATGTTGCACTTGTAATCTGTTTCTGGGATGCCTAATTGGTCTGCATCGATGTCCATAAGCTTGAGCTCGAAGTCAGCCACACGCCCTTGGTCCTTACTCTCAAACATGAGCATAAGATTATCACCATCCTCTTCCGCTTTGAACGTGATGACATCATCGTTTCCTGCGCATTTAAGAATCTTACTCATGTTGGCAGAGTTAAACCCGAGACTCACGGGACGATCGCAACGGAAGTGATCAAACCCGGTGCTCTGAAGTTGAACGGCTGTGCAACAATGATGATGTACGAGAAAATGGTATATGAAAAAATCATGAGATTTCCAATCAAAAACAATACAAGCTAAGGAAGAAAACAAGCGAGACGATATTGAAAAAGACAATATACATGATGACTCACCTACAAGGGATACGTGCGAAGAATCCATGGCTTGGATACTAAGTTCATCTTCGGTACAGTCAATGTTGGCATCCTGTACCAAATCCTTCATCGCTTCGATGAGCTGTTTGAATATCCTTCCTTCAACTAAACGTGCTTCGAACATATTTAAGTAAAATTATATCTAATGAGGTGTTTTGTAGTTAATACTAGTATTCGTGCTTGTGTTCGTCTCTTAGTCGAAGAGGTATGTCTAACCTAGTAATCAAAAAGAGGAGTCGAAATGTGTGCCACAATCATGGATAGCATTTTTTACATGTTAGGTTGTATGCTGTGCGCTGTGTGTGTTGCGCAATGTGAGTTTGAAATATTTAGCTCTGACTTATCCGTTTTAGCTATTTGTGTTAGTATCGATTGGTAGGTGGGCAGGTAGGTGAATTGGAAGTCTCCATCTTCACTATCTATCTTACTCTCTAAATCGTAGATAGAAGATGATAATTTGAGGCCCCTTTTCCTTTTATTAATCAAGACAATGATTGCAAACTGATGATCCTTATGGAAGGTCCAGTAAATCGCGTGAAGAACAGGCAGTTACTAGTAATCACTACAACATAGATCTTCCCGATTTGTTACGAAGGTTGCTCCTGGGATATACAAGCTCTCGATGTGTTGGCTTAACTACGAAATGATGACCATACGCACACTTATCGGAAACTTTATGAAGATTAACGGTAGTGCTAGAAAATCTCCTTATGTTTAGATCTTTTGCCACCATGGTATCACGTTAGCATTTTAAATAATTATTTTCCTACTTTTCTATTTTTCCACTTCCAAAATTCCATAAAACGCGTTAAGTAGATTGCTATCCACTACGCCAGGATGAAACCCCCTTTCTTTTTTTTTCTTTTCGGTAAACATACAATCAGTATTCAACATTAATTCATCGCGTTGATTAATAACTCAGGAAATCACACAACATGCACCACTAGAAGTTTGGCGACGACATTTATAGTCTTGCAAGTATGTGAGCTGTTTCCTATTAATCGCTCCTCTCCTTAAATCTCGAATATACTTCACGGCAATTGCAGCATCACAACGACAAAATTCCATAAGCGCTATTGCGACCAAAACCGGAGCACGACCAAGCCCTGCAATACAGTGCACTGCAACTGTCGGAGGGATGTCATTCGGCAACGTTGAGGCGTTGTGTAGAACAAACCTTTCTTCAACTATATCCAACCAAGAATTCAAAATATTATCCGGCGGCGAAGTCCCATCATCATATGCCAAATCATGGAGAGTAATACCAGCATTCTTAAGCTCTGCGATATTATGATATGTCGGCTCACAAACACGAACTATATCCGTCACTCCGTTCTTGGTACACTCCTGAATGTAAACATGTAAGTTTGATTCACGAGGAGCATCCATGATCAAAAACCGCAATCGCGGTATATGTTTCGGCACGTCAGTGGACTTCCCATTCGGATAAACCACAAGAGTAGGCCTTGAACTCATACTAGCACTAGCTCCTACCCTAGCGGAATGTCTCGATCCTCCATTACTACCCATACTACTACTCTTAGTCACTCTCATCGTATACAGCAATTCTTCGTGAACAATGATCTCTTGGCTAAGTTAGCTACCCCGGCTTGCTGCCGCTAGCAAAGTCGTGAAACGAGAGGATGATGACCCTCAGTTTGAAATCAATAATCCTTCGTCGGCTGGTTAGAGCGACGAGATGCTTGTGGTTAATAATATTAATAATATCTGAAATTGGAGAGATTGAATTGTGGTAGTCAACATGAATTGCCGATAACCTTTGCATCGGCGTGAAGCGACTGCGACGGACAAAAATGTGTGTAGAAGGGAGTGAAAGTTCACATTTACTTGCGTTATGTGGAAAAAATCTGGGAAAATTTCAACTTGGTCGCGTCTCGTACATACGTACGATTCCTTATACATTTACCACGAGACAAACACGAGACAAATTCTAGATTTAGATTATATAGACGTTCCTTCAATGATAACGTCTATTTAGCTATTATTCATGAGGAAGTTATCCGGAAAGGATTCCAAGTGGAACCTTGACGACATCTCACAATTGGATATGTGATATGTGACGAGTATTTGTATTTTTGGTTTTTTTATGTCAGAGTTCAAAGTTTGTTGTTGTTCAACTGCATCTCGTTAGTTTCCCATATTCTCTCGTGTATATCAACCACCTTGGAATATATTCTAAAAAGGCTACTGTCCACAACTGCAACGATGATGCAAAGCAATAGAAGACGAGCCGTTGCTGTGCTCCTTTATCTCGTAGTAACGGCTGCCTCATTTTCTGTGGTTCGTCATCATCGAACTTCATCTTCTTCCTCCTCATCGTCGTCGTGTTCATCTATTACGTCAACCCAATTGTTTGCCAAGAAACGGCAGAATGAAATGCGGAATAGATTTTGTACCAATCTTGTTGCTCGTACAGCCATAGCGTGCTTTACAACGCTTTTGGGTGGACGGATGGGTATATTTCTCCCTCCAGCTCATGCTGCCTTGCCGAACGATGAGGTTCCAATGGTGCAAGAACGATCTTATGATGCTGTTGGGTCAGATTATTACGAAGACGAGGGGATGGACGAATATTATGAGGAAGAAGAAGAAGAAGAAGTAGGAGGAAGTTTATCGTCGGAGGAAGAATCTACTGTTTCCACTTTAGAAAAGGAAAATACCGAGGAGAAGGACCCACTTGCGGCGTTTGGAGCAGTGACTGCAACTAAGAATGTAGTAAATGTGAAAGAATCAAAGGGCTCAAAAACAGGTTCGCCCAACTTCTCACCTGATGCTGCCTTCAAACAATTTGGCGTGCCTGTAGCTTTTGCTGGTGCAGTTGGATATATGGTCAAATTTCATATAAATGAAGACAAAGGCGTCGAGGAAGCAATTGCCATGTTCGAAAAAGAACGCGCAGAGTTCTATAATATCACAACTGTCGATGATGAAAATGACGAAAATAATGTCATCAATTCTACTGATGCTCTAAATGGAAGTAGTGATGATAACGAAGACAGTATTGATGACGAGGTTCAAACTTCAAGCGAAATAGAGGTCAGAGATAATCCTGGAAATGACCCCGAGATGAAGAAACCTTTTGCGAAAAAGAAGCTTCCACCTATAGACGATATTGTGAAGGACAGCATTGCAGATAAAGCCGTCAATAAAAGTGCTGAGGAATCTTCGTCGAAGGACGACGACATTGAAAACGAACGTGAGCGGCTGAAGAAAATGTTTGGCAGCTAGTCAATGCAATATAAAGAATAAAATCATATCATCAGTAGAAATCATGCAATAATAGAATTCTAGCATATATGAATCAAAATATTCCGAATAATTTTTCGAAGGACAATTAGGATCAATAAAAGAAAACACTTGAACAAACACTGGATATGTGGGGGAAAACATATAACGCAGATTTTGTAGAGGCAATATATGCCTACCAGTATGAAAATCTATTAAAATCTCAAGCATAAACGAGCAATTCGCTAGGATGTTGAATTACTCGTACAAAATTGTAGTATAATTAATCTTACCAGTAGATGCAGTTGCCACGATAACGGCGTTAGAGGAAGTATCGGTTGGAGGGCTACGTTGATAACCTTCTGCCGAAAAAAACCCTTGAGCTGTCCGCAACTTGGTATAATTTTCATGCTACACTGTAAACTCCATTTTTAATTTTCGCATTGTTGTAACTGGAGCACGAATTTTGATTGCATGAAGATATGATATTCGTAGAAATCGCACTATTACCATGAAATATTGGAAGAATGTGAAAGTAGAGGCATACTTGTGTTCTGTAAGCAAAATTTTATTGTAAGCCTGGAATTGTTAATTGTTTTTAGGTACTCTATGAATAATATATGGAATTTACGGTGAAATGTATAAAGGCAAAATGTTCCTTCTTGTTTTCAAATCCATTGAAGATCACTTATTTGTTTTGATAGGGAAGACATCTCTTTCATTCCTAGCGGATGATGCGCTTTAAAATTCGCAGGTATTGCAACATCCTGCAGGGCAAGGCACCTGTGCTACAGGTATGGCTGCACTGGTTGCACAATCGGCCCAAAGGTTCGTGATGATACCACCTACCGTATCTCTTCTTTCGCACAACTCGCTTGAAACAGTACCGGTTAGTTCTAAATCGCTGAGACTGATCACCGTGAGGAGGGGCAAATTGAGTAATTCTTCGTTGGGAAAGGTTCCTGTGAGCTCGTTCACGTGTAGTTGCAAAAAGTTGAGACTGGTTAAAGTTCCAAGCAAAGTTGAAATGGTTCCAGTTAACTGATTATTGTCCAAGTCCAGCTGTTGAAGACCTGTTGCAGTTTCAAAAATTTCTTCTGGAATTGTTCCAGTTAACTGATTTGAATCCAAATCGAGGATAATGAGCTCGGGCAAGTTACCAAATTGTGTGGGGATGGTTCCGGTCAACTCGTTGTTTCCTCCATCCATAGTATAAACTTGCAAAAATTCTAACCAGTCAATTTCGTCGATGAGGGTTCCAGAAACGTTATTCTCATCTGTAAAGAAATAGAAATAAGCGAATTTACATAAATTATACTTGACGAATCATATTTCGCACTTACCGACTTCAATTCGTGTAATGCATAAATCATCATCGCACGTGATAAAGGCCCAATCACATTCGTTACTGCTATCCAACCAGTTTTCTCCAGCATAGATGGCAGCGGTGTTGCATGAAGGGACCGGTCCATTTTCATGTGCCCTGCACTCGTCCCAATCATCTCCACCGGTCTGATAGTAAAGTTTTGCGACAACATAACGCTGGATAAGCTTCGGATCATCTGGACATAGGTATAGTGCATCTTCGTCAACCAACCATTCAAAGGCCAAGTTTGCGCTTGATCCATTGTCTTCGATTTCGTCGGCTGGAGTAACATCATTGTCTACCGTCAAAACCTCCAAAATCATCTGCCTACGGTCAACAGGATCCAAGTTACAGGGAATGGTCGGTGCAGCACTTGGTGAAGGAACAGGTGGCGCAGTAGTTTCAGGGGTAGGAGCAGGAGTTGGCATAGCGGTGGGAGATGGAGTTGGCATAGCGGTGGGAGATGGAGTTGGCATAGAGGTAGGACCCCCACCCGTGCTGCCCTTGCTGCCCTTACTACCCTTGCTACCCTTACTACCCTTGCTACCCTTGCTACCCTTGCTACTCTTACCTGTTCCAGAGCCACTCTTGCTACCCTTGCTGCTCTTTCCAGTTCCTGAACCACTCTTGCTGCTCTTTCCAGTTCCTGAACCACTCTTGCTGCTCTTTCCAGTTCCTGAGCCACTCTTGCTGCTCTTACCAGTTCCTGAGCCACTCTTGCTGCTCTTACCAGTTCCTGAGCCACTCTTGCTGCTCTTACCAGTGCCTGCCTTACTCATCTTACTATCACCGGGGCTACTCTTCCCGGAAGAAGAGTCTTGACGGGCGATGGTTAAGAAAACATCCTTTTCATTGATCTTGATGTGTTCGAGACTGCGACCGCGAAGTCTGCGGTCAACCTCT
>Ga0213867_1001501_pt1 | contig 10432 bp, 8 predicted proteins | sample PICome_12_FD_160120 | JGI IMG/M metagenome (GOLD analysis project Ga0213867, IMG submission 160120) | Coastal seawater microbial communities near Pivers Island, North Carolina, United States - PICO540 | ecosystem: Environmental > Aquatic > Marine > Coastal | place: USA: North Carolina | collected... | reverse complement strand
ACTATCTGTACGTAAGTCAGACAGCTTCTTGTCCTGCATTGATTCTGCTGTGTAATAGTTATATGGGTCAGCCACAGTGCTAGTCCTTACTGGTTAAGGTTAGTGAGTACAGTTTTGTATATCTGAGCTATCATGTCTAAATTAGCATCAGATGTCATAGCTGGTATATCTAAGCGGTTAGAGTTTTCATCAAACCACGCAGCTAGAGCATACTTAAACTCTTCTTCGTCTTCCTCTCCTGTCAATCCATCTTCACGTAAGAAAGCTATAATATCACTGTTGTATTCTGTTAAGAAGTCTGTTGTATTTTTTAACTGTGTAGGTTTGTCTTCCTCAACGGCACCTTTAAACGCATCGCTACCTGCGAACCACATGTCTAATGGACGTACAGGTAGACCTGCATCTCTGCGTTCATCACGAGACATTTCATTCCACTGCTCTTTAGTTACAGATGCCATAGCTTCACGCATACGATCTTTGTTCTCAAGATTACGCTTAGCTACTTCACGTGCACTACCAATAGCTGGTGGCTTCTCTGCTTCAGCTTGTATTTGCTTTAACTCATTCTCTAAAGCTTTTTGTACAACAGGATCAGTCTCTGCTTCTATCTTACTCTTTAGTTCTTCTACCTCTTCATCTTCTACTACAGGTGCTGTAGGAGCTACAGGAGCTACTTCAGGTTGTTCATCTAGTGTAACTGGACCAGTAGGTAAGCCCATGTCATCATCTGTTAGCGCTTCCTCTGTCTGTTCTTCTACAGAACGTTGTTCAGATGAAGTTACGACAGGTGATGATTCAGGTACAACACCATTGATAATGGCTTGATAGTCCTCTGCAGTGAAGCGTCCCTTCTCATTATAGATAGCATTGATAGCTGCAATAGCATTACCGTTCTCTACGTTAGTCATAAGAGTTTGTAGCTCTTGCACACCTGCAGTACCACCATCAATCTGTGAGAAGATACCTTCTAGTAGATTACGTCTAGCAGCAGGACCAATCAAGCCTAGCCCAGCGCCTGAGTTAATAATCTCTAGCTCAAGCTTAGCCATAGACATAGATGCTTCTAGTGCGTTATCACGCATCACAGTCTTATCATCAGATTTTATACCTGTAGTTGTACGGAAGATGTCAGGATCAGAAATGTCTGCACCAGCTAAGCGTGTAGCAATCATGGAGTTAAACTTACGCTGTGTTCCATCATAGCTACTCTTATCGTAGTCAATGTCATCAAACACAACATCACGTGTACGTGTAACACCAGGAATAACTTTTTGTTTAGTGCCTTGTGTAGCTTGGAAGTATTCTAGGTCAGATACGTCATAACCCATGACCTTCATTGTTTCTAGTTGCTTCTCAGCAGATAGCTTAGGGTTAAGCCCAAGGAACTCAGCTAGACTTGCAGCACCTGTGCGTGTCTTTGCAGCTTCGCTCTTAGGGTCATCCTCTTTATCAAGCAGTACACTTTGTAGACCCATGATCTGTGCAATAGCCATCTCACGTGTAGTATTCTCAGGAAGTACAGCTTGAGGCATATCAACAACATTAATGAAGTCTTGCTTAGTTACACCAGAACGTCCTGTTGCTGTGCGATTAGCGTCTTCATTAAGAATACTTTTATATAACTCTGTAATGTCTGTACCTTGAGCTAGTGCAACAAACTCTTCATCTGACACATTGTAGCGTGTCTTCATGATGTCACCAATCTCAAGGATGTTTTTATATTCTGCTGTAGCTTGGGCGTAACGAGGGGCGATAGCTTTAGCAGTAGCAATACCGTTATCAACTAGGGTGTTGATACGTTCTCTAGCATTATTAATGTCTGTACTTAATGTATCAGCAAAACCTTTAGCGAAACCTGCTGCAAAACTCATATTATTATCCTCGTGCCATTAGCCCTACAGGAGCTTCCTCTGCAGGTGCTTGTTCCATAGGTTGTTCTTCTTGGGGTGCTGCTAGCTCTTCTTTCGTTTCCATCATAAGCTGTTCACCTTCGTCAGCTTTCTCAGGTACAATCTTACCAGTTTGCATAGCAAGCTTAGCTTCTAGTTTAGCTTTACGTTTCTGCTTAGCCTTAGCGTCTTTGTCATCGTAGTCTGCCATAGTCATCTTGTACTCTACACCTACGACATCTGCTAGTGCTTTGATGTGTGCTGTTACAAGAGGACGTAGTAGAAGCTTAAGGTCTACTGTATGCAATCCTTCCATAACACCCATGCTTAACATAGCACCTGATACTGTGTCGATAGGGATGCCTACATCAAGCATATCCATAACATCGTCAACAACTTCTTCGTTGCTAAGCTTTTCCATGTACATCTCTAGTACTTCCATAGGATCAGAGAACTTAGAAGGTTTCTCCCAAGGAGCGTTACCTGGTTCTGCTGTAAGAGACTGACCTGGGATAGGTCCATCAAAAGGAGATAGTGACATTTTTGTTATACCTTATTTAGTGAAACCTGCGCCGAAGTAGAGTCCTACAATGGCTGATACGATATGTGTGTCTAGTGGAGTTATTACAAAGCCTTTAGCCATCTTCCACTGTATTGATTCTGCTGGGCCAAAGAGCCAAGCTAACGGACCACCAGTAGCTTCAGTGTAACCTACATATACGCTAACATCAGGATACCATACAGCGACTAGCTTTGGCAAGACAATAATAGAGAATACAGCAGATAAAGCGATAAGCCTACGTGTCCAAGCAAAGTGTTTGTCATTCTTACCTGCATCACGTGCATCAGCTACAGCACTACGTTGGAACTCTGCACGTTGCATGAGCATCTCGTTCTGCATCTGACGGGCTTTCATGGACTGACCCCAGATAGACATCACGCCACCTAGCACGGTGGAGAATAACATAGTTATTAATTCTAGGGGTAAGCCAAACATTATGAACCTAACAATCTTGAGATAATCATTTCACCGAAAGAGTATTCATCTCCAAACGTTTTAGACACAGCGCCTCTGTCTTGTATGCCTTTAGAGTTTTCTACTCCATGAGGTAATACCATACGTCCTGTAACACCATCAAAGGCTGTCTTATAGATTTGTGCAAACTCGTCCATGTTATCATTAATTATAGTTTCTATCTTTGCGTCTTGTGTAAAGAAAGGCTCTACGTGAATAGTGTTAGATACGCCACGCTTGTTTTCGCTAGTGGTTTTAACACCTCTGTTTTTATAGTTTTTGTAACCATGCTTAGCTGCAAATTCTACAACCATCTGATTAAACTTTTCAGCAGCTTCACGTACTTCTGGTGAAGCATTATCAGGTATGATAACCTCTGTACCTTTAGCACCTTTAAAGGAGTTAAAGTCTAGAGATATGTTTGGCATTTCTGCAGTTGGTTTATACTCTGCACGTGAAGCATTAACAATCTCTAGACCAGTGACTTTCCCATCTGTAGACTGTCCTTCGTTAATGCTAGGCTCAGCAACAACGGTAGAAACAATTTCATCTATACTTTCCTTATCCGCTGGAGGAGACATCAAACCTTTACTAGCTTCTACTGCTCTTTCGTTTGATCTAGTCTCACTTATTAAACTAGTTGATGAATATGGTTTATCCATCTCTGTTTGTATATCAGGTTTTGTATCAGGAGCAGGAGTAACCATAAGTTCATCTGGCATATCAGGAGTAGGCAAACTAGGCATAGGCATATTGACTAAACCTTCCATCACTTCCTGACGTGCCTCTGATACTTTATCTTCTGTGCCACTCCACCAATCAGCGAAGAACTTCATAACACCGTAAGACTTATCGTCTACTTCTTCAGTAGGTCTTTCTAGGATACCTTTAGGCAACTCAGCTTTAGGAGTTTCACGTCTTTGTGCTTCTTTCTGGAAGTAACGCAAAAGCTCTACTGGGTCTGTTGTTTGTGGTGGTTCCATAAATCCTGCCATCTTATGATATCCCTAGTCCTGTCATTTTGCCTAATATGTAACGTGTACCTATCGCTGCAATAGTGCCTACCGCACTACCCTTAGCAGTAGCTGCGTTTGCATCATTTTGCATTTGTACTTGTAATATAGCATTCTCACGTTGTAGTGCATTGTCTGCTGAACGCCATGCGTAATCTAGTACGTCACGCTCTTGCTGTAGCATATTGTTATACGTAGTCTCAGTATAACCATTAGCTGCAATAGCTGCATCACGGTTAGCTTGGTTCTGTGCAGCGTTATCCATAGTAGTGATAGCCTGTTCCCACTGCGTATTAGCTTGCTCTACAGCTAGGGCTTGGGATGCGTTAAACTGATCACGAGCATTCTGTTGTGCTGCATTAAATTGTGAGATAGCATTAGCTTCACCAGCGTTAAACTTCTCCATAGCATTAGCTTGCTCATTGTTAAACTGCTGAATCTGTGTCTGCAAGTTAGAGAAGAACATACCTACTTGGTCTTGGCTAGATGCGTTAAACTGACGTGCAGCATTCTCAGCAGCAGTATCAGACATAAACACACTTGCTAAGCTTTGCGCCTTAAACATAGCTACTTGCTGTTGGTTAGTCATGCTAGACATGTCAAAGTCTAGGAATGCTTTAGCATTTTGTACGTTACGTTGTTGCTGATTGGTTAAATTAGCTAGCTCAAATTGTGACATAGCTGCAGCATCTGCCATGATCTTAGCATTCTTAGCATCAAGATTATTAATGTCTACAGTCTGCGCCATACGTGCATTCTCTAGTGCTACCTGTTGCTCAGCAGTAAAGTTAATCTGTGCTATATCAGCGATACGTGCAGCGTTCTGAACACGTGCTTGGAACTCTTGGTCAAACTCCATGCCAAGGAACTTAGAGCGTTGCTCTGCAGCGAACATAGCAGCTTGCTGTCTGTTAGACAAGTTCTGCGCTTCGAACTGAGCACGTGTCTGTGCATCCATTTGTGCAATAGGTAATGCAGACTCCATAGCAGCTTGTACGATAGCTTGACCTGCCATACTAGAAGCTGACAAACCACGTGCAGCCATGCGCTGGGTAGCGGCTCTCATAGCACCAGCAGCCCACGCAGGAGTCTCACCATCCTCAAACTGCTCCATAAGCTGTGTAAGCTGGCCTTGTACCGTAGCTTCAGTAGATGGAACACCAGTAGCTGCAGCAAAGTTAGTCTCTGCTTTAGCACGTTCCATGTCTACAGCACCTGTTACTTCCATCTCTGGTGTAACTTCTAGCGCTGGGATAGCTTCTACTCTACGAGCACGATCAATCTGCTCTACTGTAAGACCTAACTGTGCTAATTGTTGTGGGTCCATAGTGGCTGCATCAGCTAATGCTTCTGCGCTAGGCTTACCTGTTACAGCAGTTAGCTTAGACATTACGTCAGCTACTTCAGTAGCAGCTTCTTTAGTAGTCATACCAGCAGCTTCGAACTCTTTAGCTAGAGGTACGTTAGCTGCTAACTTAGCTTCTGTAGCTGTAGCTTTTTCTGCTTCAGCAGCAGCTTGACCTGTACCTTCAGCAATCTTCCCTGCTTCACGCTGTGCATCTGATACAGTAACTACGTCTTGCTTAGTAACCATCTCTTCAGGTTTATCTAATGCTGTAGAACGTAGCTCTGTAGTGCTAGGCATACCTACAGTCTCTAGTGCAGTCTGTGCTGTAGATACACCTGCACGAGCTTGTGTTACTTTGATCTGTTGCTCATCAATAAGACCTTGTAGTACATCTCTCTGTGGGTCTTCAGGGTCCATGTTAGCAAGCTGATTAGTGTATTGCTGTAGTAGACCTTGCTCTTGTCCTAGCGTCTGTTGTGCAGTGTTTAGATTAGCACGAATAGTCTCAGGGTCTTGTACTGCTGCACCTGCTTGTTGACCATAGTAGCTCTTGTATTGTGCTAGCTGTTGGTCATAAACATCTTTTTGTGCATTATAATCTGCTCTTTCAGCTTTAATTTTTTCTAAGTTATCTACAATACCCTGAATAACAGGCTGTTCTGTATCATACAGATTAAGACCTGTAAGGGGTACTTTAGTACCGTCTTTAAACTCTAGGGTGTAGTTACCTTTACCGCCTGTTACTTCCCAACCAGTTGTATCTTCTGGAATCTCACCAGAGCTAAATAATTCTTTTACGTTACTAGCCCAGTTAGGAATACCAGAGGTGTACTCATTTAGTTTCTCTTCAGTGATAGGATCAACAGGAACTTCAGGTAGACCTTGTGATGGATCATAGGGTGGAGGTAAGTTTGGATCAATAGGTTGTGGCTGAGGATCATCTATAATAGGACCAGGAAAGTCACCAGGCCATCTGCCATACCCTGGCTGGAACGCTTCTTGCCCTGTAGTAAATTGTTGCCCTGCACCCATATCAAACCCACCTGAAGTGTTAGGTGTGTTAGTATTAAGGAAGTCCTGTGCAGATGTTATACCAGCATTCGCATAAGGCTGTCCTAGATTAGGAGAGTTTATTCTATTGTTAATTTGGAAAGGAGTAAGGTTTTTACCTGAGATAGGATCAAACACTTTAGCTGTAGTATCAGCCATACCACCTTCTTGCATAGCTACAGGCTGTTGCATAGGTTGCTGATTAGGCTGAGCATACAAGCGATTATAGTCTAAGTTAGTAGCTCTCTCTTGCATCTGTTGCATAGGAGTAGGAGGAGCCATGTAGCCACCTACTTGCATAGCTGTCTGTGGTCCACCTTCTACACGAGCTTTAGCCATCTGTGCATAGCGTCCCATCATAGATGCAGCTTTAGGGCTAGACATCATGAACTTATTAATGTCATCCTGTTGCGCTGGGCCTGTGTAGCCCATCTTAGATAACAGTGTTTGTTGTTGTTGCGGTGTGAATCCACCAAAACGTTTAGCCATAATGTTTTACCTTATTTATTCATTGTCATCCATACTGCGCCAGCAATAAACGTTAGTACGGCAACAGTGACTAGTTTTGTTACAGTAGACCAGATGGACTTACGTGTATCACGCCATGCTTCTAATAAGCTACGCATTTCAGTAATATCTTTTTGTGCTGAATCATCTAGTAATCCAATAGAACGTAGGGCTTCCTTTGCCCCACGCCTAGCTGCACGATCTAGCATATCTTCTAGTTCTTCTGATGTTAGCTTAATGTCAGACATGACCTAACTCTTATGGTTTAGTAGGCCAATCTGCGTCCTCTAGGTGAGGCCAGTTAGCATGGGATGTGATGTCACGTAGTGCTTGACGGTAAGCTGTTTGTTCAGCGGTCATTGTACGATCCGACATAGCCCACCAATCTGTTTCAGCTAGTAGATTATCACGCTCTCTGCGATTACGTTCTGCCGCCTGATTGTCCAAGGTAAGCTGATAAGCTGCTTCATGTTCAGCTTTAGTACCTTCTGCATTATCAGTAAACATATCCACGATCTGCCATGCTTGCACCCAAGTACCATTAGTATCTTGTGTTGCCCCATTACGGCGTACTGTTTGATAAGCACCTATACCTTCTGTTGGCTCTGGTGCAGGTAGTACAGGGTCTACATTAAGTGCATCGTGCACATTACTAGTCCATACTTTAGGCATAGACATATTAGGGTTATCACGTCTAAGCTCACCCTGCGTTTTGATTTCGCCTGTTGTGCGATCACGATATTCAGCCATTAGTTGATTCTCCTTTATGACCTTGAGTTATGCGACTGCATAAAAAATGTAACTTCTGCCAGTGTCATTAAGATCGCCGTTTGCATTATTAACGATAAAACCAGAAGAATGGGTATCTATTAGATCAGCATTAGTTATTTCTTGATCATTAGTGTTTAGTCTGAAATAAGGATCATTTCCTGCAACAATACCTCTTTGACTATCAAATAAAAACCAATTATCTGCGTGAGTATAGGAACGAGCTAAAACAAATCTAGCACCTGTACTAAAACCACAATCAATAACACGACCTGAGTTACCGTTACCCGTGTAGCTACCTACCTTTGATATACCAGGTAAGGTAGCAAAAAGATAGGCTTGAAAGTTCTGTCCAGATTGATTTACGGTATTATTATTTAGACTGAAAACAGTTGATGTTGGGGCAGTGTTATTCCAAAACGCATCTGTATCAAAGTCTTGTGCGTTTGTGGCGTTTAACTTTAGCCAAGATTGGTGTGCAGAGTATGTACCATTTCCTAAGTCTTTATGATACACCATCCAATCATAGGATAGGCCTGTAGCCTTTATCCACATCATTTCAGGCGCAACACCAAGGTTATGGCTTACAGTACGCCCTGCTGTTCCATTACCTACATAATTAACTGAGTCAAAGAATCCTGGTGCTCTTTTCCACATATGGGCAACAGTGCCAGTGTCTTGGCTCAAAGACAAGTTAAAATAACCATCCATATAATCTGTTTTTGCACCTGTTAGAGCAGCTTTTGCATCAGTCTTATTTGTCTTTAAATAATACCCTTGTAAATCTCTAGTTGTAACAATGTGATTGTTTGCACCACTTGCTCTAAAATGGTGTATACCTAAATCAACAGGAAAATCTGAGGTGAACCAAGGGTCTGTTGCAGATGCGTTACCTGACCAATCCATAGCAAATACATCTGTTGCATTAATTGGTGTTTCCATATCTCCTGCACGAATTGCCATATAGCAGTAATCGTTACCTGAACTGTTGGTGTCGTAACTGTTACTTATTATTCTAAAACCAGTTGATGTTGAGGTTATCGTGTCACCTTCATCTGAATCTCTGTTTCCATAAGGTGGTAATAGTTTTAATGATTGCTGACCCATTCCTCTTGTAAGATCATAAAGTAACCAAGGTGAGTTTGCATTCACATGTTTTATTAAAACAAACCCTGCTTTAAAGCCAAGGTTTACCTCAGTTGTTGCACTGTTACCAGTGTATTTACCACACTTAATAATGTCTTGATCGCCTGTAGGTCCAAACACACCATCATTATTATTGTGTGCAAAGAAATAACCAATAACCTCTTGAGTTTCTTGATTACCTGCAACAAGACGACTACCTGCATCAGACATTGGATAACCTAATGTAAACTCTTGCGTAGAGGTGTTAAAGGCAAAGTCACTATCACTCTGAAGCCAATTAATCGTACTACCTATGTTTGTATAATATCCTTGTCTTTCTCTGTGCCAGACAGTCCATTTCGTTCCTTGAGTTGAGTTATCTAGTGAACGAAACCAAGCCATGCCAAGGTCAGAGTCTAAGCCTGTTGATATTGTATGTGGCTCTGTGTTGTAACTAGTAGTAAACTTTTTTACATTAAAGAAGTTTGGATGTTTACGAAATGCGTATGAGATAAATCTATCTGGAAAACTAGCAGAACCAGAACCGTTTACATATACATAACTCCCAACATCAAAACCATCTGAATTAAATCCTGTTAAGGTATTTGTGTTTGTTATTTCTGTGCCGCTTGTAGCGTTTGTTCTAATCCACTTCGTAGCACCTCTTTCAGTGTCAAACAACAAATGATCTGAGTTATCAGAATTGTTTCTACCTTTGATCCAAACCATGCCACCTTCGCCATCTAGATCAATTCCGTTAGTTATGGTTTGCGTAGAGCTGTTACCATCATAGGCATAAGCAGAAAAAACATCTTCTACGTTTACAGCGTCACCACCTGCTGCAGTCATCATTAACTTTTTAGTGTTGCTCATTCTATACTATCCTAAGTTTTTACCTGCTACAAAGCCATACCAAGTAGTGCCGCCATCATGTGTATAAAATACAAACTGATCTACTGCAGATGCTGTACCTGTTAATCTAGGTGCACCTAAAGCAGTGGGTGTTTCTTCACTAGGCCAATCTACTGCACTAGGCCATGTTACAGTATAACCACTAGCACTTGCATCTTGTACAATCTTTAGTGAGAAACCGTAAGATGTACCACTAGAAGGTGGATTGCTAAATGTAAATGTAGTGTTCTCCGTTAGTGTATGGCTGAATACGTTACCTGCTTCACAGTCAATTGTGGTTGCATTACTTGATGATGTTACAGCAATAAATGTTTCATTGTAAGATGTTACCACAAGTTCGCCATCAATGTCAATATCTCCTGTGTAAGTAGATAGACTATCAAGCTTAGAATCTAACTGTGTTTGTACATTAGATGTAACACCATCCATGTAGTTTAGTTCAGTAGTACTTGCAAGGATACCTGCTAATGTGTTTAGTTCCGCTGTAGTAGCAGTAACACCATCTAACTTGTTTAATTCCGCTGTAGAAGCAGAAATACCATCTAGAGTGTTTAGTTCTGCTGTAGAGGCTGATATACCACTTAGCGTATTAAGTTCAGCACCTGTGGCTGTAACTGCTGTACCGTCTAGTGTAAGACCTGTTGTAGTGATAGTGATATTAGATGAACCATCAAAGTTAGCTGCACCTGACGTTACACCTGCAATAGTGATAGTACGTGCTGTTGTAAGAGCATCTGCTTGTGCTGCTGTACCTGTAATAGATGCATTAATATTACCTGTAACAGTAAGGTCACCATCTACGTCT
>Ga0213867_1001500_pt1 | contig 10433 bp, 19 predicted proteins | sample PICome_12_FD_160120 | JGI IMG/M metagenome (GOLD analysis project Ga0213867, IMG submission 160120) | Coastal seawater microbial communities near Pivers Island, North Carolina, United States - PICO540 | ecosystem: Environmental > Aquatic > Marine > Coastal | place: USA: North Carolina... | reverse complement strand
ATGTGTATAATTAACTTAACAGTCTTAATATATTATGGAGTATTAAATAATGAATCTTGTGGATTTGAAGTATTCTGGCATTCTGTCAACTAGGCTAGAACGCTTCTCAGTCAAAAGCAATTCACCCTATAGAGCAAACTGTCGTTGTCCTATATGTGGTGATTCCCAAAAAAGTAAAACAAAAGCCAGGGGTTGGATCTTAGAGAAAGACAACTCTGCTTTGTTCTATTGTCATAACTGTGGTGCATCCCTGTCACTACGGAACTTCCTAAAGCAAGTAGATGGTAATCTCTATAATGAGTATATAGTAGACATTGCCCTTGAGAAAGGCTACAAGACTAGAGAAGTAGAGAAGATCAAGCCTTTAGATACACTAACCAAAAGTAGACCAAAGTTTACTAAATCGGGTAGTCCACTCTTAAAAATTAAAAAAGTATCTAGCCTAAATTTTTCGCATCCAGTTAAAAAATATGTCGATAAAAGAAGGATCCCGGCTGCACGGCAATATAAATTATACTACGCACCTCGTTTTGAAGAATGGACAAATTCTCTGATCCCAGGCAAACTGCCAGAGAAGCACGTTAAACCGAGACTGGTGCTACCTTTTATTGATAAGAAAGGCAATGTATTTGGTTATCAAGGTAGAGCCTTTGACCAAGAAAGCATACGTTATATTACGATTATGCTTGACGATACTATGCCTAAAATTTTTGGTCTAGATACCGTAGACTTTACTAAGAAGTATTACGTAGTAGAAGGACCAATTGATAGTCTGTTTCTTGACAACGCTGTTGCAATGGCAGGCGCAGATAGCAATGATTCTGGACTACAGAATTTAGAGAATGCAGTATTTGTCTTTGACAATGAACCGCGAAACGCACAGATTGTTGAGCGTATGGAAAGAGTGCTAGATAGAGGATATAAAGTTTGCATGTGGCCTAATAATGTTCTTGACAAAGACATCAATGATATGATACTATCAGATATTAGTGCAGTTGATATTCAGATGATTATCGACATGAACACTTATTCTGGTCTTGATGGAAAACTAAAAATGAGTTATTGGAGAAAATGTTTATGAAAGTAAGACTAATTGGTTATACACAGCCTTCTGGTATTATTGGTATCGATGATGTGCAAGACCTTATATCATACGCCGCACGTGTATCAAATCCCTCAAATCAAATGAATAACGAGACAAGCGAAAGGTTGTTGAACTATCTGATTCGTGAGAAACACTGGTCACCTTTTGAGATGGCTTCTGCTACTATGGAAGTAGAAACAACACGTGACATCGCTCGGCAATTTTTACGCCACAGATCGTTTTCTTTTCAAGAGTTTTCACAGCGTTACGCTAATCCTCAAGACATGGATAATGCATTTGTTCTCCGTGATGCCCGACTACAAGATCCTAGTAATAGACAGAATTCATTACCTACTGAGAATACTGAATTGATTCATCAATGGGATGATAAGCAACAAGAAGTAATCGATAAAGCAAAAGAGGTCTATGATTGGGCTATCGAAAACGGTATTGCGAAAGAGCAAGCACGGGCGGTATTGCCTGAAGGTAATACGATATCCCGTCTCTATGTAAATGGAACGATCCGATCTTGGATTCATTACGTAGAGTTACGTTCTGGTCATGGCACACAACTAGAACATATTGAATTGGCACGTGAGATTGGTAAAGCTATCACTAAGATATTTCCAATGAGCGAACAATTTATTAACTGAGAGATATAGGAACAAAAATGATTCAAGTAACAAAAAGAAGTGGCGACAAAGAACCACTAGATATAGAAAAGTTGCATAAAGTAGTATTTCATGCGTGTGATAATATTACTGGTGTGAGTCCAAGTGAAGTTGAAATTAAGAGTCAAATTCAATTTTACAATGGCATTACTACAAAAGAAATTCAAGAAACTCTTATTAAAGCGGCTGCGGATCTAATCAGCGAAGAAACACCTAACTACCAATATGTGGGCGGGCGATTGATTAACTATGCACTGCGTAAAGAAGTTTATAATGAGTATGAGCCTTGCAGTGTAAAAGAACTTGTTCAGCGTAACACAGATAGTGGCTTTTATGATTCAGAGTTAATTGATATCTACACAGATGAAGAGTGGGACAAGATCAATTCATTTGTTAAACATGATCGTGACGAAGGTCTTACATATGTTGCGATGGAGCAATTGCGTGGTAAGTATCTAGTGCAGAACCGTGTTACTGGTGAAATCTTTGAAACACCACAGATGTGTTACGTATTGATTGCGGCAACTTTGTTTCAGAACTATCCTGAAAACATTCGTCTCAACATGATTAAGGACTACTATGATGCTATTTCTCTACATGACATTAGCTTGCCTACTCCTGTTATGGCTGGTGTTCGAACACCTCAGCGACAGTTCAGTTCGTGCGTCCTTATTGAGACTGATGACAGTCTTGATAGTATTAATGCTACTGCATCAAGTATTGTTAAGTACGTAAGTCAGAAAGCTGGCATCGGTATCGGTGGTGGTAACATTCGTGCGATTGGTTCACCTATTCGTAAGGGCGATGCATTTCACACAGGTATCATTCCTTTCTATAAGCACTTTCAATCTGCTACTAAGTCTTGTTCTCAAGGCGGTGTTCGTGGCGGTGCCGCTACGATTTATTACCCAATCTGGCACCTTGAAGTTGAAGATATGCTTGTCTTAAAGAACAACAAAGGTACAGAAGAGAACCGTGTGCGTCACATGGACTATGGAGTACAGTTTAACAAGTTAATGTATGAACGTCTTATCACAGGTAGTGACATCACATTATTCAGTCCAAGTGATGTGCCTGGTCTGTATGACGCATTCTATGCTGATCAAGATAAGTTTCGTGAACTGTATGAACGTGCAGAGCGTAATACACGCTTACGCAAGAAGACTATCAAAGCCGCAGAACTATTCTCTATGTTTATGGAAGAGCGTAAGAACACTGGTCGTATCTATCTACAGAATGTTGATAACGCTAATGACCACGGTGCTTTCTTACCAGACGTAGCACCTATTCGTCAATCAAATCTATGTGCAGAGATTGACTTGCCCACTAAGCCACTTAAAGACATTAATGACCCAGAGGGAGAAATCTCGCTATGTACATTGTCTGCTATCAATTGGGGCAATATCAAAACACCTTCTGATTTTGAACGTGCGTGTCGCCTTGCTGTTCGTGGTCTAGATGCGCTACTGTCGTATCAGAATTATCCTATTCTAGCCGCTCAGTTGTCTACAGAAAAGCGTAGACCTATTGGCGTTGGTATCATTAACTTTGCATATTGGATGGCAAAGAATGATTTATCATACCAAGACATCACACCTGAAGGTTTAGAACTAATCGATGAGTATGCTGAAGCTTGGTCTTACTATTTAATTAAGGCATCTGCCGATCTTGCAATAGATGAAGGTGCAATTCCAGGTTTGATGGAGACTAAATATGGTCACGGTATTACTCCAAACATGACATATAAGAAAGACGTTGATGAACTAGTTTCACACAAAGAACGTATGGACTGGGCACGATTGCGTAAGCAGTTAAAAGATACTGGCATTCGCAACTCTACATTGATGGCTTTGATGCCCTCTGAAACGTCTGCGCAGATTGCTAACGCAACGAATGGTATCGAACCACCACGTTCACTTATCAGTGTGAAGCAGTCTAAGCATGGTGTACTAAAGCAAGTTGCGCCAGAGTACAAAAGATTAAAGAATAAATATGATTTGCTGTGGGATCAAAAATCTCCAGAAGGTTATCTTAAGATCATGGCTGTTCTTCAAAAGTATATTGACCAAGGTATCAGTGTCAATACTAGCTACAATCCGTCTTTTTATGAAGACGAAAAAATACCAATGAGTTCGATGCTACAGCATCTACTCATGTTTTACAAGTATGGTGGTAAACAATTGTATTACTTCAACACGTATGACGGTCAAGGTGAAGTAGACGTGGATAAGATGATGACCGAAACGCCACTCGAACAGGTAGTCTCAGATGACGAAGCCTGTGAAAGTTGCACTATTTAGGACAAGAGGAAACAAATGAGTGTATTTGACACAACAAATAAAGTAGACCACACAAAAGTGACAATGTTTTTGGACCCAACTGGTGGTCCAACAATCCAGCGTTATGATACGTTGAAGTATAAATCGTTTGATAAGTTGACAGATAGTCAACTGGGTTTCTTTTGGCGACCAGAAGAAGTTGACATTTATCAAGATGCAAAAGACTTTAAAGCATTAACTGAACACGAAAGACACATTTTTACATCAAATCTGAAGAGACAGATTTTGCTTGATTCCGTGCAAGGTCGTGCGCCTGTTGAGGCTTTCAGTCCAATCGTGTCTTTGCCTGAGATTGAGAATTGGATTCAAACTTGGACGTTCTCTGAGACGATCCATTCCCGATCATACACGCATATCATTCGCAACGTGTACAGTAATCCAAGTCAAGTGTTTGATGAAATGATGGACATTGAAGAAATCGTAGACTGTGCTGGAGATATCTCTAAGTATTACGATGACTTAATTAAGATGAGTTCTTGGTACAATCTACTAGGCGAAGGCACTCACACAGTCAATGGTGAAAAAGTTGTTGTTGATTTATATGAGTTGAAGAAGTTGCTATGGCTTACGCTGATGAGCGTTAACATTCTAGAAGGTGTCCGCTTTTATGTTTCGTTTGCGTGTTCATGGGCTTTTGCGGAACTGAAGAAGATGGAAGGCAATGCAAAAATCATTAAGCTTATTGCACGTGATGAGAACTTACATCTAGGCTCTACGCAGTTAATGCTTCGTACACTACGCACAAAAGATGATCCAGACTTCGCTAAAATTGCAGAAGAGACTAAAGAAGAGTGTATCAAAATGTTTGTTGATGCTGTTGACCAAGAAAAAGCTTGGGCCAACTATCTCTTCAAAGACGGTTCTATGATTGGACTAAATACAGATTTGCTCTCTAGCTACATCGAATATATTGCTACACGCCGTATGAGAAATGTAGACCTAGAGTCTCCATATGATGTTAAGTCTAACCCATTACCCTGGACACAGAAATGGATTAGCGGTGCCGAGGTGCAAGTAGCACCACAAGAAACAGAAATCACAAGTTACGTTAGTGGCGGCACAAAACAGGATGTTAGTAACGATACATTTAAGGGGTTCTCACTATGACCGTAGAAATTTGGGGCAAAGCAAACTGCCCATCATGCACTAAAGCAAAAGCACTTGTAGAAGCAAAAAACTTGTCGTATGTCTATAAGCAACTTGACGTAGACTTTACACGTGAACAAGTATTTGAAGAGTTTCCTACGGCAAGAACTTTCCCGCAAATTAAAATTGATGATGTAGCGATTGGTGGATATCAAGAACTCTATGACAAAGTGGGATAAAGCATACATGGATACGGCAGAGAGATTCGCTACTCTGTCGACCGCAAATAGATTAAAAGTTGGTGCGATTGTTGTAAAAGACAGTCGCATCATTTCTATCGGATATAATGGTATGCCTTCTGGATGGTCTAATACATGCGAAGAAGTTACAGGCGATTATGACTTCGGTATACCGCTTACTAGGACTAAAAAAGAAGTTATTCACGCAGAAGCAAACGCAATTGCTAAGTTAGCTAAGTCCACTGAGAGTGGTGACGGGGCGACTATGTATATTACACACGCTCCATGTATTGAATGTGCGAAAATGATATATACTAGCGGTATATCAAGTATATACTATAAAGATAAATACCGAAGTGAAGACGGGATTGAATTTCTTCAAAAATGCGGATTGGAGGTAGCAAAAGTATGAACACAGAATATGCCATAAAATATGAGGATAGATGTCCTTACTGCGACACCATATTTTCAGTTGAATTTGAAAATGAAGATGATGAACTAATTTATTGCCCCTCATGTGGCGAAGAGTTGCCTGAATTCGAAGAAGATGCTCCATTTATGGACGATGAGGACTGGGAATAAAATTGAAATTAAAAGATAATGTTGAAATTTGTATTGAGTGCTTAGTGGTTACGGGTGTAATAGCAATAACAGTATTAGCAATCATGCCACTAACATAGATAGGAAAAATTATGTGGTATTATGGTGACAAAGAGTTCACCAGTGATATGATTGAAGACTATGTTGGATTTGTTTATGTGATCACTGATTTGAGCAACGATAAAAAATACGTGGGCAAAAAGCTGTTCACGTCAAAACGAAGACTTCCGCCCCTAAAGGGTAAAACGAGAAAGAGAATCGTTCTCAAGGAGTCAGATTGGATGGACTACTATGGTTCGTCTGATGAGGTCAAGGCGCTCCTAGAGGAGAAAGGCGCCGAAAACTTCCGTAGAGACATACTCCATCTGTGCGAATCGAAGGGCGTAATGTCCTATCTAGAGGCTAAGGAGCAGTTTGACAGGGATGTCCTGCTCTCAGAAGAGTACTACAATGGCATTATTAACTGCAAAATTCACCGCAGTCACGTTAAGTCATTGATTTCCAACGAAAAGAAAATTTCAAAAAAGGGTTGACTCTGGTTCAGATCCATGTATAATGTACATGTTGATTGAGAGAAGGAGTTTCAAATGAACTTGATTGAAGTCACCGGCGGCAAGAAAGCAGAACGTGCGATTGCCCTAGAGACAGTTGAGTGGTGTTTGAAGAAGTTGCTACCTCGCCACCGTACTATCGATATAACCGTTGAGTTTAAGGCAAAGCTTGATGCTTACGGCTATTGCATGGAAGAAGATGATCGAGGTCGTTTATTCACTCTGACCCTTAAGAAGGGTATGGGGCTGTTCGATTTGATTAGCACTATCTGCCATGAGATGGTTCACCTAAAGCAGTATGCTCGCCGTGAATTGCGTGAAGTCAAAGGCAATACTATGTGGAAGAAGGGTGTCTACAATACTGTTGATTACTGGGACGCTCCTTGGGAGAAAGAAGCATATCGCTTAGAGAAGCGGCTTGCTGTTGAATGCTTTCAAACAATGCGGGTAGAAGTGTAAAAAAGTTTGAAATAGGGGTTGACTTCTACCCGAATCAGTACTATATTATAAGAGTAGACAGAACGAAAGTGAGAAAAAATGATTGATTATATTTCTGCTGATAACGGTGCGATTGAAATGTTTGCTGATAATGAACTAGTTGCTACTGCGCAAACAGCAAAAACCATCTGCTACTACCTCCAAGAAAACGGCTACGACGGCCAAGTTTACGCTTCATCTTCTGTTGATTTTGCTAGTGAGTACGGCTTTGAGAATGATGAAGATGCTCTTAATCTGTGGAATGCGGGTGTGAAAATGTTTCAAATGAGTCAAACTTTTTGAAAAAAAGGGTTGACATTGATACGAATCAGTGTTAATATATACACATAATGATGATGAAAGAGAGTGAAATTATGAACGAAGCAATGCAAACCCTGTTAGAAAACATCAAAGAAGACTACCTGCGTTGGACTTCTCGCAACTATACCCGAGAGTTGAGCGATGTGAACAAGTCTATGATTGCTGATTTCAACGAAGGCCTTCACTATGAAGAAGGTCGTAAGTACATCAAAGTCATCTCTAACAATTCTGTTTGGGGCTTCATTATGAAAGCCGATGACAAGAAGTTCAAAGCTGGTGACATCCTCAAAGCGGCTGGCTGGGCTGCTCCCGCACGAAACGCCGCTCGTGGAAACATCTTTGATGATCAATACACTATTCAATGGACAGGACCTTTGTACCTATGAAAAATTTTGCTGGACATTTAGGAGCGGGCCTTGCAATTGGCCTTCTCACTTTTGGATTCACTTATAGTATGCTAAGTGTTGCAGGTTTACCAGATGTGTGGTATAGCTACAGCACTGGCGAATGTGTGAAAGTTCTTAACTACGAAGAAGGCGACAATTACTCTTGTGAAAACTTGCCTTCTAAGTATCATCATGTGTGGGTGAAATAATGAGCAAGATGGGTAACATGATTCTAGAGATACAAGAGTTGTTTTATCTTGGTATACCTAGCGAAGCGATTTCAAATCACACCAACACGTCTGTAGAATTTGTTGAGCAAGTTATAGAAGATATGTTGAAGTTTGAAGAAGGAGTGAGTGAATATGTGTAAAGTTGAGTTTCAAAAATATGTCTTGTCTGGTATTGCAGAAGGGTTGACGATTACCGAGAAGATGAAATTTGTCAACTGGAACGATGCTTGTGATTGGGCAGGTAAAGTTACTATGAATGTGAAATGTCCGTTTGTTATTCTTGAGATGAAGAACCTTGAAACGGGCGAAGTGGAGAACTTCTAATGAAGGTTGAAGAGTATCATGGATTTATTGCTAGCCACCGCACTGGTAACCTTATGGACATTAACGTGTCAACTATCACGTCCGTCCTTGGCTTTGAGCCCAATATTGATGACGACCCAGACAAGGTCGAAAACTCTTGGGGCTTTGAAGTAGATGGAGTTAAGTGTGCCGTTTGGGACTGGAAAGGCTCACATGAGTTTGGGCAGTTTTCTACGTATGGTCCACACGAAGTGTTTACTGAATTATTTGGGACTAATTACCTATGACTAAGTTAGAGGAACTCGCAATCCAGGACATCTTATCTTGGGCTATCATCAATAGAGCCCATGGTAAGTTTGCAAACTTTAATGAAATGTTAAAGTTTTATTGGAGCAAAATGCTAAATACAAGTGCCAACATCGATTCGATGTGGTGTGATGGAGACTCCTCTCCATTCACAACTTGGGACTTTAGTAGTCCTCAACCTGAGGCAAATAAATGGGATTTAAATTAGCGGGTGTATTAATGATAGTCATGGCAGTAATGGTCGCTGGCGGTTATTGGTATTACAACGATACCCAAGAGAGAATTGCCATTTTGAACGAGAACAATGCGAGGTTAGAAACTGCGGTCGCTACAAGTGAAGCAACAATAGGCGCACTACAAGCCGACTACGCTAAAATGCAAAAGACGAATGAAGAATTAAATAGTCAGTTTTCTAATATTCGTAGACAGAATCAGGTTCTTGCTGATAAGTTAGGCAGACATGACTTGGGAGTTCTAGGAGCCAGTAAACCTGGTCTTGTAGAACGTGTTATTAACGGAGCATCTGAAAAAGCTGGTCGCTGTTTCGAACTAATTTCAGGTGCTGAATTAACGGAGAAAGAACATAATGCAAAAAATGCACGTGCGTTCAATAGCGAATGTCCTTGGCTTTATGATGATTATAAGTCTTCTGGGCGGTTGCAGCCTACTGAGCCTGGGCCCGAAGCCACAAGTAATTGAAGTATCATCCAAACCAGTAGATAAGCCAACGCTGACACTGCCAAATGCAGATGAACTGAATCTGCGTGATGTTGACTGGGTAATTATTACTCCTGAAAACTTTGAAGAGGCAGTAGCAGAACTCGAAAAGACTGGACGTCCTGTAGCGTTCTTTGCGTTAACTGATAAGGGTTATGAAAACTTGGGTCTTAATCTAAGTGATCTAAGAGCATATATTCAACAGCAACAGGCAATAATCGCCGCATACAAAGGCTACTATGAGAAAGCCGAAGAAGCACTTGAAGGTGCAGTAAAGGAACAGTGATGAAAAACTTAATGAAAGTCGCCGTAGCATTAACTGCTACACTCGTAGCATTTCCTGCATTCGCCAATGATGGTGTATCCGTAAAAGCGAATGTTGGTGATACATACACAGTTGCTTACGACAGAGTGCCGCATACCAAACGTGAGTGTGTGATGGTCGATGTTCCAGTATACGGAACAGTTCATAAACAAGGCAACGCCGCTGAAGGCGCTCTTTTAGGTATGATACTAGGGGGAGTGCTTGGTAAAGGAGTTACTGGTAAAGATGATGGTGCTGCCGCTGGAGCAGTTATAGGTGGTCTTATTGGTGCTGATAAGGGTGCCCAGCCTAAATCAAAACAAGTGATTACTGGATATACAAAAGAAAAGCGTTGTACAGATGTTACTCATTATGTGGACAAAGAGATTGTCGTGTATGAGTATTCTACTATTACATTTGTGTACGAAGGCAAAAAATATAACTTGACATTTGAAAAATAGTGTGCTACTATAAGATAATGTCTCCGTAGCACAACTGGATAGTGCATCAGCCTTCTAAGCTGAGGGTTGCAGGTTCGAGTCCTGCCGGGGACGCCAAATTGAAGTGAGGATATAATTATGGATTTAGATAAATTAGCGTTGATGTTTGATGAGAAAGATGATGACCACGTTGTCTTAGTAGAAGTACACATTCTCAAAAAAGATTCTGAAGGGCGAGTTCATCGCAAATCCATTGTTATTGACTATGACGATGATGATGACTATCAATGGTCAACATCTAGTAAATTGATTGGATAAGGTAGTATTATGAGTGATTTTTATAATTTTGATCCTAGCAAGCCTAACGTATCATACACAT
>Ga0213867_1001498_pt1 | contig 10436 bp, 9 predicted proteins | sample PICome_12_FD_160120 | JGI IMG/M metagenome (GOLD analysis project Ga0213867, IMG submission 160120) | Coastal seawater microbial communities near Pivers Island, North Carolina, United States - PICO540 | ecosystem: Environmental > Aquatic > Marine > Coastal | place: USA: North Carolina | collected... | reverse complement strand
ACGGGGTGATAACAAAGACCCAATCACACAGTTCCTTGTGTCAGAGGGTATACCGGCAGAGCCTGATGTTATGAAGCCTGATAGCACGACAGTGTTCAGCTTCCCAATGAAGTCACCCAACAGTGCAGTATGTCGCACAGAGATGGATGCCATTGAGCAGCTTGAGTTGTGGCTTACCTATCAAAGATTTTGGTGCGAACATAAGCCTAGCGTAACAATTTCGGTGAAGGAAAACGAATGGATGCAGGTAGGCTCGTGGGTGTATGACCACTTTGATGAAGTGTCAGGCATCAGCTTCTTGCCATTCAGTGAGCATACGTACAAGCAAGCACCTTATCAGGACATTGATGAGGATACGTACAGAGAACTCTTGACACAGATGCCAAAAAGTGTTAATTGGAATATGCTAAAAGAGTTTGAGAAGGAAGACACTACATCCGGTGGACGTGAGTTGGCATGTACTGCCGGTGTCTGTGAGGTAGTGGACTTGAACGCAGCGTGATTGAGGGAGCAGACATGCCTAACTGGTGGCAGTGGTGGTTGTTACTAGCCATCACTGTCAACACCACAATAAATATAGTCGTGTTCTTCAAGCACAGGTTTAGAAAGAAAGGAGTTGACAGATGAGAGATGCAATGATACAAGCACTCAAGCAACACGCAAAAGCAAGTAGCCAGTTGCACATGATGAACATTGAAGTGTATCTTAAAAACCCAGCAGGTATAGGTGAGCATTCAGATATAATGGAAGCTATACAGGCTGAGTTAGATAAGATGGCTATGCATGAAGATAGGCTTGACATCTTGGACAATTACTTCAATGAGTAAGAAGAAAGAGAAGCTGGCTTGGAAAAGAGAAGAGGGGTGGGTGCAGTTTAATCCACCCCCTAAACACCCTCAGTACGAAGAATGGATGAAACGAAAGGAGAAGGAGAAAGAAAATGACAAGTGACTTAGTAATTTTAATAGCCGTTTGGATCATGGCTTTCGGGGCATGGTATGAAGTACGAAGCCTTCGTAAGTGGATGGAAAAACAACAGTAGGAGAAACAGAATGATAATGGATCGCTTTAAACTAAACCCGTATACAGGCAACCCTATGTACTACAAAGACAACCCAGAAGCTGTGAAGAAGCGAGATTCTCAGCGCATGTACGTAAATGGCAAAGAGGTTTCAAAGAAACATCCGTTGCACAAACCCGGACGCTATAAGTCACTGGATGATGTATGGTCACATAGTAAAATCGAAAGCACTACGCAGGGTGAAGTGTACGTAATTGTCAATGATGCATGGCCCGATTGGGTTAAGGTAGGCAAGGCTAGTATTGCAGAAGATCGTCTCAACGGCTATCAAACCTCATCACCCTTTCGTGACTACTCCATCATTGCTACTTTAGCGGCAGAGGATCGGCACGTTAAAGAAAAAGAAATGCATAAAACCTTTGCACATTTTGCTGATGAACGTAAAGGTGAGTGGTTCAAGATTGACCGAATAAAAGCAATAAACATCTTCAACATACATGCAGTAAATGAACTCAGTAAGGAGTTACAAAGTGAACAACAAACTAAGTGACCATTTTGTTGCTGGCTACGAAGCGTTTAGTAAAGTAGATGAAATAAAAACTAAACGCTTTGGGGTTCGCTATCATCAAATGGCTAACCCACTAAAGGCAAACGGTAAGTACACACATACGTCTCACCGTGAGTGGCAGCGTGGTTGGAATGCTGCCTACTTTAAGAACTTGGAGAAACTAAATGGACTTAGAACTAGAAGCTAAACAGTGGATGAAGGAGAAAAGAGTGAGTGACATTTCTGCAACACTATATCAAGAAAAGGCATGTGAGACTGCTATCTTTCCTAAGAACAAGGCTATGGAGTATCTTACTCTTGGCCTTACGGGTGAGGCTGGTGAGATTGCTAACAAGGTAAAGAAGTTCATTCGTGACGGTGCAGCACAGGATGAATACCTTGCCAAGCGTATTGAAATTGGTTATGAGATTGGGGATGTGCTATGGTACTGTGCCGTACTAGCTAAAGAAATGGAGATGGACCTTGGTCACATCATGGAGAACAACCTACAGAAACTGGCTGACCGCAAGAAGCGTGGTACGCTATCTGGCAGTGGGGATAATAGATAAACGTGACTAAATGGTTTATGCGAATATACGGTGGTATTGTGTGTTCGTATATACTGTACATACTAGGGACAGCTTTGACACACACAGTGTGTGATTGCTTGAAGTAACACAAAAAAGGAGTAGATAAAAAAATGGGAGCAGGTATAGTATATATACTTTATATGCTACTTTTGTATAAACTTGTAAAAGAAGAGGGGGCTTAATTGCCCCCTTTTTAATTACCCGATACTTTTTTAGTTATACCAGCATCTATATCTCTGGCTTTTTCTCCATACTTAATTAGCAAGTATAGTTCATCAACTTCTTTTATTCTAGGTTTTCTATTTTCATTTTCTAAGAACATAGTCATCGCCCTTTTTCTGTACTTTGATCCTAGCTTTGCATAGTCTTGAAGTGCTGTTGCATACGCTATATTAGGCGCACCAATTTCACTACCTTTAGTAACAACTTCTTTAATACCTTTTACAAGTCTTTCGACTTCGGTTCTCACTGCTTCTTTAACATAATATTCTTCTGACTGTTCTGCTTTAAGCGCATCACTAGCAATAGCATATCTGTTTCTTGCATTTTGTTCTGTATTCATACTCTGCACGACTTCTACTACAATAGGCAAAGCATCACGTATTCGGGCATTCTCATAATTTTCAATAGAAGGAATTTTAGACTTACTTGCAAAGTCAAATTCAGTAAACCCAAATTTACTTAGATATTGACCATACTTTGCGTTTTCTGTGGTCATACTTACACCACCAAGCAATCTCCAGAAAGGACCAACCTTTTGTTTATTTTTCTGGAACACGGATACTTTTTCAGGTAGTGCTGCTTCTTCGTCTGCAGTCATAGTAATACCCATACGGTCACTAGGAATAGCCATTTCTGCCTCAAAACGATCACTAAAATCAAGTGTAGGATCAGTATCATATTCTTTAAAGTCTAAAGTTCTTCCACCAAATGCACGTTGAGCGTCAACTATTTGACTTAGTGGTACTATATAGGTTGCTCTAAATTGAGCAAGAGGTCTAGCAATCGTTTTAGCTATAGATTCCTCGCTGCTCAAATCTGCATCTGCACCTATAGCAGCAATTTGTTCTATCAGACTAGAACCCGGCCCACGTCGTAAGTTTACCGTACCAAAAGTATCCTTAAATCCTCGTGTTCCAATTCTGTCGTTCCACGTAGAATACGTGCCTCTTTCTAATTGTTTAACGGCATCTCCTGCCCACAAATAAGGACGAATAGGCGAGATAGCAGTTGTATCAATAACTGCATCTCTTCCATCCTCTGCTTTTACATGAGCCGGAATATCTTTATAGTTTGTTCCCTCTGCTGCATCGCTAGTTCTCCATTTATATGCTGCATATACTGCAGCCCAACCTACTAAATTTCTTGAAATACGTTGTCTATCTTTAAAAGTAAACGGCCCTTTATATGGAGATTTAGGAAAAAGACTAAATGCAGCTTTAGTCAAAGGTATAGAAGCACCACCTGCATACTGACCTATTAGTTCAAGGTTGTTAAACATAAAACGTGGGAAAGCTACTATAGTTGTAAAACCATTACGGGTTATAAATTGTGTAATTTCACGGAATGGAACAAAATCTGGCATTTTACCATAGGTAACATCCATAGCTTTGCCACTAGCTTCGTCTACTATTTCCATAAAACTACGTGCATTTTTAGGTCGTACTGTACTAGCATCATTTAAAAAATCATCCAGTTTACCGTTTTCAAGAGCATCAATAAAATCAATTTTGTATTCTCTTCTTACTAGCCTTTCTAGTTCAGAGAAAAATGTGCCGCGCCTAATCAAAAATTCTTGCCACCTATTAGGCGCATTTAAAACTTGAATGATATCTTCATACTCATTTAATAGAAGATTAATTTTTCCTGATTCTCTAAATTCTTTTATGGCTCTTGATCTAACTGCACCATCAGTAAATAGTGTACCGATAGGCGACTTTGGAAAAGCGGGAGTTCCATACTCAAGTATTTTAGGATCAACCCGTCCAGAACCTTTTTCAATTTCGTTTACCATAGCAAACATTTTTTTAAATTGAGCATCAAATTTAGGATTTGCCATAAGAAAATCCACTGCTTCTTTTACTCTGAAACTCATAGTAGGTGAAAATATGTATCGCATATTTCTAAAACTGTCTCTGAAATTATCAGAGGCAACAATAGGTGACATACCGCCAAATCCGTTTTTGACTGTAGGCATACGAAATGCAATAGGATTAAGTGCTTTGGTAAGTGCGGCTGCTCCAACCACAGGCTTTAAAACAAAAGCCCTACCTTCTGCAGCTTTACTTGCGTTATACAAGGCAGTATCTAAGATATTACCCACGCTTTCTAATGGTGCGCGAACACCGAAAGATTGCATATTACGTGCAGCAGTAGCTAGTTTAGATACAAGACCTCCTCTACGTGCGCCTTCAATACGCATAATAAACTGACGAATAGCACCCTGCGCTTCTTTACTGGCTGCTTCTTGTAGAAGCACCATTTCACTTGTAGGTCTTGCCCGTTTTAACTGGCCTATTCGTTGCAATACTTTACCTGCTTCTGAAGCAGAACCCATCACAGTTAAAATAAAATCTTCAAATGATATACCTGCTTCATTAAGCACATCAATAATTTCATCACTAGGTGCTAACTTTTCATTTAATGTAAGTTCTAACAGATGATCTATAAGACGATACTTTCTACCTTTTGTTTCTTTACCTACAGGCGCAAATCTTTTTTCCGTAAATGCCCGTGGATATTTTTCTTTTAGCTTTACTACAGCGGCTACAAGACCTTCTAACTTATCTGGTATTAATAAAGGTTGCATAATACTACTGCCGCCTAATTGAAGTTGTTCTGCATCTGTATCTACTTTTACATCTACACCACCTTTAATTTGTGACTTAGAATAATCAATTAAACTCGCATCATCTTCAAATAATGCACTACGTAAAGACAAACGCTGTGCATCATATATTTCTTGACTGGTTTCAACACCAGCACGTCTAGCCATATCTGGGTCAATTCTAAGTGAACCATCTTCATTAGGTACAGATATTTTCTTGCCCGATGTTTCCTCAAAATTAATAATTAACTCATCTTTAATTTCTGGATGGGCTTCAGCTATTTTTTTACTGGCTGCTAATTTTTCTGCTCTTTCAGCAGCAGTTGCTCCCTGCATCTTACTAACATTTATACGCCTGTTCCAAGCAGCATCATTACGAATAGCACGTATTGCAGCATCTGTGTCTGCTACTTCTTGCGTCATCTGTAGGCTTTTTACTTCTGTTGTTCTACCTGCAGCTTTTGCATCCTTAATATCTAAAGCAAATGATTCATTTCTAACTGCGTTATTTAATTTATTTTTAGCTTTAATTATTTCTCTACCTGCAGCTACTTTTTCTGCAGTGGTTTTAGCCAACTTTTGTTTTTCAATAGCAGCATTAAGTGCTTTAGCTGCAATAGCAGATTGTCTAGCAACTTGACTTGGAAGACGCGCTGTTTGACCAATAGCAGGAATAAATGCATCAAGAGTCTGTAAGACTCCTCCTGCTACTTCAACAGACTCATTAGCAAATTCTTTTGGTTCAGGTAGTCCTGCCGCCTCATATTGATCGGGTACTGCTTTCTGCGTTACTTCAGCCATAAATTCTATACTATCGCCTAAAGCAGCAGGTACATAGTTTACTAAATTACCAACTTTAGTGAGTAAGGCAAGTCCATCAGTTCCAACACCCGGTAACTCAAGAAACTTTTTAAGACCACCATCTGGCATTGTATCGATAGTCTGCTGCAATACTTTCTGTACTTTACGTTCTTCTACTAAATCTTCCACAGTAAGTTGTGCTGCTTCTCTTGTGCTATTACCTTTTAAACTGTACATAAATGTAGTAAGATAATCTGTAACACCAAAGTCCATAGCTTCTGCCATTTCATCTGCTGTTAAAGTTGTCTTACTTACAAGTTCTGCTAGTTGAGCCTCTTGTTCATCTATGCTATCACCTAGAAAACCAAGACGTGACATTTGGGCCTTATCTGTTTTTGCAGCTATGGCAGCTACAGTTTCAGGCTGATTGTACACAGTTTGTGAGGATACGGTGCTGGGGTGATAATCAGAAGGGTCTACTTCATTGCCTGTAGGCACAGAAGGACCATCAGGTATGTCTTGCACAATACCTATTTTTCTTGCTTGATCTATATCAAGAAGGATTCCATCTTCATCAAATAGTTGGGGATACTTGTCTTTATACGTCAGATACAAATCTGATTGAGACAACTGCAAGTCAGGGTCGTCTGGTAACTGTTGAGGCACAGGCTGCTCAACACCCACTTCATCAACAGTGGTATGTACTTTTGATAAGTCTAGCTTTGTAGCAGGTTCTTCTATTACCTCAATTACTTCTAAGTTGTCTTGAACTTCTCTGGCATATTTTTGCTCTTCTTCATCATTACCAAAAGTGTGAGACTTTGATATGTCCAATGCCATATTAGTTTTCCCATTCCGAACCTGTCCATACCGCTATAAGTTGATTTCCGCTATCATCTTTGAGGTTCATAATATCACCTATTTTATAAACTCCTCGTTTTCCAGCTTCAGTTGCCTCAGCTATAGATATGGGATCAACATAAGTTACAGGTAACCCAGTTTCAGAATCAAAGGTTGCTACTGCTTTGTTAACGGGATACCCAACACCAGTAGTACTGTCTGCCTTTTTAAAATTAGTTAAATATGTACTTACAATATTTTTGTATTTACTTCTTTCAGTATTTACAATTGCTTGCATAACTTGATCGTCGTTAAATTCTGCCACTTGTTCATCCATTCTTACAAGCATAGCAGGTGCAAAACTAAAATATTTAGCATAATCTGCAGTGCCTTTAAGTGTCGCTATAATAGTTTCAGAATTAACACCGGGTTCAAAAGCAGTAGCATAAAATGTTTTGCCAACATCGTTAGTCAATAATCTAGCAGTGCTGTCAGACATAGGTGTAGCTGGGTCTGCCGCTTTAATATCTTTTAATGATGCTATACCTTGATCCCTAAGTTTTTTTCCTAGTATATACCCTTCAGAGGTTGTGTTATTTTCGTTATTAATCATTAACTCATCACCCTTAGCAATCATTTGAGTAGGACTTTTGAGGTAACTATCAGCATCAGGTGTTTGTGCTTTTTTAAGTTGGGCCTCTCTAATATCTGTTGTTAAAGCATAGTCTTTTGCTTTAAGAAGTCCAGACTTATCAATTGTAGCCCTGCCGATATCAAATTGTTGGGGTGCATCTGGCAAAGGTACTTGCGTGTTAATTTGTTCACCAAGGTCGATACCTTTAGCAATACCTACACCCATAACTTCACCTTCTTCAAGAAGTCGAGTAGTAGATGCTGGACGCATGGCAGCTATCAAGTCAGGTAAATCTGCTCCTGATACAACACTTCCCGGTATTTGTTTTACAAGCGCACTTACATCAATACCAGCATCAGAACTTTCTGATAACGCGACTGCTGCTCTTTCTGCACCCGCAAGATCACCACCATATGCCCTAACCACACGAACAGCATCTTGCGCTGTAGCACCAGAACCTAATGAAGTTTTAATTTGATTTACAAAAGATGTCATAGCCACGTCAAATTCTTCATTTTTCTTTTTATCTGCATCTCGCAATGCCCTGCGTTCTTTAGCTGTATTTTCAGCGCGTTCATCTGTTCGTCTCAAATCTTCTTTGAAACGTGTATTTAATTCTTCAGCGGCACCACCAACAATATCTGCAAGTTTAAATCCAAACATTTAGTTTCTCCGCGCCATTAATCCAGAAGGTGTATCCATTGGTGTTTTATCTTCTACTGTTTCTTTTGCAGGTGTATCTTCTTTATCATCAATTTTTTGTTCTAGTTTACGTAGTATTTTTTCTGCTTGTGTTTTACGCATTTTATTTTTATCTGGATTATCTTCAAGGCCGGAGTCGTATTTTACCCCTGCACTATCTCCAATTAACATCATCATTTCAATCAATAGGGGTATAACGAGAATACCTGTATCAATGCTATGCACACCTTCCATTACACCGCCTAGCTGTAGAGTGTTAGCAATATCAGTAATAGGAACACCCATCTCCATAACATCAATTAGTTGATCGGAAAAATCTTCTAACGACATACGCTCAAGGTAATACTCTACAACTTCATCAACAGTAGAATACTGTGCAGGAGACTGCCACGGCCTTGCCCCTAACTCTGCTGTTAGAGACATTCCCGGTATAGGCGCATCAAAACTAGGCTGTTCAGCTTTCATTTATCATATTCCTTTTATCTCTAATAACTTTCATATGATTAGCTACAATCAAAACAGGACTTAGTTTATCACTCTGTGCTTTTTGTGCCATAGTTTTTCTGGGTGCAAGAAGACCACCTTTAGGCTCCGCTGCTTTTTTTGGTAAAATGCGGTCAAGGTCCATATTTTTGTACGCTACAATAGCAGGATTATAAAATCGCATATTCTTTAACCTTCTTTTTTTCTATGATAACATTCATAAGTTTTTTAGTCAAGAATTTTAATGCAGGTTTATTGCTAATAAATTTAGCATATGACTGCCCATGCTTTTTATATAGTTTTTGTAACCATGCAGGTGCATCATACTTCATCCATGTACGGAAGATAAACCAACGAGGATCACCTTTGCCATACACTTCACGTGCAACCCAACAAAACAAATTGCCAAATCCGTGTTCAATACCTGCACCAAGAACAGTTCCAATCAATCCACCAACTGCTCGACCATTTGCTGACCCCGCTTGTTCATCAGCAATCGCTTTACGAGTTGCGGCATCAAGGTTTGCTATAGCCATATCAACTACACGATCCTGTGAGTTTTCAGCAGATGTCCATGCCCATTCCATTGTATCGCCATAATACGACCACAGATTGTTATATGCTGTATTAGATATATCTAGCACTGCAGAGGCATTAAGTTCATTAGCACGATTGACTGCAGCGGTATCTGCTGTAGCAATTTGTCTGCGCCACTGTGCATTTGACTGTGCAATCACAACTTGATTCTGTGCATTAAACTGGTCACGTTGATTGTTAAGTTCTGCATTAAATCTTTCAACTGTATTTATCTGACCGGCATTAAACTGTGCCTGTGCATTTGATTGTGTAGCATTAAACTGTGATGTCTGCTGTGACAGATTAGCAAAGAACTGATCTACCTGATTTTGACTAGATGCATTAAACTGACGTGCAGCATTAGCAGCAGCTTGATCTGTAAACAAAGATTGTATGCGTTGCTGTGCTTTAAATAATTCTGTTTGTTGTTGATTAGACAAATTAGCCATATCCATCTGCAAGAAGGACTGTGCATTCATAACAGCAGACTGCTGACGATTATTAAGATTAGCAGCATCCATCTGTGAGAGTGCTGATGCCTCTGCCAAAACCATTGCCTGTGAATTAGACAGGTTGTTAAGGTTCATTGTATTAGCAGCACGGCTATTCTCTAACTGTACCTGCTGCTCTGCAGTAAAGTTCATATTGGCAATGTCACCAATACGAGCAGAGTTTTGTACACGTGCTTGAAAGGCTTGGTCAAACTCTTGACCCATGAATGTGGCACGTTGCTGCGCTGAGAGCATGGCACGTTGTTGTCTATTAGAAAGATTTTGCGATTCAAATTGTGCTATTACCTGAGCATCAGCTTGGGCAATAGGAAGAGCAGATTCAAGTGTAGCTTGTATAATGGCTTGACCCGCTAGAGATGAAGCACCAAGTCCTCGTGCTGCCATCTGTGCTGTGGCACTACGAAGTGCGCCAGCAGCCCATGCAGGAGGATTGTTAGAGTCAAAGTTAGCAGTAAGCTGCGCAAGCTGACCCTGTACAGTAGCCTGTGCAGATGGTGTAGCAGTTGCTGCTTGTACCTGCTCAGTAAACTGTGCAGCAGTCTGTGCATCAGCAGCACCAGTGATAAGTTCACCAGCCTGAATATTACGTTGTACAGGACTGTTAATAAGAGTGGCATTGCCTTGTGCAGCATTTAAGTCACCTACACTACTAGCTGTTTGCTGTGCTGCTGTTACTTGTGCGCGAGGATCAGTAGGATCAGTTTGTGCTGCCTGTGTGGCATTCATGGCTGCATCTACTGCAGGTGCTGCCGCAGCAGCTTCCATTACATTAGCTGTTTTTTCCTGTTGCGGTGCTGCTTGTGCTGTAGAAGCCATAGCAGTAGGTACAGCTACAGAACCTGTAACCATACCAGTACGTGGGTCTACATATTGACCAGCTTCATTAGGAGTAAATGCAGCCTG
>Ga0213867_1001497_pt1 | contig 10436 bp, 5 predicted proteins | sample PICome_12_FD_160120 | JGI IMG/M metagenome (GOLD analysis project Ga0213867, IMG submission 160120) | Coastal seawater microbial communities near Pivers Island, North Carolina, United States - PICO540 | ecosystem: Environmental > Aquatic > Marine > Coastal | place: USA: North Carolina | collected... | reverse complement strand
TATATGATCGAAACATATAATACGCATCATCGTTTTCCCTGTTATTGAACCATGAGTTCCCATATTCTGAATGGTATCCTCTGGTATTTCCAGCGCATGCTGTCTGAGTTGCAGCTTCTTTTGTTCTTCTTATGAATTGTGCCCGACGTATCATTAGTTCAGTCTAAGTCCTTATCGCCATACAACCTAATACGCTCGTATACCCTTTATTGGCACGAGGACCCGGCCTGCCGGCCTGTCATGAGTCATGAACTTATCTGTGCGGAAATTTGAGGAAATGTACGCATTAATAGGAAACACATGTATTCCCTACCTACATAGCAGCAACATTAAAGTACCGGTATTAAATACATGTACGTACATCTGTTTTGGTACACTATGCAGATTTCCACACACAGATAAGTTCCTCAGAGGTCACAGGCCGGCAGGCCGGAGGCCGGGTCGCCGTCGCCGGTCTTATTATATATTGGCACTTAGCACTTGTCACGTATCGGAGCAGGATTCACATAGGTTCGCATCGGATACAGGATGTACGAATGTACACATAACACTCGGACATTGTTGCTAGACCTAGACCTAGACTCGGGGTAAATATTTTTTTCGCTGTGCTTCTACGGTGAATCTATTGTGTTTGGTGTAATTGTAAAAAAACGACACGTTTCTTTGTGTCTACTTCGAAGTATTTTGGGCCGATTCACGCTTTACGCGACTCGTATCAAAACACCAAAAGAGCACTACGCCTCATCATTTCCAGCACCTTATATAAATATTATGAATCTAGCTTCTCAAGGTACCTGGCAATAAAACAGGTTTGGCAACCCAAAAATTAAATAATAACTTTTCTCCTCATTAGATCAAGCACCTGCTGTCCCAGGTAGTGTCATCATTTGATTTAATTTTTGAATTGGGTTGGACGAAAGTGGAGAGAGGGAAGATATACAGATATTTGAGGAATCAATCTTGAAAAAAGGGGTTACGTTCTTCGGATAGGAGAAATCATTCACAAACATTGTGCTATTCGAAATTCCTAGGAATAGTGAAGTAATTGTCTTCGTTGAGAGTTAGTAATATTGCAGGGATCTCTATTGTCATTATTTTTTATTCTGACGGCTGTTTATTAAAGATTTTTTGATTGAAAGTCATTGAAGTGTAAACATAAAATTTAGTTCGTTGCAGGGCTAGAAAACGATTCAGCTTTAGAATACTAACGTGGAAAAATATGATAAAATTGGGGTCGCTCCGTAACCTTGGAAAATCGTCCAAGCGACTTCTTGTCGCAGATGATAATACTGCAACTATTAAGAAAGAAATTAATAATGGTCCTGATGGGAAACGTTATGGGAAAGTAGTCTCCAAATATGCCTCATTTAGGTCGTCTTTACGTTCGTTGGGGAAACAATCATCTAATTCGTCCTTTCCTTCCGACAAATCGGATAATCAAAGAAGATTGAGCAAATTTTCATCCTTTCGACGGAAGAGAGCAGATAATGATGAACCGTTCACGTCTACTAGTGTTTATGAGCAAGCATTTGAGTCAGAGTTTGGTAACGAAAACTCTCTTCATAGTGAAGTAATGCGACGAAGTTTTCTTGTTGACGATCCACGGGTGATGAAAGTGCAGAGCATTGTAAGACTGAGCCACCATATTCCTCGTTGCGTCCTTTACTCGATTCTCGCCGGATTAGATAAAGCATCTCCGGACGAATTGTTTGATGCAATAGGTAACATAGATCATGATATTTTGGATAATCAAGCAAACAAACCGCAAAGTTCAAAGAATATTGTGCAAAACCATAGAGAGACCGACAAAAGTATGCAGTTACGACGTTTCTCTTCAAAGGAAAATACTATTTTTTCAAACTTTCTTGCATCACGTCACCAACGAGAAGCGAAACGACGGCATTCGATAACAAGCAGTCAAAGGTTGAATGCTTATCAAGCAGATCCAGACTCTTTCTATCGGCGTACGTTCAATTCTGATGATTCCAATGACCATGATTCTCACAGTAAGGGTGATGGATCAGACACATCATCCAAAATTTCTAGTAATACGTCTAGCGCCTTAGGTCGTGCACTTATGATAAGGGAAAATATCATCGGAAGAGCACCCGAAGAAGCCACCTTTGATGCATCAAACGACTCGAATATAAAGACTAACAAGATGGGAAGAGGTAATTCCTTTTTAAACAAAATGACTGTTGTTGAAAAGGACTTGAAAAGATTGCCTTTCTATTCGAGCCATGAGACGGCTTTGTTATTTGTCGATATTTCAGGGTTTACTAAACTTTCAACAAAGCTTGATGTTGAAACATTGAGCAAGACCATCAATAATTATTTTGAACTAATAGTAAACGAGATATCGTCGTGCGGTGGCGATATTTTGAAGTTTGCTGGCGATGCGCTCTTTGCAGAGTGGCCAGTTGTTAAAGTATCTGAAAGTACTGAATCACAATCAGAATCCAAATTGGCATGGCTTAGAAACGGGACGCACTCTTTGGAGGATAGCACCTACTGTGCTGCTGTTTGTGGAGCAAATATTGTTGAAAAGTGTAGTGACTTCAAAGTGCAGATATCCAACGAGAGTGACGACATTGCCTTTCTAAATGTCCATTGTGGACTTGGTGCAGGGGAGGTCATTGCAGTTTTTGTGGGAGAAGAGAATAGTAAAAAAGAATTTCTTCTTTTGGGTGACCCCATTGATCAGGTATGTCCGCAAGATTGAAATAGAACATGTTTTATGATTTTACTAATTCTTGGTGCAGGTCGCAGAAGCTGAAGAATGTGCTAAATTAGGAGAATTGGCATCGTCACCTAAAGCCGTATCGTTATTGCGATCTTCAGCTCATTTCGATATAAACACCTCGTGTACATCTGCAACTGTGATCGCGCGTCGTTCGAATAGATGTTTTAAGTCGGTTGTTGAAGGAAAAAACTTTGAAGATTTGTTACTCCAAAATTTGCCACCGTTCATGATGAACGAAAAGTTTATGGAATACTGCGACAATTTGTCATCAGAATTACTCAAGAAACTGCACGATCGCCTCTCTGTTTATGTTCACCCAGTGGTTAGACTTGAAGAGCTCAATTCCTTCAAATTAATATCTCACCATCGAAGTAATTCTATGCCTGTATCCATAGAAGATATCGCCGTATCTCATCGCACATTGGCTAAGCAAAAAATGCAAGCAGAGTCTGCAAAGTCATCATCAAGTTCCCTGGGAAACGACCATATTGAAACGAAGAGAAAGCAATACCAAGCACAAGCTGAACTCAGATCTGTTTATGTCATGTTCATTATGCCCAAGGTTGAGGCGAAGCTGTCTTCCGAGAAAAAATCCGATGAAAAGTTATTAACGCTGCTAAATTCGATCATGAGAGTGGTTATGCGTGAACTTGATAGATTCAAGGGCCATTTGCGTCAATTTATTGTTGATGATAAGGGTGTTGTTTTGATTGGAACGTTCGGTTTAAGAGGGTCTGCGTTCGTTAATATGTAAGTTTTCTTTTTCATAGAGCTACGGCGCAGGCAGGACTGATTTTCAAAACATTTTCGACAGGATATCTAAGCATGGTTTACCTGCGTCAGTAGCAATACATAACGCTCTCAAAAATGAGCTAAGCGTTGAAAATCGAATCGGGGCAACCATTGGAAAAGCGTATTGCGGCGTAGTTGGAGGGTTTTCTCAACATGAATTCGCCGTACTTGGTCCATCAGTAAATTTAGCAGCTAGACTTATGGCTTCACCAAAAAATCCTGGTATACTTGTCGACGAAGCTGTACGGCTTCAAACCACAAATCGATATGGATTTAGGCTAGTATCCCGTGTTATGGCGAAAGGATATGCAACGTTAGTGCCAATTTTTGAACCAGTTGAGACCACGGGTTCAAGCAATAATACATCGCCGAATTTTGTTGGTAGAAAAGTTGAGATTGAAAGAATCGTAGCGTTTGCAACAGATGTAGTAAATCCAGGTAGAGGAGGGATGACGAGATTCAAACAGGGACGCAAAAAACAGAGTCTTTATTCAGATAACGTTCCAATTGACAATGCAAGTACAAAGAGTCCCGCGAAGATTGGGGTGATTGTAGCTGAACCCGGTTTTGGCAAAAGTGCGCTTCTTTTCCAAATAGCACAGAAAATACAAAGGCTTATGGGCATGAATCAAAAGCAATCTGCAGTATCTCGTTCATGCTGTATCGAACGCGAGCACCTTGTGCCTTTTAGTGGAATAAGCAGAATATTTCTTGCTGCTCTTTCGCATATGTCAAAATCGTTACCCATCGAGCAAACGGGGTCTGCATCAAGTGTGAAGTCTTCAAGTAAGTGGTCAGTTTCTTCATACGGAAGCGATCGAAATTGGACAAAAAATGCAACAGATCAAAACTCAGGTGACCAAACGAAATCGATGAGGTTTTCAAAAGCAAGTTTGGGTACATATTCAGTTAGAGTCAAGATGTGGTCAGCCAACTCAATGCAATCTTCAATATCGTCATCAGGTAGCAATAACGATTTTTCCCTTAAATCGAATTCGAATAATCCCTCATCTAAGGCCGATCCCACGACAGCTATGTATTTGTCACGCCTGAGAAGTATATGCATTAGACTTGGACTGACAACAGATTATGCTTTATTTGTTGGGCGGCATATCTTAAAACTTGAAAACGTATCAACTGAAGGAGTATACTATTCATTTTCGGAGGAAAATATTGTCTCCTTCATGGTCGATGCTATTATTCTTTGCTTCGACACAGATTTGAGTATCATTGCTCTAGACGATGTTCAATGGATAGATTCGTATTCATGGAATGTTGTACTGGGTTTGTTTGAAAAAGCAAACAATATCTTGTTTATTTGCGCAACAAGAACGACTGGAATATTCAAAGAACGCGCATTTTTGGACATCATCCAAAAGGGAAACGAGACTAGATTCTGTGAAGTGCGGTTAGGTGGAATGTCTATGCCTGACATTTTATCACTTTGTTCTGTATTGATTGGCACTAGTGAAGATAAAATTGACGAATCCTTCTATTCAGAGATTTACTACCGTAGCAATGGAAATCCTATGTTTGCACGTGAAATGATCGAGGAAATCAAACAGCTAGATATGTTGGACATGAATGAAGGAGGTAAAATCATACGAAGAAAAGCAAACAATGATGAGGTAAATCTTTAGGAACTTAAAAGCTTTTCATTTCCACTTATTTTCTCAATTTCTTCTGTTTTAAGAATGATCTTTCATTCAAAGTCTTTGAGGAATACTTCCTTAACAAGTTGGATCTCTTAGATTCGAATTGTCGCTCCGTTTTACAGGTTTGCGCCATTCTAGGACATGAGTTTTCCTTATCTGATGTAATGAGAATGTTTCAGGGGTTAGAAGAAGAGTGCGAAGAGACTGAAAGATCGATTAGCGCGTCGATAAACGATGCCATATCCGAACGTATACTTGTTGAGCAAATTGAGAATAATGTTGATTTTTACCCGACTCTTAGTGAATCAATGTCTACCAAAGTAGCCCTCTCAAGCGTATCGGAAAGCGGGGTTTTTCGATTTAGTAACGACAAATGGTTGCAGAGCGTTTTGAATACAATGCTCGATGAGCGCGTTCGGGATTTACATCGACAAGCGGCAGAAACCTTCGAGAACGATTTGGTAATGAAGGACTTTAGTATAGACGGTCATTTGAAGGTTTTTCACCATTGGAAAGCAGCTGGAAATTTACGAAAGGCAACGGTCAGGGCTCTTCATATTTGTGATCAATTTCCAGAATGGGAAAATTATCAGCAGTGTCTTTTTGTGTTGAAAGACTCACTGATGATATTGAGAGAGAGAGTCGGAGGAGACATTGAAGGTCTGTTATCTCTTCTTTTCACTTCACTAAATTTTCATTTACTCACTTCTTGGTACCCTACTTAAAAGTCAATTCTGATGATGTTGTATTAGAATCTCCATGGGTATCTGTAGCAGAATCGATTGATCTCGAGTTGCTTGTTAGAGTAAGAATAGAGATAGGCCGTAGACTTCTCACACAAGATTCAGAAGAATTGGCAGCAGGCTCAATTTTGAGAGCATTGGCGGTAAGTTTTGTGTTTCGAAATATTTAAATAAGTCGGAATCGGCAATTAAATAATGCTTTTTCACCCACAGATATTAGAGCAATGTTCAGACAGCACTCTTCACAACTTTCAAGATCAAACTATATTTTTGTATGTGTTATATTCTAATAATTATCCTGCTGTCAAAAGAAGATTACACTAACAATTCATGTTTTTTCTAGGGATATTGCAAGTGCAGTGAGTACATTGTTTTCGTTCGGAATAATCTGCGACGATAATGCAATAGTCAAGAATGAGGCTGTTCTCACTATGTTATCATCTGCTGCAATGAGACATATGGAAGATACGAACGCACATGTATGTGCTTCACTAACCTTTTGGAGTTTGTACTATGCGAGTAAAGGAAAATTTAAGCTTGCCATTGAGAAGCACAAAGAAAGCGAACAAATCTACATGGACAATTTAGAACTTTCGGTCGATATTGTAAATCACTATGGCTTTGATCGTGTCGCGTACACAGCTTCGTACGTCGTTCAGTGGCTTATCAATGATCGTCGGAATGGGTCAGATGTTGAGGAACGTATTCATAAAACAGTGAATGACGTGATTATGGAGATGGATCAAGATGATATTCGGAATAATTTCTCGATATTATTTCCTCTTGTCATTACTATGAAAAGTCAGCACGGTATGGTTTCGCGAGCGAAAAGTGTGTTGGATGAATTGGTAACATCTCAAGCCTTTCTTAACGATGACGATGTTTGTGAAGATATTCCGTTGTTACATCCTCTACTGTTAGTGTTGAACTTTGCAGAATTGGCAGAAAGGAATAATGGAAAGTTTGTTCGTATCAATAATCAAAAAAAGATTCAAGAATGGATTTTGGAAGAAAAGTTTATTATTTTGCCCCAAACCTCAGTTGAAAGTCTATCATTGATTTCGGAAATGTGCTTTTACGTTGCTATGAGTAAGAAAAAGAAATTCAAGCCCAGTAGCGAGAACAGAAAAGCAATCATTAATAAAGGAATATCCCATGCTTTAGAAGCTTTACGAATTATGCGAGGGAATGAATTTTATTCTTTTCAAATTCGTCAACTAAAGACTACTTTGCAATGTTTACGACGAGAAATAAAGAGCAAGGATAATGATGATATTTCTCAACATGACTTACAGACTATTGATGATTCGCCATTCCTAAAGTCATCGTCTAATTCTATCATTATTCCCTACGAAGAATGGGCCGGCGATACTGAGAGTCTGAATGATTTTAGACAATCTTCAGAGCGTTTTCAAAGCGGTTTGAGTCGTTCAAGTAACAGTAGTAGTTTTCGCAAATCAGTTGAATTATCGAGAAAGTCATACCAATCTTTCATGAGAAGAAGCACAAAACGATTGAGTCAAAGAAATTTAAATACAAGAATTCTCCGGTATTCGAAAGTAGAGCAGCAAGACGTACTACGGGAGTCGGTTACTGAATCCAAGCGAGACAAAATCCCTCGTTTATCGCTAACAGCGTTTCCATACGTCATACGAAATATAAATAATGACGACGATGATGATTCTGGTTACGGAAGTTGAAAGTTACCACCTCAATTTTGTAGCTTAATGAATGTAACTTGAAAAGAGCTCAATCGACAGATCTTCGGTAGACTATGCGCAAGAAATCTGATTTTTTCTGTATCTGCAAAGTGTTCGTTGAGAAGTTACTATCGATCTTCCCTCGAAAATATATATATATATACATATATATGTAGCAAACATTAATTTAATTTCTATTATAATAGTAAGATAATTAGTGAATACCTTGTCCTCTATCAGTTGTCGCAAGTTTCGAAACGAATTTGGTGCGCTGCCAATTATCTGGTTCACTTGGGCTAAAAGATTAACGAGCTTTTGTTTTGTAATTGCAATGTACAAAATACTCTATTGATAGTAACAAGTAATGACCCTCGATATAACCACTATGTCATCACTCTACTTTAACTCAGAAAGATATTGCATGGCAGGGTTCAATTTTGGACCTCTTACTGAGTGTTCGCGAAAGGTTATGAGAACTCCATACTTTGGAAGATCTCCAATGACCTCTACCTGTCTGAGAGCTGTCATTCTTTCTTGCTCCAAAATCGAAAATGAAGGATGATATTCCGAACTGTGAAAACTCTTGGCGTTAGGAAACATTATCGCTCTACCCTCTTTTGGTGCAAAAGATAGTTTGAGATAAGGAAACTGAAGTTCGCCACCGCTTTCATCTTCGAGTGAGTTCAAAAACAAGTAAATCGAAACGATACGCGATCCACCCTTAGAACGTGCTTCGAATGGATCCCACTTGCGATGTATGGATTGAAATTGCTTATTTTCAAACTTTTCAAATGATATATTGTCAATAGAGCTCTCTGGAGCACCGGTTACTTTCGCTGCTCTTCTATAAAGCGACCTTGTCAGCGGATGTTTCATGCAGACACCATCACAAAGTGAAGATGTAAATGTAGACAATTCTGTTTTCTCCCCAACGTCTTCATAGGAATCACTCTTCGAAAATTGTGTCCATGATTCAATAAGCCCAATGTAATGCTGACACTCTTGTGGAGACAGAAAATGTTCAAAAGAAATAACAGGTACTACTGCAAGCCTTTCCTGATCTACATATTCATACACACTCGGATCATATCTGGCGCCGACTCGCCCTAGCTTGATAGCTTCAAATACTCCCATTAAATCTAGTCTACGATATGGAGTGGTTGTGACGGAATAATCATTAGCGAAACTAGCAGAATGTGAGGACGAATCGCTAAAGGAATAATAATTCAAATGGCATGTTTGGCAAGCTGCTCCACACATCCTATTCATCTTTTTAGGCCTTTGCTCACATGCCCCTTCTACTGCCCAAATCGAGCAATCACTATTCCTATTTGTGCATTCAACACTGTAAGTATGACCCATAAAATGGTCGCTAAGGTCGGCAGTAGCTCTCACTCTCTCTATCTTGGTTTCATGAATTGTATGAAGAAATATCGAATCCAATGACTCTTCACTGTGTACAACAGTATTGCTTTTCTTGCTTTTTTGTCTCAAAATCAAGTCCCCCATCAACAAGTCATGGTGGGGTGGCTTACGTTGCATCAAACCACTTCTCTTCCCAACCACGTTCGGGTTACAAACGTTGCATGAAACTGGACAAATATCACTGACCTTCTTCCCATTCCAAGCAAATTCGTTGCACAACTTTTTTACAGATGTAGCGTTATCTAATGAATTCATATTTTCTACAAAATGTAAACAATCAGGTGCAGCATCGACACACGGAGCACCATGCCTTTTGCGACCTTCAATTTCCTTCATATACAATGGATTTTTTAGAGCATCAACACTCACACTCTTCCCATACCCATCTTCGATAGCAGTAGACGTAGCACTAAGCACATCGGCTGGATGTATATCATATTGCATCGAAGGATTTGTTTCTATCAAATTAACATGATTCAAATATGCTTTACGAGATGTTTCAATGGGAATACTATCTTGGCTACCGTTGCTCTCCTCATCACCATCCGCAATCTTCTTCTCCACTGATGACCATTCGGTTTGACGATACGTCGCATCATACGGCGAAAACTCAGCAGATACCTGATCCACCACCCCCTCAATACTAACAATCATCCGTTTCTCGAAACTGTTATCTGTCAAAGTGCTATTCTTATGACCGTTATTCTCCAAATCATCGACGGAAGCAGCAGTAGCAGTGACCGCTACTGTAAAAGGAGACAACGTGGAAACATGAAATGGTATCTGATGCAACGTGAGTTGTATGGCGACCATGTAAAATAGGAGTAAGATCTTGTCTCGAGTGACCATCCTCCATTTGAGGACCATCTCCATTGTACTAGTAGTCTGTTTGTTTGTTCGTTTAACTTTGAGAGAGATGGAGGGTATAAAGGAGTTGAGGTTGAGCGAAGAGGTGTGAAGTGTGAAGCCTCATATTATGAACAGTTCTGTGAATGTGAACGCTCCTCCCTCCTCCCTCTACCAGCTACAGCTACAGCCTACAGCTACTGTACTGGGTAGATATCGATATCACTTTGGTGGTCTATTTTAGCCTAAAGTGTATTGTGTCTACAAACTCGCTATGCATGTATTAATACATGATTTGTACGAGTATGACTGCTGCCTGCTGCTTTCAAGCAAGTCCAGCAATGAAAAATCCGAAAGACCAACCAAAAACATTTTGATAACCAAAACATTTTCATATTTTTGGAAGAAAGACATGTCTGCAACTCTCCATACATCTCTAGGTGATATCAAAGTGGAAATATTTTGCGACACTGCACCGCGGACAGCATTTAATTTCCTGGCGTTGGCTGCGAGTAACTCGTACGATGGGACA
>Ga0213867_1001496_pt1 | contig 10437 bp, 24 predicted proteins | sample PICome_12_FD_160120 | JGI IMG/M metagenome (GOLD analysis project Ga0213867, IMG submission 160120) | Coastal seawater microbial communities near Pivers Island, North Carolina, United States - PICO540 | ecosystem: Environmental > Aquatic > Marine > Coastal | place: USA: North Carolina... | reverse complement strand
ATTGCAATAATACACTGACTTGTTAGAAGTTCTACTACTTGCGTTAAATCTTCCTCTACCTTTAATGTCTTCATTACGATGCTATAAAGTTTACTTTTATTTATTCAGTCCATTCCATTGCTTCGGCAACGGCAGGGAATTGCTCACAAAAGACTCTCTTAGCGTCTAGTGCAATGTCCATATGCTCCTTCTGTGTGCCGTTTGCAGAGCGCAAATCGATATAATGAATCCAAGACCTCACAGAACCAGTCATGTAGATTTTAGTGGGCACAGCGAGAGGAAGCACAAAACGAGCACACTCCTTTGCAATATCAACATCCAACATTTCTTGATAGAGTTTCATCCCTTCTTCAAAGTGCTTTTGCATTTTGATCTGGAACTCTTGACGAACAAACGGGTCAATATCATCAATAGAATTCTGACGATTCTTGGTGTCTTGACGCCGTAGTTCAGGTAAAGGGATCGTCTCCGAGAGTAGGGAGGAATCAGCATAACGTTGTGAAAATTCTTGATATGTGAACGAACGGTGCCGAAGCACTTGAGCTGCTATGCCCCTGGTAGTATTCAGTTCCAGAGTCATGTATGCTTGTTCAAAAATACTCCAGTGCTGGTGCTTCACGCAATACTTCAGTAGACCAGAAAACTTTTCATTGTCCTGGTTGGAAGGATTACTTACTCTTGCACAATAAGCCATGTGCTTCTCTGCGTCAGGTGTAACTGAGATCAGTTTTACATCATTCATTCTCTTTCTTCCATCCCTTTCTTACTTTTTTTAGTTCTTTGATTTCGGATTTAATCATCTGATAAGCATCTTCGGCAGCTATTCTACCACCCATTTCCATAGCAGCGATAACTTCAACTCTTGTACCAAAGTGCTGTAACGCACGTTCAAATGTATCTAATTCTTCGTACATAGGACTTCTCAATTATAGTTGACGTTATTTATTTTTGCAACCTCATATTCTATTTGAGATTTTGTAATCTCCTGATGTTGACCATAATAAACTGATGTTAAAGGATGCTTCTTCATTGATTGTGTTTCGTCATAGTGAAAGTATTGCGCTGCTCCTAATGATTGACCTGCGTCTCCTGCTATTGGATCAATAAAGAAATTAATATTAGGAAACTCTTCACACATCACTGTATTCGCACAGATATTCATAGCACATCCACCAGTGAAAACAATGTTCTTGGTATCTGGTTTTAATTTAAGAACCTGTTTGACTCTTAATACCAGAATATATTCCATTGCTTTCTGAACTGTCCATGCAAGATCTGCTCCTTCACATGTGGAGGTCTTACAGGTTCTAAGTTCAGGATAATTTGTTATGTTTAAAAATTCAGAGCTATAAAACACGTTCATATTAGCCATTCCATTGTCCATAACAAGTCTTGGGAGATCCTCATTATATTTTCCATATGCAGAGAGACCCATTGCTTTCCCACACTGGTCTTGACCCATTCCTAAATGATATGAAACCGCATCATACATAACACCAATATCATATGACGAATTAATACTTATCTTTTTACAGTCATTTAATATCTCAAAAAAATTATCTGGATAATGACCTATCATATCATCAGACGGTTCAATAAGAAAGTTTTTCCATAAGACATCAAATTTATTAGGATACTGAGCTTCGTAGATTGTCGTAGTTTCTACAAACTCAAGATCTATATCTGAATTAATTTTAAATTCTTTTACACCAAGATCAATTAAATGATTAAGTTTATAATTCGCACCAAAACAATCAATTACAATACAAACAGCTTCATCAAATCCCGATGCATAAAAACCAGAAGATGCATGATAGAGATGATGTTCTAGTGGTTCAACTGTTAATGGAATGTATTGTAATTGATGTTTTTGTAAACCGATTATCACCCGTTTATAATGTTCATCTGAAGAATTAATAAGAAAAATCTGATCTAAACCATGCAATTCATGGAATTTTTTAACTGGTTCAAAAACATGATATAAAACTGGATCTCGTTTTTCTCTAGATAATCTTTCTTCTAAGACAACTTCATAAATTTCTCCATCTTTTAAGATAGTAACTCCTGAATCATGTCCACTTGAAGAAAATACTGCTATGTTCATTAGTCTGGGTATCCATCATCATCTACAAATATCTCATCATAGTCTGTAATCTGTTCGTACTGAGTATATGCAGACGGATCAGAGTAAACTTCTGATTTAAGCATGTCTACAATGTTTTCTAGTGCTGCTATGAGCTCTTTAAGCTTGGCTTGTTCCATGTCTATCAACCTCCACAAAGGTAATTATATACAAAAAAAGGGGAAGCGTCAAGCCTCCCCTTATGTATATTAATTTAAAAGGATCCTACATACCTTCTTACATTCGTTTTGGTTTAGAGCATCGCATTCTACAAGACATTCATAATAATCTGCAATTTTCTGGTTCTCGACCTCAAGTTCGTCTATTGTTTCTTCTAAATGCCTCCATTCGTCTAATTGGCTTCTTGATAGTAAGTTGTGCATTTCTTCACCCTCCGAAAATTTAACTCATAATGTGGGGGAGAGTTTGATTACATATGTTTGTTCCTAATTCTATACTATCTAGACATCTTAAGGTATCGTAGTATACATTTGTTTCATTTTTACATAAGTACAAAAAAAGAGAGGTTATTTAACCTCTCTTAAAAACTTTCCAGTTTTGTATGCCCCTGGATTTAAGAAAAACCCATTTAGCATATGTAACTCCACGATATGTTAGAAGTCTAAAGACCCTATCAGGATCGTGGACTTCTGGATTGTATTCTGGAAGATCATAATAAAGTTTGATCTTCAGCATTTAATTCTCCTCAGGTGTGTTGAAGGAGCAAGATCTCACCGTACAATAGAGCCATAGTTGCAACACATGCCAAGGAAATTACGCCTGTGATTTGTAGTGCTTCCATAATTGCCTCACTTGGTGTAGGTACGACCACGATAGCAGAAGGTGCCGTGAGTCTCTTTGGACTCTACACGATTAGCGTTATACTTAACACCACGATATGCAGTGTGAGTAAGTTGTGCATCGTGCAGGGCAGACTGCTTCTCGATTTGCTTTTTGATGATAGTAAGTGTGTTCATTTGATTTCTCCTGAAAGTAGGGGGTTTTTAATCCCGTTCCTTCAGTCGTTTGCGTCCCAGTTACACTCAGGTGTTTCTTCCTTTACGGTCTGAATAACCTCAGCTTGAATGATTTGACTTACACTCTTGCTTGCTTCGACACGTCGGATTATATCCTTAGCATCGACGCAGTTCATAGAAGCGTAGAGTAACAAATCAAACATGGGATGAACGCTCCGTTCCGCGACTTACTTGCGTCCTTGCAAGTATACCACATGGACCCTCAACCTTAGACTTAAGATAACCAATGAGGTTATACTTAGTTCTCCGATCCAAGTTGTCGTCCATAAGGATCTCAACTCTTCTTTGTAGGAACCTTTCACAACTCATGTGCCACCCGTAGGGCGACCCGTCATTATGATGGGCTAAGGTGAGCGCCAGTAGTATACTGAGCATTTGGATGAACGTAGGTCTATTATAGACCACATAGACTATATAGTCAATCTACATTGTATCACAGTATACATTTTGTAAAAACCTTTCGCGTGGAAAAATTGCCGGGATTTTTTCCGCCCGATTTTGGAATCGATTATTCAAATCCCCCTGACTTTCCATTATCTTTATACTCATGACCACCTCCTTTCTTATAGAGGAACTCATTGAGTCCTGCTTGATAATCTACACGCTCTTGAGCATAGTGTTCATCATACTCTTCCTCTTCTGAAGGTTCAGGATTCTTTTCATAATAATCATCTAGACTATTCTCATATTCATCCATCAACTCTTCTACAATCGTTTTCTCCCCAGAGATACGCTTTATTTCATGCAATGGAGAATTCATAAACTTTTTAATACGCTTATATTTTTTCACCAACTTATCATACTCATCTTCATTGATGACTTTGGTTTTAGATTTCTTTTCTTGTTTCTTTCCAAACCCACTCATTTCTTTTTACCTCCCTTCCCCTGGATACCCCACAGTTTAGGACTGATTCTACCCTCAGTCTGGGTCATGTTCTTAAAGTCACGACGATAATGATCCCAATAGTGATCAAAAATGTCTGCCTGTTTGTTAGCCATAACAATATCATAACGAGTAATTGTATCTTGTAGATACTCTACTAGGTATGAATTGGTGGGAAGAGAACGATCCTCAGAAAGACTAGGATCGCACTCTTGATGGATCATTTTAATTTTCAACTACGACCTCCCCAGGTGATATCAGAATATGCATCAGACACAAGTGCCTTTGTAATCTTATACCGCTCTCCGAGCCTCTTATCTTTGATCAGCACAACAATTTCTGCCTCTCGCGGATGAAGACCCTCAAGGATATTGATAAACATTAACTCTCGTTTGATAGCATTCAGGGATGGATTACCTCCCTGAATAAAATTATAAAACTTATCTGCTTCATTTGCAATAGAAGACTTTTGTGCTCTTAAATCTTCTTCTGCTCCGTTGTATGCAATATTATCGCTTCTGGTTCTACTTGAAATCTTTTGACTCAAGGTTCCTTTAGACGTACCATCTTCCACAAGATTACCATAAGGCACTTCTCCTTCTGGAAGAAGGGAGATAACACTATCATCAAAGTTCCAGATGAATACTGCCTTAAGATGATTGGATTGATATTTCTGAAGCACCTCAATTTTTTTAGCCTTGGACCTTTGTTTATCTACAAGATCCAAGACTTCAAATACAAATGGGTTTGGGGGCAAATCAAGATTCGCCTTCGTCTTCTTCTTCGTCGAGCTCGTCATAACCGTTTTCAAATCGTACTGCTAAAATTTCATCTGGTAATACATTACCATTCTCGTCAAACATTTCGGGATGCATATAGACGGGTTGAGTATGGAATTGATTTTCTCTTGCGAGCCATCCTACCACACCTCCTACAAAAAAGAACATGATTGAGACCAATGTTCCTATGGTCAGGGTTACTGCTAACATTTTTCTACTCCCCCGAGAGATACTTACTTCTTATAATCAAAATAGAATTCAATGTGTAAGCCTATCTCTCGTTTAAAGAGAGATAGAACCTTACCGAAAATTACATGGAATTTTTTTGGTTCTGGTTCTTCCTCCCTTTTATCTTGCCTTAACATCAACTCAAATCCTCGATTGATGCCGAGATCTGTACTATTTAGATTGCTTCTTTCGTCTTCCTGGTCTTCGGTCATAATGGTACTGCTTTGCGTCATCAATAATTTTTTGAAGATAGGTCACGACTTTTCTTGCTTCAGGTTTTCCTATGAAACCATAGGCTTCCCTGATAGTTTTATTGCCTCCCTTGATGTACTCTTTTAATTCTCCAACAGTCCCCTCAATATTTTTTACTGTAGAACTATCAAGAAATTCTTGAACTTCTTTTCGTTTGTATTTCCTATGCTTCAAATAAGTATAGAAATTTTTAAGAGGAAATTTGTGATTAAAAGAATAGTCAACTGCTTTTTCTACGATGTCGTAGATCTCTTCATCCATTTGTACTACCACTAGACTAATTTGTTCTCCCTCAGATACTGTGCCGTTTCCATGCACCCACCGAGTTTCTTTCCATCCAGAATAATTTGAGGGAAAGTAGATCCTTTCCCAAACTCTGCATAAAAATCATCACGCTGAAACTCTCGACCTAGTTTGTATACAACATGTTTCTGCTCAGCCCTTTGCATCAACTGAACAACTTTAGTACAGTAAGGGCAACCATCCCGAGAATAAATGATAAAAGTTCCCATTACAAATTCTCCTCTTGCTCAGAAAGAATCAGGCAGTCAGACTCTGGATAGGTAACACACAGAAGTGCGAACCCTTCTTCCAGTTGTTCATCATCAAGAAATGTTTGATCACTGTTATCAACATCTCCCTCAAGGACTTTACCACAGCAGGAAGAACAAGCACCTGCTCGGCAAGAATAAGGAAGATCGATACCCTGCTCTTCAGCAGCGTCAAGAATGTACTGATCATCTTCACATTCAAAAGTTTCTTCTCCATCAGGAGTACGAATAGTGATGTTGTAAGTAGCCATGGTTTTTTCCTCGCTGATTTATATATTAGTTTTTAATGTTCGCTGCGTCACGTTCAAAGATTTCCATGCCTTTGTCGGTCAGGATGTGATCATACATCTGCTCAAGAACACTGGGGGGCATCGTTGCAATCTCCGCACCATTATACCATGAACGGACAGCACGTTGAACACTACGGATAGAGGCAGAGAGAACCTGAGTCCTGCACCCATGAATACGGAAGAGTTCGGAGATAGATCGAACAACCTCCAGACCCGCCACAGATTGGTCGTCAAGGCGTCCTACGAAGGGTGAGACATATGTTGCCCCTGCCTTCGCTGCAAGGACTGCCTGAGCGGCGCTGAAGATCAATGTGACGTTCACCTTGATACCTTGTTCAGAGAGACGCTTACAGACGATCAGACCCTCGCGTGTGCATGGGACTTTGATGGTAGCAACCTCACCAAACTTTTCGTAGAGACGAACTCCCTCATCATACATTTCAAGATCAGATCCCATGACTTCCATGCTGATGTCTGGAACACCAATGTCTTTGATCTGTTGATAAACATCTTCAGGATTGCGACCACTCTTCATGATGAGTGTAGGGTTGGTGGTAACTCCATCAACCAGTCCCGTACTAAAATATTTTGAAATCAGTTCAGTGTCTGCAGTGTCTAGAAAAATTTTCATTGTTGATTCAACTCAGCGTGATTATTTTAACGTATGTATCCAGATTCTTCAAGGTACTTCCTGGTCAATGGTGTTGGTTCATAAACCTCCCACATATTACCATCGGCGCAAGCAGCAAGTGCCTTCTCAGTCATACCCTCAGTCTTACCAGCCCAGGTTGCTTCTGCTTCCCAAGGAACTGCATGGGGAGGATAAGTACGCTCTGCTAGTGTACGCCAGATCACAGGGACCTCTTCTTCAGGTTTGATAATAGCAATCATTTTATTCTTGATACTACCCGCCATACAATCTTGAGCAGCATGCCACCCTTCATGACGCATCACACTCATCAGAGTATTAGGACGACCCACATAATCCTTATTCAAAAAGAAATTATTTCCTATAGTATGGTAGACACCTCGATGTCCTGGTGGAAAATACTTTGGGTCTGCTAGAAACACATTAACTCCGACCCTACTGAGAGAGGAGAGCATCCTATTGAACTCGTTAGCAACAGGAGTAAACTTGTAAGGGTCAGGATACTCACTAGAAAGATCCAGAAGGTTGGTGACTTTTTTGACTCCATCGGTGCATTCCTTTAGTAACATACATCCCATGGCGTCGTAAGTATGATACCCGTTAGTAGGTTCAGCATTAACTGGAACGGTCATTCCATGAGCAGCACCGAGAAGAAATCCCGATAAAATATACTTGAGCATAAAAAAGAGGGTTGTTATACCCTCTAGTTATAAACGATTTGATTTGCAAAGTCAACGAATAGGAGCCATTCCCAATGGATCAGGTCCTTCATCTGGGGGTAATCCACCATTAAAAGGATCTTGTTTATGTTCAGGTGGTAGATTCTCAGCAAAGGGGCTAGAATCAAGAAAATGTTTTTCTAATACTTGAATTCTTTCCTGTTCATGAGCAATAATATCAACCTGCTCCTGAATAGCACCAAGAACATCAGGATGTTCACCAATACCTACTGGTTGATGTAGATATACTTCTATGTTTGCTTTTGCTTTAGCAATATTACCCTGAGCATCCAAGTACAATGCGTCTAAAATTTTGTCTCTTAGCATTTTGTTTTAGCAACCTCAATTATATATCTTTTTTATATAAGTCTTCAAGTTTTTCTTTTGTTAGATCAACATACATGACTTCATCACCAGGAGCAGGTGCTTCTGGATGACGTGGTTTGGGTTTTGGTTTATTCATGTCCTCGTTGATGGACTGAATGTTACCCCACATCATCGCAAATGAAGCACCTGCAATAATTCCAAAGCAAAGGAAGTAAAAAAATACTTCAAAGTTGTTCACAGGGCATTACCTCTAGGAAGGACTTCCTCTGGGAACACGAAGTTCTCATGTGGTTGATCTACTGGAGCCATCCAGGCACGGAGACCTTCGTTCAAGAGAATGTTCTTAGTGTAGAACGTCTCGAACTCTGGGTCTTCCGATGCTCTGATTTCTTGGGAAACGAAATCGTAAGCCCTAAGATTGAGAGCAAGACCAATAATACCGATGGAAGATGTCCAGAGACCCATAACAGGAACAAACAGCATAAAGAAATGCAACCACCTCTTATTGCTAAACGCAATACCAAAGATCTGAGACCAGAAGCGGTTCGCTGTAACCATTGAATAGGTTTCTTCTTCTTGAGTTGAGTCAAATGCCTTAAAAGTATTTGCTTGTTCTCCATCTTGATACAAAGTATTCTCCACGGTCACACCGTGAATTGCAGAAAGTAATGCGCCACCCAGGATACCAGCAACTCCCATCATATGGAAGGGATTGAGCGTCCAATTATGAAAGCCCTGCAGGAAGAGAAGGAAGCGGAATATCGCCGCGACACCGAAACTCGGCGCAAAGAACCAGGAGGACTGTCCGAGAGGGTAAATGAGAAAAACAGACACAAAGACAGCAATCGGACCAGAAAAGGCGATAGCATTGTACGGTCTAATCCCTACTAAACGACTGATTTCAAACTGCCTGAGCATAAAACCGATAAGAGAGAAGGCTCCGTGGAGCGCCACAAAAGCCCAGAGTCCCCCAAGCTGGACCCAGCGGACGAAATCTCCCTGAGACTCAGGACCCCAAAGTAGAAGAAGAGAATGACCCATAGAGTCAGCAGGCGTTGAGACAGCCGCTGTAAGAAAATTAGCACCCTCAAGGTAACTACTTGCGAGTCCGTGGGTGTACCAGCTTGTAACAAACGTTGTGCCAGTAAGCCAGCCACCAATTGCAAGATAAGCAGTGGGAAAAAGAAGAAGTCCAGACCAGCCCACAAAGACAAAGCGATCCCGTTTAAGCCAGTCATCAAGGACATCGAACCACCCCCGTTGTGATTGTTGTGATAGTGTTGAAGCAACCATTTCTATTTAAAACCTCCATTAGATTTTTTCTTTTTTTGTTTTCGATCAATAACATTTACATGAGATTTGAATTTTCCAGGAACTTCAAACCATCTGCCTCTGAGTTGTTCCCATGAGTCATATATTTCTGACTGACCATTTGAATACACTAATTCGTATTTGTGTCGGTCATAGAGTCCGTCAGAACTTTCGGTAAAATACCGAGGATCATTTGGTCGAATCAGTTCCATGATGTGGTTTAAATTCTCCTTCAGGAAAAGGTTGTGAAGAGATCGTAGGATTACGATCTAGATTTTTGATAATAATAAAAGCATCTTTGTTATACTTTCGTGTACCGTATGGTGCTGCCCATTTTTTATTATAGTTTTCACCTTGATGAATACCAGAGACCTGAGTTCCACCAATTTCAACAGCAATGTTTTCTCCATGTTTCCACTGGAGTGCATCCAATGCTTTATGGAGATCGCTAATCCAACTGGATCCGCTTACACATTCGTCCATAACGTTTTCTTCTGGATCAAGTTTACCAATCATAATAGTATCACGCAAAGTAAAGGAAGTGCAACCGTAGTTATACTTAAAAAAAACCCCGCCAGATAATCTCTGACGGGGATGAGACTACCATCAGTCATATCAACCGATGGAAGGTGCGGTTAAGGCCACAGGTGTGGACTCAGCAGCCGCAAGATCGAGGGGGAAGTTGTGTGCATTTCTTTCATGCATGACCTCCATTCCAAGACCTGCTCTGTTGAGAACATCTGCCCAGGTGTTAAGGATGTGTCCCTGGTTGTCTTGGATCGACTGGTTGAAGTTGAATCCGTTGAGGTTAAACGCCATGGTGCTGACGCCGAGGGCGGTAAACCAGATTCCCACGACTGGCCACGCTGCGAGGAAGAAATGCAGCGAGCGAGAATTGTTGAAAGAAGCATATTGGAAAATCAGACGACCGAAGTATCCATGTGCTGCAACAATGTTGTAGGTCTCTTCTTCCTGACCAAACTTGTAACCGTAGTTCTGAGACTCTGTTTCAGTGGTTTCACGTACAAGACTGGAAGTAACGAGACTTCCGTGCATAGCAGAGAAAAGAGATCCACCGAATACCCCAGCAACACCGAGCATATGGAACGGGTGCATAAGGATGTTGTGTTCTGCTTGGAATACAAGCATATAGTTAAAAGTACCAGAAATACCAAGAGGCATACCATCGCTGAAACTACCTTGACCGAAAGGATAAACGAGGAATACTGCGGATGCTGCAGCAACAGGTGCGCTGTAGGCAACACAGATCCAAGGACGCATACCAAGAC
>Ga0213867_1001494_pt1 | contig 10438 bp, 11 predicted proteins | sample PICome_12_FD_160120 | JGI IMG/M metagenome (GOLD analysis project Ga0213867, IMG submission 160120) | Coastal seawater microbial communities near Pivers Island, North Carolina, United States - PICO540 | ecosystem: Environmental > Aquatic > Marine > Coastal | place: USA: North Carolina... | reverse complement strand
TTGCAAGTCACTGATCAAGAATGCGATGGTGCGCTTTTTCATGACCCGTCCAAAATGCGCCAATGCCGAGGTCACATCTGTGCCCTGGCCTTCTGGCTCCAAATCGATGATTTCCCGGACGATGCGGAGGATATGGCTGCGTCCCTTCTTGGGTGGGATGAACCGTTCGATGCGGTCACTGAACAGGATGGCGCCGATTTTGTCGTTGTTCTGGCCTGCGGAAAAAGCCAATACGGCAGCCAATTCAGCGGCCAGTTCCCGCTTGGACTTCACACGGCTCCCGAGGGTGCCAGATGCGCTCACATCGATGAGCAACATGGCCGTTAATTCTCTTTCTTCCTCGAAGACCTTGACATAGGGCGCCCGCATGCGGGCGGTCACATTCCAATCGATGGTCCTGATTTCGTCTCCATGCTGGTAGGCCCGATTCTCGCTGAACGCCATGCCCCTTCCTTTGAAGGCGCTGTGGTATTCACCCGAAAAAATCTGGCTGCTGAGTCCTCGGGCGCGCAATTCCACCCGGCGGACACGGCGAATCAGTTCCGAGGCTTCCATGTCAGGGAACCTGTACTTGGTCGAGGATCTCTGTGACGATTTGCTCTTGGCGGATTTCCTCGGCTTCCGCTTCGAAAGTCAGGCCAATCCTGTGGCGCAGAACATCCATGGCCACCGCGCGAATGTCTTCGGGGATGACGTATCCACGGTGGGCCATGAAGGCACGGGCTTTTCCGGCCATGGCCAGTCCAATTGTAGCCCGGGGGGATGCGCCAAATCCGATGAGGGGGCCGAGGTGGCCCATGCCGTGGTTTTCCGGCTTGCGCGTCGCTTGCACCAAGGTGACGATGTACCGTTCGATCTTTTCGTCCATGTACACTTCTCGCACGAGTTTGCGCGCGGCGACGATTTCTTCAGGGGTGACCACGGCTTGGACTTCGGCGCGCGCACCAGCGGACACTTGGTTCCTCAAGATCATCTGCTCCTCGTCCGAAGTGGGGTAATCGATGACGGCCTTGAGCAAGAAACGGTCGACCTGTGCTTCAGGCAAGGGATACGTGCCTTCCTGCTCGACCGGGTTTTGCGTGGCCAACACCAAAAAAGGCTGGGGCAGCGGGAAAGTCTCGGAGCCGATGGTGACTTGCCGCTCCTGCATGGCTTCGAGCAACGCGCTTTGCACCTTGGCCGGTGCACGGTTGATTTCATCTGCAAGCACGAAGTGGGCAAAAATCGGCCCTTTGCTCACGGTAAATTCTTCTTGCTTCTGGTTGTAGATCATGGTGCCAACAACGTCAGCGGGCAGCAAGTCTGGCGTGAACTGAATGCGGCTGAAGTCCACGGCAACCGCGCGGCTGAGCGTTTGTATGGCCAAGGTCTTGGCCAGTCCAGGAACCCCTTCGAGCAACACGTGGCCATCGGCTAAGAGGCCCGTGATGAGGGTGTCCATCATGTTGCGTTGGCCGACCACGGCCTTGCCAACTTCGTGCCTCAACTGGTCCACGAATCCACTGGCGGCTCGAATGCGTTCGGTCAGGGCCTGTATGTCAGGATTTCCATTGCTGGCCGCAGCGACTTCCGGCGTGGGGGTAGTGCTTTCCATGTCTGTTGTTCGGTGTAGTCCAAACCGCAGAGGTTCAAAACCTCAGGGATGGGGTTCAAAAATAGCAGAGTGCTTTTCCAAGCTGACGAGGATGCCGGTTAAAAGATGTTGGCCAACTTGGGGGCATGACCTTAGATGAATGCCTCAATTCCGTCGCGAAGTTCCACAGCACCTTCGGGTTGCGCGTGGAGGAATCACCCAACATCGTCCTGTCTCGGGATGAAATGGTGTTGCGACATAGCCTCATGGCCGAAGAGAACGACGAGTACTTGGAGGCTGTGAAAGACGGTGACCTGGTTGAGGTGGCGGATGCATTGGGGGACATGCTGTACATCCTGTGCGGTACCATCATCAGCCATGGCATGCAGGACGTCATGGCTGACGTGTTCCGGAACATTCAGGCATCCAATATGTCCAAGCTTGGCCCCGACGGGAAGCCCATCTACCGAGAGGATGGCAAGGTGATGAAGGGGCCGGGCTATTTCAAACCGGACATCGCCGGTGCGCTGCGGCAAGCCGGAATCGATGTTGAGGCCCCTGCATCATGAACGCTTGGGTAGCCAAACGGGCGGACAGCGCCTTGGTCGCTGCGCGGGCAGGACACCCCAAGTCCCTGGACAGGCTGATGCGCGTGGCATTGCCGTTCAATCGGCCGCACCGCATCAGCATCTCAGGTGTTGATGCCGAAAAGGTCAGCGTCTCTTTGCCCGACCGCAAGTCCAACCGCAACCACTTGGGCGGGATGCATGCGTGTGCGATTGCCACGGCCCTGGAGTTTTCCTCTGGTGCTTCGGTTTTGATCGAAGTGGGCATGCGCGACTACCGCATCATCATGTCCCGCATAGAAGTGGACTACCTCGCCAAACCTCAGGGAGGATGCTTGGCGACTTCATACAGAAACACACCGGAAGTCCAGGGACTGTCCGGTGTGCTTGAAAAGGAGGGGGTAGCGAGGATCCAATTGGGGGCCGCCCTCCACGACGCCCGGGGCGAACATTGCGCCCAGGCCCTCGTTCATTGGCACCTCAAGGCTTGGGGCGAGCGTGGCTGACGTCGAGGTCCGTGCGGACCCTTTCGTAGCCTGTGATGGCCCAGCGCTCTCCGTTGTACGCCGCGGTGAGTTTGAGGTCGCCATGCGCTTGTGATGTTCTGACGTAATCGCTGCCGATGTAGCCCTTGACTTTGCCAAAGTCGGGCAGGTCAATGCAGACTGGGGTCCATTCGGTACCGTCCCGGTTCACCTTCCACCGCGCCGCGTCTTGGGTGCCTGGCAGGGTGCCTTCGTCCAGGAGGGCGATGACCTCTCCATCGGCGCCCGGTGAGCGCCGGAATTTCACCCGGTTGCCCAAGATGTCGAGCAGGTGTTGCTGCCCTTTGGCCCGCGCATGCAGGTTGGTCATGGTGCCGTCCGCATCGATGAGGACAAATCCATCGGCAAACCGCGCGATGTCACGTCCTGCAGCCAACCAGCCGAAACGCTGTGCCTCTTCGCTGAGGATGTCTGCGATGGGCTGCGGTGAGCAACCGACTTCTGCCACCACCAATGGCGCAAAGCAATCCATGATGCGCTCGGCGTCGCCGGTCTGTGCTTCGGCGCGAACGTGGTGGATGAAGTCGTCGAAATGGCGCAGGTCCTGAGGCGCTGCGGAAGTCGTTTGGGGGAGGGCCATTGCGGCGGCCACGAGGGCGCCAAGTGCAAGTCGGGAGGTGGAGGGCATGTGTTTGTGATGTGTGGGTGAATCAGCGGAGACCATCCCCGCTTGTCTATTCAATGCGCGGTTCACCCCGCTTGGTATGAGGCTATCCCCAATCCAGTGGGGATTTGACATCCTTTTGTAAGTCTGAGGCGGACCCACTCAGGATTATCTTTGCGGCCAATCCGGAAACATGATCAACATCACCCTTCCCGACGGCTCAATCCGAAAGGCCGAGGACAGCGCTACTGCCATGGACGTCGCCCGTGACATCAGCGAAGGCCTTGCACGCAATGTTTTGGCCGCAGAGGTCGACGGCGAAGTCCGCGACGCCCAGCGCCCATTGGGCGGCGACGTCTCGCTGAAGTTGTTGACCTGGGGCGACGAAAACGCACAGAGCACATTCTGGCACAGCGGGGCCCACCTGATGGCCGAAGCCCTCGAGGCGATGTACCCCGGCGTCAAGTTCTGGGTAGGCCCAGCGGTTGAAGGTGGCTTTTACTATGACGTGGACTTCGGAGACCACGTGTTCAGCGACAAAGATTTTCCAGCCGTCGAGAAGAAGATGCTCGAGCTGGCCAAGCAGAAGAGCGCCTATGTGCGCAGGGATGTGCCCAAGTCTGAAGCGATCGCCTACTTCGAAGCAAAAGGCGACGAGTACAAGCTCGATTTGCTGCAAAACCTGGAGGACGGCACCATCACCTTCTACACACAAGGAGGGTTTACCGATCTGTGCCGTGGTCCACACCTTCCGCACACCGGGCACATCAAGGCGGTCAAGCTGCTTGCTGTGGCGGGCGCGTATTGGAAGGGCGACGAGACCCAGAAGCAATTGACCCGCATCTATGGCATTGCATTCCCGAAGAAGGCCCAGTTGACGGAACACCTCGAGTTGCTCGAGCAGGCCCGTCAGCGCGACCACCGGAAGTTGGGCAAGGAGCTGGACCTCTTCACCTTCAGCGAGAAGGTGGGGCAAGGATTGCCACTGTGGTTGCCCAAAGGTGCCGATTTGCGCATGCGGCTCGAGAACTTTTTGAAGGATGCCCAGCGCAAAATGGGCTACGAGGCGGTCATCACCCCACACATCGGAAACAAAGAGCTGTATGTCTGCAGCGGCCACTACGAGAAGTATGGCGAGGACAGTTTTCAGCCCATCAAGACGCCGGCTGAGGGCGAGGAGTACTTGCTCAAGCCCATGAATTGCCCGCACCACTGCGAGGTGTTCAAATCCCGGCCCCGGAGCTACCGCGACTTGCCAGTGCGCTTCGCAGAATTCGGAACCGTCTACCGCTACGAGCAGAGTGGTGAGTTGCACGGACTGACCCGGGTGAGGGGCTTTACGCAGGATGATGCCCACATTTTCTGCACGGTGGACCAGGTCAAGCAAGAGGTGGGCAAGGTCATCGACCTCGTGCTGTACATCTTCAAGACGCTGGACTTTGTGGACTTCGTGGCGCAGGTCTCATTGCGAGACCCAGAGACGCCAGAAAAGTATATCGGCGACAATGCCAACTGGGACAAGGCCGAAAAGGCCATCGCAGAGGTGGCAGAGGAGAAAGGCCTGAAGACCATCACCGAGTTGGGTGAAGCTGCGTTTTATGGCCCCAAGCTCGACTTCATGGTGCGCGACGCCATTGGCCGAAAGTGGCAGTTGGGTACCGTCCAGATTGACTACAATCTGCCTGAGCGTTTTGAGTTGGAATACGTCGGCGCTGACAACCAAAAACACCGGCCAGTGATGATCCACAGGGCGCCTTTTGGCTCTATGGAGCGTTTCGTGGCCATCCTCATCGAGCATTGCGCCGGAAAATTCCCATTGTGGTTGACGCCAGAACAGGCGCGAATCCTGCCTGTCAGCGATAAGTTCAACGACTATGCACAAGAGGTTTCAAAATCCCTTGAAAAGCGCGATATTCGCGCCCTCGTTGACGACCGCAGTGAAAAGGTCGGGAAGAAGATCCGCGATGCGGAGCTCGACAAAGTCCCGTACATGCTCATCGTGGGAGGAGACGAGGCCGAGAACGGAACCGTAGCAGTGCGCAGGCAAGGCGAAGGGGATGTTGGAGGCATGAGCACCGCAGCATTTGCCGACCGGATCGAAAGTGAAGTCGCGGATTTGCTCGGTGGAGACGAGATGATTGAACAACCAAACTGATAGCACCATCGCTATTCGACGCAGACGATCCCGAGGCCCAGCCCGGGTGATCAAAAAGAATCCGCACAGGACGAACCGTGAAATCCGGGCGTCCAAAGTGCGCTTGGTCGGAGACAACATCGGCGATGCCGACGTGGTCGAAGTCGAGGAGGCTATCAAGATGGCTGAGGAGCAGGAACTGGACCTTGTGGAGATTTCTCCGAAAGCAGATCCTCCGGTCTGCAGGATTCTGAATTATCAGAAGTTCCTGTACGACCAGAAGAAGAAGCAGAAGGAAATCAAGGCGAACCAATCAAAGGTCACCCAGAAGGAAATCAGGTTCGGTCCCAACACGGACGACCACGATTTCAACTTCAAGGTGAAGCACGCCCGCAAGTTCCTTGAGGAAGGAAACAAGTTGAAGGCACACGTATTCTTCCGCGGAAGATCGATTGTCTTTAAAGAGAGGGGAGAGATTCTGTTGTTGCGCTTCGCGCAGGAATTGGAAGACGTCGGTACAGTTGAGCTGATGCCGAAGTTGGAGGGGAAGCGGATGTTCATCACGCTGAGACCAAAGAAGTAAAACCTGGTGAGGGGAGACCCGAACCGACACATACGGACGACATGCCGAAGATGAAGACCAAGAGCAGCGCGAAGAAGCGTTTCACCGTGACCGGAACGGGCAAGCTGAAGCGTAAGCACGCGTTCAAGTCGCACATCCTGACCAAGAAGAGCACCAAGCAGAAGCGCAACTTGACCCAGTCAGGTTTGGTGCACAAGTCAGATGTACCCAACATCAAGACCCAATTGGGAATCTGAGAAAGAATAACGTTGAACTGGTTGCCAGCTCCTCAAGTTCCCTTTTGGGACGCTGTCCGCCGAAACTGAAACAATATGCCTCGTTCAAACAATGCCGTCGCGAGCCGCGCTCGCAGGAAGAAAATCCTAAAAATGGCGAAGGGCTACTACGGTGCCCGCAAAAACGTATGGACTGTCGCCAAAAACGCAGTCGAAAAAGGCCTCTTGTACGCTTACGTAGGCCGTAAGCTCAAGAAGCGTCAATTCCGCTCCTTATGGATCCAAAGGATCAATGCCGGTTCGCGTCAGCACGGCATGAGCTACTCCCAGTTTATGGGCAAGTGCAGCAAAGCGGGCATCCAGCTCAACCGCAAGGTGTTGGCTGATCTCGCGCTCAACCACCCCGCCGCCTTCAAGGCTGTGGTGGATCAGGTGAAGTAAGCACACCGCTTCTTTTAGCGAAAAACGCCGGTCCCAATTGGGACCGGCGTTTTCGTTTGTCGACTTTGTGGCAAGCCTCGCAGTCACCCGACAAGGCCATGTATCAGGAGGTCAGCGCAAGGCCTCCAGCACCCGCCCTTTGGCCAATGCAGCCGGGGTATAGGCTGGCTCCAATGCGAGTGCTGCATTGTAAGACTCCAGTGCCGCTGTGTTTTGTCCGAGGCTTTCCAACGCCAAGCCCTTGTTGTAATGGGCTTGATGGTAGTACGGCAAGCGGGCAATGGCTTCGTCAAACCAATGGGCCGCACTGTCATATTGGAGCATGTACTCCAAATGGACAAACCCTTTGTTGAAGGCCGCTGAAGCATTGGATGCGTCAAGCAAAAGAATGCGGTCATACAGAGACAGCGCCATGCGATAACGGTCCGGTGAGGTGGTGCCGTGCTCCTGGAGATAAATGGCTTCATCGTACAGCGCCTCAATGCTGTTGGGCTTGAGCGCTCGGGCCGTGCGGAAGTACTCCAATGCCAGGTCGTCGTGGGCAGAGGCGTACAAGAGCCCGAGTTGGATGTAAGCATCGTAGCGCTGAGGATTGACTTCTACTACCGTCTGAAAGGAACTGGCGGCTTTGGCGGTATCTCCCGTTTCCAGGTACAGCCTACCCTTGAGAAAGTAGCCCTCATCCAGTCGGCTGTTATTGCGGAGGGCGTCATTGATCCTCTCCAACGCAGCTTCATATGAACGCAACAGGAGGTCCACTTCCGCCATGGATAACAAGGCGGGAATGTGATTGGGATCCGTCGTTAACACGCCCTCCCACTCGCGCACGGCACCTTCAAAGTCTTGAACCCCAAATCGAATGGTGCCCAATGCATGACGGTCGTCCACGAGGGTGGAGTCGATGGATACGGCCCGCTCAAAATCGGAAATGGCCTCCCCCGTCTGGCCTTGGCGAAGGTGGTAGGCTCCCCGCTCCAAGTAGACCTCAGGAGCGCGCGGTGAAACGGTCACGCGGTCGTTGAACCACGCCAGAGAGTCCGTGACGGCTTGGGAAGCCAAATCGGCGCTGGAGGAAGGCCCGGGGGCACATCCTGCAGCGCCGATGACGGCCAGTGCACCGACAAAGGTTGCGGCACGCCAGCGCATCAAGCCTCCTCGAGCGCTTGAATCTCCTCTTCAGCGGGAGCTTCGTCGTTCAATTCGGCCTTGATCTTGCCTTCGAGTTCCTCCATCAATTCGATGTTGTCCTCGAGCAGATTCTTGACCGCGTCACGGCCTTGTCCCAGACGGGTCTCACCATAGCTAAACCAAGATCCCGACTTCTTCACGACGCCCAGTTCCACACCGAGGTCGATGATCTCACCCACCTTGGAGATGCCCTTGCCGTACATGATGTCAAATTCCGCACGACGGAAAGGCGGCGCGACCTTGTTCTTGACAATCTTCACCTTGGTCCGGTTGCCCATGACGACATCGCCGTCTTTGATTTGGCTGCTCCGGCGAATGTCGATGCGGACCGAAGAATAGAACTTCAAGGCATTTCCACCTGTGGTGGTCTCCGGATTGCCGAACATGACACCAATTTTCTCGCGGAGCTGGTTGATGAAGACACAGCAGCAACCGGTCTTGTTGATGGTGGAGGTCAACTTCCGGAGGGCCTTGGACATCAATCTGGCCTGAAGACCGACCGAGGAGTCGCCCATCTCTCCTTCAATCTCAGCGCGGGGGGTCAAAGCAGCCACTGAGTCGATCACGATGAGGTCAATTGCCCCGGAACGGATCAGGTTGTCAGCGATTTCAAGCGCCTGCTCACCATTGTCAGGTTGTGAAATCAGCAAGTTTTCGGTGTCCACACCGAGCTTCTCGGCGTAGTACTTGTCAAAAGCGTGCTCCGCATCGATGAACGCGCAGATGCCGCCGGCTTTCTGTGCTTCAGCGATGGCGTGGGTCGCGAGGGTGGTTTTACCTGAGCTTTCGGGGCCATAGATTTCTACGACGCGTCCGCGCGGGAATCCACCCACGCCCAAGGCGATGTCGAGCGAGATGGAGCCAGAAGGAATGGCGTCAATCTTTTCCACGGCCTCGTCGCCCAATTTCATGACGGTGCCCTTGCCGTAAGTCTTGTCAATGCGGTCGAGGGTCAGTTGAAGCGCTTTCAGCTTGTCCTTGTTGTCTGCAGCCATGTTGTGGTTGTTTTCCTGTGATTCGTAGGCAAAGTAGAGGCACTGGTCCGTAAGGGATTTACGTTGCCGTGCATTTTTGTGAACGCCTGTTCAACTTTCGCCATTGAAAGCCGCGAGGACTTCCTCCGCATGCGCTTTGACCTTGGGTTTCCGAATGATGGCAGCGATCTGGCCATTTTCATTGATACAGAAGGTGGTACGGTGGGTTCCGTCGTACTCACGTCCCATGAATTTCTTCAACCCCCACACCCCATAGAGGTCTTGGAGGGCGTGGTCCTCATCCACCAAAAGGTCGAAGGGCAATTCGAATTTGTCAATGAATTTTTGGTGGGATGCGGCATGATTGATGCTCACGCCCAACACTTTGATCCCCGCCTTCTTCAAGTCGCCCATGCCATCTCGCAGGCTGCAGGCTTGGTTGGTACAGCCCGGGGTGTTGTCTTTGGGGTAGAAGTACAATACGAGCTTGTGGCCTGTGTAGTCGGACAACTTGTGCGTCTTGCCTTGCTGGTCCAGCGCCTCAAAAGCAGGGGCTTGGTCGCCTTTGTTCAAATGATGCATGCCATTGGAACCAAAATGTGTGGCTGCGGTTCACGGGTGTGCACAAGTTGGCGGGGATCTGTCCGCTTCGGGTACTTTCGCTGTCCGTGATGTATGTGGACGTGATCCTTCCGCTGGCCCTGCCTGGGCTCCTGACTTACGCTGTTCCTGATGGGGACGGCGGAGTGGTGCGTGAAGGGAGCCGCATTGTTGTGCCCCTCAGGGGTAAACGACTGCACACTGCTGTGGTGAGACGTGTGCACCAAGAGCGGCCTGAATACGTCACAGAACCCTACCTCTCGTTGCTGGATGTTGAGCCGATGCTCTCTGATCCCACGCTCAAGTTTTGGGATTGGATGTCCGCACATTATTGCTGCGGCCCAGGTGAAGTGGCATTGGCGGCATTGCCTTCAGGCATGAGGTTGGCGAGTGAGACGAAATTGGAATTGTCTCCGGACGTGGAGGACCTCGATGAGGATGCCTTGAACGATCGGGAGTTTCAAGTGGTCGAAGCGCTGAGACTGCGCGGTGGCCTCTCTTTAAAAGCGGTGGGGGAGCTTCTGGGAGTGGTCAATCCCGCGCCGGTGATTCACCGACTAGTGGAACGAGGATGGCTGCTCTCTCTCGAGGAGATGAAGGCCGCACCGCGCCGCAAGACCATTTCCATGGTCAGGCTTTCCGAACAGGCCATTTCCGATGAGCGTTGGTTGTCCGATGTCCTGGACACATTGGATGCAAAGGCGCCCTCCCAGTCGCGGGCCATGATGGCGCTGCTCGACCACCCGGACGCCAGAAAAGGGGTCGCCATGAAGGCATTGACCCAGCGAGACGGGGTGACGGTTCCACTGTTCAAGCGGCTCACAGAAAAGGGGCTGGTGTTCTTGTTTAAGCAGGACCCTTGGCAACTGGAGCGCGACGCGGAAGTCGAGCCTTTGGCGAAGCTCAGCGTAGCCCAAGAAGGCGCTGTGTCTGAGGTCAGGGAGGCTTTCCAGAAGACGCCCCTCGTGCTGTTGGAAGGGGTGACGGGGTCGGGCAAGACGGAGGTCTATACCCA
>Ga0213867_1001493_pt1 | contig 10444 bp, 7 predicted proteins | sample PICome_12_FD_160120 | JGI IMG/M metagenome (GOLD analysis project Ga0213867, IMG submission 160120) | Coastal seawater microbial communities near Pivers Island, North Carolina, United States - PICO540 | ecosystem: Environmental > Aquatic > Marine > Coastal | place: USA: North Carolina | collected... | reverse complement strand
AAGCAAAAAAAGTCACCATCTACTAAACGTGACATTTGCTCCTGCAAATAAAATTCCACTTGATCAAATAAGGAGTGCTCTGATCGTAGGAAACAAGCGCGTCACCCAGACCTCAGATAGTCGTTCTTGGACACCTAGTGATGACGTAGGTGATCATATGTTTAACACTGTTCACGCTATCAAAGGTCTGCACTTTACCTATCAACTATCCACCATCCGCCATGGAATGATTCATTCAAAGAAAGGAGGATCCACACAGATAAACATGTATATTAGCAGATATCAATACGGTCGCTATATCCTCCGACGATTAGTGCCGATTGAGACATTTGAAGATACTCAAAGATATGGTGGTTCATTACGGGATCCTAAAGAGGATCTCAAAAATCCACCACCCTTTTCATACCGATTCGTACACCAACTTACATCAATGGACGATGAATTCATAGTATTCATTGACAGCTAATAACTTTGACGCGAATGGCATCCACAAAGATACATCCAACCAAGGATATATTTTTTATCAAATATAATGTTGGGTGGATTATCTCCAAATTTATTTCAAACCTTCAAAACAACTATCCACGACGAAACTGATATGACATGACTAAAGACTTCTTTCATTCAAAAATAAATTTTTTAAGGTTTCCATAAACATTTCTCCAAAAAAATTGAGCGTTTATGATAGTGAGTATGTATTCAAGACGATCCTTAGTCGAAGTAAGTTTTAGTATCTTTTCCATTTCAAGATTGCTCGACTCTTCTTCAATTTTTCGTGACATCAAGGATGTAATTGCAAAGCTGAACAGGGACCTTCTAAATTGGTAATTCATCGTGACATTATCTTCAATAAAAGCATTTCCTTTGAACCACTCGTATAGAATAGATTCCACGCTAGGATTGGCATTCTCTATCAAAGTTTCGTCTTCGTAAAATGTATCCTTCTTCGTAAGGAGACATTCTATGGGAATCGATGATTTTTCGTCGTCGCGATCAAACAAGATCTCCCTCAACTTTTCCGACTTTTCAGTAGCAATACCTTCAGAAGAATTGAATAATAAATCACAGATTTCTTCATACATACTACCTGTTTCTCCATCTAAAACGGAGCCAACTTCGACCCAATCATCATCAAGACGATCCGCATCCACAACTACAAACAAATCCTCTTCCCCTCCATACCCTTTACGAATCACCTCATTCACCACAAACCGTCCAACAACCACACTTTCTAACCTGATCCGTCGTCGATCATAATTTACATCCCTTGTAGGAACCATAGCATCTTCATGCTCCAAAACCTGACAAACAACACCAACATCGCCTGCCTCGATCATCGGAACAATCGGGTTTACGCCGTCTCGTACCATTTGTGCCTTACCCGAAGCATAGAATGCACCGAAATAGCGACGGTCAGTTTTTCCATCAAGCGATTGATTCAAAACCCACGATGCCAGTTGCAGATATCGTGGTTCATACAAATTTAAAGTCAGAGCATCCGTTGGGAATTTGTGCTGTTTTCGTAATGGGAACACTGCCAATTCGAAGCTCGTTGCGCACATGCACAAGAACAACGCTAGGACACCTTTGATTAAAAATATTGAGGAAAAAGAACGAGGGGTGAGGTTTGGGAGATGATGCATGGTTGAATTATTAAATGTTGTCAACTTCTAAAATACATGTGAGAGCAAGAGCAAGAGCTTCTTTCGGTCTTTCCTCGTCAGCACATTGATTAGGTTTAAAAAATCATTTTATTAATGAGACGTGGATGACTGATATTCTATCCAAATATATATTTCGAAGAATTTACAAATTAAATAATAACAAGTCCATGTACATGTACATATATACAAGCATACTTTTGTAAGGCTGGTGTGAAAACGACAAAGATTTATGAATATATTATTTACGAAGTATTTTTTTCAAACTAACATACGAATGCGCTATCACGCTATCACTCTTCTTGGCTGAAAGCTGAGGAGGACATATTATGTTTCATTTTACACTATTTTTTATACAGAGACTTAGAATTTTTCAATACATCAATTTAGTCCAGCAAGGACATAGCGGTTGGCTGGATGGAATTAGAAGTTTCATGATTATTTGAGAAAGATGACAAAGAAGAAATCCAATCACGGCGGCAATGCTTTCAACTTGTTAATGAGTGAAAAGAAACGCAAACGATTATCCTTGGGAACATCGTCTACGCTCGTCCAATGTCCAGTGTGTTCGAAGAGTATTCCAGATTCACGGTTGAATACACATCTGGATGAATGTATGAAGGCTTCTGTGCCAACGCAGTCGTCCTCTTTGAGCGTTCCTAATACTAAGACGATTCAAGGCAATATCAATGAAGCTAGGAAAGAAGATGAAGAAGATGCCATGCGCCAAAAGATAGGTAACGTTGAAAACAAAAATGTTTCAGCTTCATCGGAGTTACATTTTCATAAGGTTAAAGAGGATAGCATGTCTTCAAAGTCATTGAAAAAGAAGTCGGGAAAAGATGCGTTCAAACATATGATGAAACATTCAGCTGTTATGTTTTCGTCTCCCAGTCAGGCTCGTACTCAAACATTTCACATGAATTCGAATTATAGTGTTTCATGGGTCGACTCAGATATACTTGATCCTTCTTCTGGAAATGGTGTTGTGCAATGGAGTGACATGACAAAGATTAAAAAAGAATTAAATTGTAATGAGAAAAGTGATGACGATGAAGGGTGCGTTAACAAGGAGGAGTCTATTGCAATGATGAATCGACAACGACTTTGTGACGTTGATTTATTTGTTACTTCGTCTTTTCTACCAGCTGCTGCGATGCCAAGATTGGTTCATCGTCTGTCACGTTTGTCGGTGCCGGTACTGAAATCTATCCTGCAAAAATCTATCCGTCGAAGGTTACCTGTAAGTGTTATTCATAGTATAATGATAATGTCTATTGCTTTCTATGTTTAGCTTTTAATAACTTTTGGTTTGTAGTTGCCTTCAGTACGTGTTGCCCTCGAACTTGCGTCCAAATCTTGGGGAGATTTCATTCGGCGATTACCAATAATTGTCATTGAAGATTCGTTTCTTCACCCTGATTTTCCACTTTTGGTTTGGACTATGGTAAGATTCGTACTGAAATACTGTTCTTGTAGTGGAATTTCACAAAGCAGCAAGTCTCTAACTTTCATCAGGTTTCCGAATCGAAAGGATTCATTCCACCACTTCCGCTGATAACTAAAATTATGAGGATCGTCTTTGAAATAGCGAGCTGTCCAATGAAAGATGCGCTCACTTCGTTAAATCGACCGCGAAATGACATGAAAACTACCACGTTATCTTTAAGAGGGACTGAAATTGAGAAGGAATTTACAGATGATATCGGCAAGATAACTTTATTGCGATCAATACTTCTTCGAGGTCATTATGGAGGAATGGCGTGTGACATATTAATGCTTGTTCGTTACGTAAAGGAGTGGAGGTACAGATTTAATGAAGTTAAGGTTCCAGTAAATATTTCAAATCGAATCTATGAAAGGCTTCGAGATGATGCTTCCGTTTTGAAACAAAGCAAGACGGACGACATTATGAATTGGGAAGAGGTTCCAAATTTACTTCACTCTAAGTCTATCCTGAGTAGCGCTAAACTTGTTTCTTCTATGACAATGTACGGTATCCAATCATTGAGTCTTAAGGATGTATCGCTAGCTGGAATCGATTTTCATTGCTCATCTATTTTGGAGGATACTGTATTAAGTGACTCCGTAAAAGTCCCGCGACTTCTAGATGAATTGACTCCTCTTATTCCAAAACATTTAAACGACGATGCACGATGGATCAAAGGAATTGCTCTTATGAAAGAGGCTATGTGGATTCTTAGCGCTGGTGTGAATCGACGAATATCTATCACTGGTAATGAACTTTTAAATAACATAGACGAGCAAAGGAAGGAAATTCTTCAAAAAGCGTGGAAACTAGTTTCAGATGATGTCGAAGCGTACGCTAAACGATATGTGTCATCAAGACTCTCCCAAAGTCTAAATTTAAAACACCGAAAAGGGTGAATTGAAATACATCCTTCATTTATTCCGTCCATGGAGAGAAGTCGGACACATATGACGAATTTGTGATGAATTAAAGTTCGAAAGAGGAGGATGGGCTAGGCTTAGGAGGCTCTATTAAGGGATTGGAGATGGAGAGGGAACAGATAATAATAATGAAAGCTGATCTCAAATTTGATCAGGTGAGGATTCTTCCTCTTGTTTCGTTGGAAATCTACTGGTTATTTGTGTGTTTCCCCAGTAATTAAACCTTCATCTGTAGAATGCTGTGCAGCAATATTGCTTCGATCATCAATTGTGTTCTTTGCAGCTTTAGGATTCTGGTAGCCATGGACAGGAATCTTTATTGAAGGTGGAGCTGCCGGATGAATCTTCTTCAGAACCGTTCTCGTTTCCTCATTACCTTCATTAAACGGATTATTATCATGTGACAGCTCGCCATTAAAATCCGTGAATGAGCTATGCTGAGGAGTCTCTATTTTCGAAGGGATTGGAGATGGAGTGGGAACAGATGATAACAGTGATTCTTGGCTTTGATCAGGTAAGGATTCTTCCTCTCGTTTCGTTCGGAATCCACTGGTTACTTGTGTACCTACCTCAGTAACTAATCGTTCATCTGTAGAATCCTGTACGGCAACATTGCTTCGATCATCAATTGTGTTCTTTTCAGCTTTAGGATTCTGGTAGCCATGGACAGGAATCTTTGTTGAAGGTGGAACTGCCGGATGAACCTTTTTCGGAACCGTAATCGTTCTCGTTTCCTCATTACCTTCATTAAACGGATTATGATCATGTGACAAGGTGTGTTGTTCGTCCTCGCCATCGAAAACCGCCTTCGTACCCTCGTTATGTATATTTGAAGGTTTGTTAACTTCTGCCATGCCAGGCTTATCTTCTTCGACGTGCCCTTCAGTTGTTGGTAAAGGTGAATCTAATTGGTTTCCGACTAGAGACTCTTCAGAAGCGGTCAATGATTCATCTTTTGATGCTTCCTTGGTATGTACAATGATGGGAACTGTACCTTCTATGGACGTTTCTTTTCGGACCTGTGTCTCAGAAACTATGGTCGTGTTCTGATGTGAATCAGAATCACCTTTCTTGTGCGCACTTCGTTTCAAAGTATTGACTTCTTTCATTACAATTGATTCTGCTCCGTAAAACGCGTTCTCATAGCCTGTACGACAGTAATTTTCTGCTGGACCCTGATATCGCTTACGTTTACACGTGAGAATGGGATCAGGTGCAAGATCTTCCTTTTTGCAAATAGCCATACATGCTTTGTCGAATCCAAGTCGCACTCCTGAAGTTTAAATTGGTAAATGATTATAGAGATTCAAGATAAATCCAAACGTGCATCTAATTCTCACCATTAGAACACGCCTTGTACACAGTTGGTCGCGGAGCGATATTTATCGCCGGTTTGCATACACTCAAGTCATTATCACTCCTAAGTTTGTTGCATATTTCCGCACATTCTTTTGCCGTCTGAGCCTCGCTTTGATCAATCGCTACAAGCAGAGATATTGCAATTGTCGAATATTGGAATTTCATTTTTGTGAAGTTTAGTGGATCAAATTGTTTTGTTTTGTTTGAGGCAACGGAATCGTTGTTGTTGGTATACTAATCGTGGTTCAGTTTACGCTGGAAAGTTAAATTTTTGAAAGCTACGAATTCCTGCATATTCCAAATGCCATGTGTAATGTGTGTAGGGTTCGAGAATTAATTTTTTATATGCTTTTATTCTCTGATCTTCTACTATTGGACCAGGTATAAATTACTTTATAGTTACAACTCATCCTCTTCATCAGTTACAGGTTCGAAAGAGGAGTAGTAGCAGTTGTTATATGATCGAAACATATAATACGCATCATCGTTTTCCCTGTTATTGAACCATGAGTTCCCATATTCTTAATGGTATCCTCTGGTATTTCCAGCGCATGCTGCCTAAGTTGCAGCTTCTTTTTTCCTTTTATAAATTGTACCCAACGTATCATTAGTTCAGTCTGAGTCCTTATCGCCATATAATCTAGCTCAATTATGAGTCAACCTACTTTGCTCCTGGCACAAGCTTCTAACTTGCTTATGTAGAAACTTCGTCCGCGTCTAGCATCTTTTTTTCTAGTTTTATTTTTCGGGAGTAACCAGCAAATGCAGACCAGCAGATCTACTGAAAATCTCCGAAACGTCTTAATATTCATACCAAACAAAAGTATGAATGAGTTGATAGAACAATAGATCGTAGTATTTGATATACAAATAGTCAAAGTGAAAAGTCAAAAAGAACCGCGTTGATGGACATTGCAAGAGAAAAGGTGAGTAATAAGGGGCAAGAGCAACCGGTATAATGCTCCTATTGAAAATATTAAGATTCTATATTTGTTTCCTTACGATCTAGACGAATTACTAGAGGCGGTCTAAACATATTTTCATAGTCTGTCATTATTTGCTAAAACTTAACCTTTATTCAAATTCTTCGCAATGACTAATTGTAACTCCATCATACTCTTGAATGCGGTTTGCATTTCATCTATCCTTCGGTTTATCTTTAGCAAGGCTTGACTTTGCTCACGGATGATGATTTCCATTTCAGCTGCAGTCAACGTTTGATGCTGCCTTGATATCTCAGACTCACGAATTTCATTTTCTATATCCTGTTGCTTTGAATTGTTTTCTTGTCTCTTGTTGTTTACTTCTTCATCATCATCTTTTAAAGCTGATAGTGCTTCGCATAAGACGGCTATAACCAAATTTAACATTACAAAAGCGCTGACCACCATAAATGTTAGTAAAGGAATCCAGCTCCAAGGATAGCGCGAATCTGTCATTCGTATAATATCCGACCAATTTTCCATTGACATGAGCATAAATAATGTAAACATTGTGTAGTCAAGCCTTCCAAAATAATTAATTCCGAGAGAATTTTCATCTTCTGCATAGCATCCTTCTTCGTAGCAATCACCAAAGAGTTGCGTGAACATTACGGCAAAGATGTAAAATAATATTCCAAGTACGAATAAAATAGCCAACATCTGTTCACTGGTAGAAGTTAAAGCCTGAATGATTTTCTTCAGACTATCAATTTTGGCAAATAGACGAAAAGCTCGGAATATTCGAAACGATCTGATTATTGTAAAAGTCGCGAAAACCCAGCTAAGCACAATGCTCACTAAATCAAAAAGGAGCCAACTATCATAGAAAAAACTTGATCCATATGCATACAAATTCAATGCTAATTCTGCAGTAAATATGATAAGAATTAATGAGTCCACACGCTCGAAACTTTTAGTGATACTGTCGTTCTGGCTCACAAAGTCGAAAGTCGCTACACCCATTAGAATCGAGTTAATTGCGATCAATGCGATAATAGTAAGTTGAAAGCGCTCATTCTCAACTAGTGTTCTCGCAATTCGTCTCGTGTGCTTCACTTCGTCATCCTCAGTACCAACGTATGATGCTGTTGTAATACCTAACTCTTTCTTCTTCACGGGGGGATTCTCATCAACAGACATCATACTATAGTCCGTGCCATAACTGCCCCAACTTAAGTCCTCATCAGCTGTTCGATCTGAAGACTTTTCACAGTCTTGCCTCAACTTGCCCTTATATGATTCAAAATTTTTTCTTGAATGCTCTTCCATTATTATAATACTTTCAAATCTGCCCTTCACAATCTGTAGCTGGAAATGAGTCAAAAACGATATTTGAAATTTGAAATGTGGCGATTAGCGCTCACGCCAAACCTGAAAGGTGTTTCCGACGGTCAAATCTTTTTATGTGTTCAAACATGACTTACCATAAATACATAAATCGATCAACAAATATCTTTCTATCAGAATCAACGAACTCTTCAGCAGTCCCGTTAAGTATACATGTAAGTCGATATAAATATACTGTACAACTGACAACGAATAGGCTTGAGATTTCGTACATACGTCACAGAGCGGCGAAATGCATTTTAGACACCGACAGCGACCCTACGTTTTCATCTTTACAGGTACGAGGAGTAGAAGAAGAAAGGACTCCTCCTTGAAGCTTGAGCTTGAAGGGCCTCATTTACATTTACATTTATTAATACATCTGCATTTTAAAAATATCTTTACATCTACGAGTGCATCTCTTCGATATCGAATTACAATTTCCTGCTGTTGAAATATGGGCCGCCACCGTCACGATCGTCCAACATCTACGCCATATCCTTCCCTATCGAACGCAAGTAAACCTGCATCATCGATCGCTGCGGTCGGTCGATGTAGAATTCAAACGTCAGGATCAGCCGAGTTTCAAAACATTGTCGATCAAAACATTGAACGTAAAAGGGCAGAGGAAGTTGAAAAAAGTCCCGAGCAAAAGAAATTATGTAAAAAGCTTATGAAGAAAAGTGTGGCTGAATGTTTCTCATGGTTAAATTCGATAGCCGATGTTAGTGTTATTGATATGGAGGTTTGTGTCGAGTCTAGTATAATTGTGAACACAGATGGCTTCATTGTGCAGTGCCTCATGGATGCCGGTGCGGATGCAGTTGTTCTGAGCGTGAACGAAAGTTTATCACTTGCTGATATTATGGAAATTTTGGACTGTGCAAGAGTTCCTAGAGAAAGAATTGTTGTCCATTTTGATTCATTTGATGATGTAAAAAGAATGGGAAGTCTTGAATCGATTTCTGTTATGGCTTCAGCTTTGAGTATCGGATGTAACGATGTCCCTACCTTTTTGACCGCTTTAGCCGAAGAAGCGACTGAAGAGGTTCGTGTTGCTGCGCAAATTGACGTCGTTGGCAAATCCCCTAGTTCGTTGGCGGAAATGGCGGGTACGTTATCAGATCAGTGTGTAGGGTGTGTGCTAAACGATCCTTCTCCGGAACAGATGGGATTGGCTTACGCTGCATGTGCAACAACAGATCGTGAAGATGGCCTTTTTACTACGATTGTTTGCGCCAGAGGCGGGGAGGCGCTTGGTCTTGTGTACTCTAGCAAAGAAAGTATAGTAGCTGCTCTAGAATGTGGACGTGGAGTTTATTATTCTAGATCACGTAACGGTCTTTGGAGGAAAGGAGATACCTCTGGTCGTTTTCAGGTGAGTTTAAAGGCATAATTTTTAGCTTAATATTCAGCTCACCCATTGCAAACTGGATAGGTTTTGCATCGTCTCGATCTTGATTGCGATGGGGATGCGCTACGTTTCACAGTGACTCAAAAAGGAGATGTCCCCGCTTTTTGTCACCTTGACACCTTGACTTGCTGGGGAAAACCGAAAGGTATTAGGCATCTTGAGGAAACCTTGGTACAAAGAATGAAGAGTGCACCAGAGGGATCATATACAAAACGATTATTTGATGATTCCAATTTACTACGAGATAAATTGGTCGAAGAAGCGCAGGAATTAGCGGAAGCAGATGATAGTCAACATGTCGCAGAAGAACTTGCGGATGTTTTATATTTTGCAATGGTAAGAGCAGCCAAATTTGGCGTCAGTATCGATGATGCAGCCGCAGAACTAGATCGAAGAGCCAGAAAAGTGACGCGTCGTCAAGGAGATAGTAAGTCTTTTCGCATTGCTGCAGGCGAGGCAATACTAAATCGCAAGAAAGAGGAATCATAATGCTGTAAAATTTTTTTGGATACCAACTATTTTTAAGTAGATCATTTTACATTTGAACATTAAATGTTGCTGATGGTGTAAGACATGCTCGAACGCCTAAGTAATGCAAAGGACATTTTTACGTAGCGACCGAAACTTTCTGAATCATCCTTTTAGATTTCTATCAATTTTCGTAAACTTCTTCCCAAATAATATCTTTCTCGATATCACATTACAGCAACGTTGCTAATGATATTATGCGATTAGACTTGTGACGATCTCTGAAAATTGGTGGAGAATAATAATTAAATGAATATCAGTTGAAAAGTGAACAAACCTCTGTAATTTTTCGCCTAATGTTGTTCGAATTGCTAAATTCATTGCTACTTTTTGAGTGTAATCCCAATCACTACGCAATGATATCTTACATTTGCTTCCTGTCTGCAAAAGATCCACCTTAACTATATCACTACACCGTAGCTCTCTTCTCGTGCATTTATTTTCATTTATGTCATTTTGGACGACTGTGTGATAAGGGCGGAAATCTAAATTTTTCCTGAATAATTGCTAGGTAACCATCAAACAGAGGATCACTCCTTAGTAAATCCGGTTTCGCGGACAATCTTACGTTTAATTCAAGCAGGGAACCATGCACGCAACAAACAAATTCCATTGGACTTTCTTCCCCCACAAGGTAAACTCGAGCCAAAACATCCTTGGGAAGGACCATGGATTCACTCAACTTCATCTTCTTCCGCTTCTTATTACTCATGCCCTCGTCCCTTTTAACATTGCTTAGATTACTAGCTGACTCTTTTCTT
>Ga0213867_1001489_pt1 | contig 10447 bp, 15 predicted proteins | sample PICome_12_FD_160120 | JGI IMG/M metagenome (GOLD analysis project Ga0213867, IMG submission 160120) | Coastal seawater microbial communities near Pivers Island, North Carolina, United States - PICO540 | ecosystem: Environmental > Aquatic > Marine > Coastal | place: USA: North Carolina... | reverse complement strand
AAAGCTGGAGGCGGACAAACTACAATAGGTCAAGCAGGTAACCTTGCTAAAACAATTGGTAATAAGATTGGTGGCAACAACGTAATAATGAAAAAGGATGGCTTTAAAGATCTAAAGATTGCTGTTAACCAAACACAAAAGATTGCTAAATTAAAACAGCAAGGTTGGGCAATATTTGATCCTGATAGAATTGTTCAAATGGTTTCACCTGATGGGAAACAGATTAAAGATATTAAGGTTGGCAATCCTTGGTACGATAAACAATTAAAATTAGCTCGAGACCCTAACACAGCCGCTCAAGCCTGGCGCCCTTACAAGCAAACTAAAAAAGAATCTATTAATGAAGCCGCAAGAATTGATCATGCTGAAGACTTAGTTTACCTACAAGGTTCGCAAGGAGCAATGAGAGCGTTACAGAGTTTACGCAACATGTCACAAGGCGGACAAGGAAACGTTACACTTAAATGGGACGGATCTCCTGCAATCATTTTTGGCCGTAATGAAGATGGAGAGTTTGTACTCACAGACAAAGGAGGCTTTGTCGCAAAAGGATATGATGGAAAAGCAACGTCTGGAGAAGATTTACAAAGCATGCTTATGGCACGACCCGGAGCAAAGAATCCAGACAAAGTAAAAAGAGATCGTTATATACAATTTGCAAAAAACATGGGACAAGCATATAGTGTATTTGAAAAGGCTGTACCAGAAAGTTATAGAGGATACTTTAAAGGTGACTTACTATATTACACAACACCTCAAGTAATAGAAAAGAATTTTGTATTCAAACCAAACATTGTAGAATATGCTGTAGATGTTGCAAGTGATCTAGGTAAAAAGATTGCTAAGTCAACTGCTGGTGTAGTTGTACACAGAATGGTAGATCCAGATGGTAGTGAAAGTCCACTTAAAGACTTAGATATATTTCAAGGCAACAACTTATTAGTTGTACCTCCTGTAACTATTGAACAGCCTGCACAAGTTCCTAACGAAGAACTTGATAGGCTTGAACAGATCATTAAGAAAGATAGTGCAGACATTGATAGTTTATTAGATGGTAACAAATTACGTCAGATGCAGATGACAGACTTTCCTAAAATTATTTACAAGTATATGAACAGCAAAGTAGACACTGGACTTGATAACCTAGGACGTGACTTTACTAAATGGCTAGTAGCACAAAAAGGAATAAGCCAAAAGAAGCAACAAAAGATTATTGAATATATCAAACAGAACATGAATGCTTGGACATCGTTGTTTGAAGTTGTTACAGGTATAATGAAAGCAAAAGATAGTATAATTGCTGACTTAGATAAAAACCCAAATGCGGTTAAAGCTAAGACAGATGGTAAAGAAGGCGGCGAAGGGTATGTGTTAGCTCATCCTGAAGGCGATATTAAATTAGTTAACAGAGCAGGATTTACTGCCGCTAATAGAGCAGTAGAGAGATAGGAGAAAAACTATGAAAATGAAAGACCTAGACGAACAAGTAAGTTTAGAAGCAGAGCCGGACTTTGGTAAGTTCAATCAAGATGACATTATGAGATCTATCGCAAAGAAAAAAGATAGTGCTGATGATGACGAAGCTGGAATGGATTCAAAAGCAACAGACGCGATGTCTGCAAGATTAATGAAAGCTACAGATTATCCTGATGGCGACACAATTAAAACTGATGACGGCAGATCATTTAAAGTTGGTCAACGTCGAGCTAGTACAATTAGAGGTGTGCTGACCAATGATGGCATTAAACCTAATGACAGACTAAAACTTGATAAGATGTTGAGAACAGATGGTGATACATTTGCAAAAGTTATGGAGCCTAAGGATCCAAAAGTTTTACAAGACTTATTAATGCAGATGATGGGCGAAGTTGTTAAACCAGAGAAAAGCATTTACTAATGGAATTTATTAAAGAACTTCACGAAGCTCGACTGACTAGACAAGGCGGTGCATTAAAGTCGCTGACCTATACAGACTGTTGCGAGAGAGCATATCTAACTATGCTTATACTAGAAGTTCTTAGGAAGTATCCAAACACTGCGGCATATGCACACGGGTATGCCAAGAAGACATCAGGACATGATAACTATAATCATTTTAGAATGTCAGGCACTGACTTGTACAACTTCATCTACTTTATTGTAGGTGACAAAGAAGCACTAGATAAATTAAAAGATCCAGGTGCGGCAACTCTAATGCGTTCACGCACACAGTTTCCGTTGATGGCTTTTAATAGATATGTTTCTAAACTGAAACTAGGCGGCGCAGGTTTACCACAACAGGACCAACAAACTTTTATTAATATTGAGTCTGCACTAAAAATTACTAACTCTGATTACAAAGCAATTAGACGTAACGTTTTTAGTTTTCAATCCCTATCCTCAAATAGTAAAAAACAATTGATCACAAGGTTATTACTTGCCGCTCGTGCTAAATTAAGAAACAGTGACATCATACAATACTTAGAAGAACTTTCAGCTGAAAGAGATCTTGAAGTATACAAAATAAACGATCCAGAACCAACAGTAAGCATTCCAGACATTGCTGTAACAAGTCAAGACATGGCAGGTTACTTACGACTAGTAGGATCTAAGAATTTAATGCTAACAAAAAAGTTTTTAGAACTTGCTAAAGATGGTAAGAGTGTACCTGCAAATATATTACAAGCATACATTCCTGCTATTATTATACTAGATAATATAGCAAAAGCTGGTGCAGGCTATGTACAAGCCCTAAGAGCTCTAGAAAATCGAGCTAAAAATAGCCGAAAGTAACCCTTTTTTTCACTTATAGGTAAATACTTATAACAACTTCGCAGAGTAGCGAAATTGGTCATTAGAGAAAATAGGAGAATAAAATGGCAGGACAAACAAAAGTTAATCAGGACGGACGCGATCATGGCGTTCAATACAACACAGCAGATCTAATCGGTGTTGAAATCGATGCAATCGTATCATTAGCCGCTAAAGACGGCGTTGACGGAGCATTGGCTCAAATCGTTGCTGAATTTTCACCAGTAATGTACAAGTCAACAGGTACAGCAGGTAAGATTTTTGCAATCGTACACGGACATGGACAATCAGCGGCTTCAATGCAAGTTCGCTTACAGCACATGGGTACAGTAGACGGTGTTGATCTTTCAAGTGCAACAGTTACAGCACGTGACTTAGACGGATTTGTAGCAACTTAATAGTTGTTATAAGTTTAACATTAAAAGGGTGTCGTTTTTGCGGCACCCTTTTTTTATGACCGATAAGTAGTTATATGAAAGTATATTCACTTATTGACATCAGCGAAACAAAGCAACGCAGAAACAACAGTACAGATAGAACTGCTATTGGCCAACAGGCAAACTGGATGACTTTTGTACAAACTATGATGCTTAGAACTAATATATTCTGTGAAGCACCTGTGGCTACAGACTATACTGCCGCTGAGTTTAAGAAGTTAGGATTTGGCACTGACTACACAGGCAAGCATAGAGTTTGGGAAGTAACCTGTACAACAGACGAGTATCAATACTTTCCACCCATTGAAGCCCTTGAAGAAGATTTTAATTTAGTTCCTGTTATTGGCGAACTAAATGAAACAATTCAGATAAATAATAATGTGTTTAGAACAACACCAAAGGCTAAAAACATTATATTCAAGGCAGAGTAACAACTTAATTAGGCTAACTTAGAGTTTACTAATACCCTTTGAGCAAGGGATGAATGGAGAATATAATATGGCAAAAACTAAAGCCACAAACTTAGAACGTGAAAACCTAGAAGCACATGTTGACTTATGCGAGCAACGCTATCAGAATCTTGAAACACGTTTAGATAAAATTGAAGCTAAAGTTGAGCATATCCATGCAGACATCACACACGGCAACAAGTCATTAACTAAAGTAATTATTGGTGCAACTGGCACTATTGTTGCAGGACTACTGAGTACTATCGTAGTTCTCCTTATTAACTTTTCATAATTAAATTATATAAATACTGTTATGTTAATAACAGAGATCGTATCTTCTGACCTAAGCGAAAAGCAAATATGGGGAAGAACAGGCAAAAAAGTAGTTAGAAAGTATCGTTGTGCCAGTGGTCAACGAAGAGGACGAATTGTGTCTAAAATAGCTCAATGTTTTGCCGCTCCAAATATTAAAGCAAAACTTCAAATGAAGCGTACACGAGCTAGACTAGGAGCTCGTATGATGCGTAAAGCAAAACGTACCAAACGTACAAATCCAGCATCAGTAGCATTAAAAAGATTGAATAGGCGAGCTAGATGATTGTAGCAGATATTATTACAGAAGCCGCAGTAACAACCTACGGTAGAAGCAAAGGCAAAGTAACACGCAAGTATCGTTGCACAAGTGGCACACGTAAAGGACGTATTGTTGCTAAAGCCGCAACTTGTAACGCTCCTACTAATATCAAATCAAAACTTACAATGAAAAAGACTAGAGCTAGAAAGTCTCCAATAATTGGTATTAAGACTAAGTTCCAAAAGCGTATGGGTGCTCAGTCAAAACGTATTGCAAGACTAAACAAAACTAGGATGAAACCGACAAGACGTTCGACAGCAAAACGTAGGAGAATGAAATGAGGTTCAACGAAATAAATGATACAAGAACAGATGAAGCCCTTGGCGATGTCATTAGAGGCGGAGTTGTAGCTGGTAAAAAAGCAATTCAATCAGCCGGAAATAAACTTGCTCCTATGGCACAAAAAGCAGGCACAGCAATAAAAAACACTGCAACTAAAATGGGTACGGCGGCACAACAGCGAATGTCTCAAATGGGTACTACACCTGCAAGTGGATCAAGAGAAGTAGGTCCTGGAAATGTACAACAAGGAGCACCGACACAGCAACAAGCTGGATCAGGTCCAGGAATGCCAGATGCTAACGATACATCACCTGAAGCAATGAAAGTAAAACAACAACAAAAGAAACAACTACAAGCACAACTAAAAAAAATTACTACTGACTATAAGCAACAGTCAGCACAGTTAAAAACACAGATTGCAAGCATCAAATGAAGATAAACGAACTTATACAAGAGTTTACTATTCAATGCACAAACGAAGAACGGGCAACATTGAAAAAGTGCAATCATGTTAGATCATTAGACAGTTATTCAGAAAGAGACAGATTCGTAATTGAGGGTCTGATACGCAAAGCATTAGTAAGTAAACTAATACAAGATGGAACTGTAATGGTCGTAGCAAATGAGTTTTGACAAAGAATTAGCCAAAGAACTAGAAGAAATTGTGGTATATGGGCTTTCCCAAGTGCCTATTCCCTATGAAAAAGGTAATAGTATACGTGTAAAGAACATAGTTATACGAAAACATAAGAATGGTTATCGTATTTTTGACATAAGTACTAATAAGCATGTAGTTACTACATTTACTAAAACTGCGGCACTTGCTATAGCAAAAATAGTAGGAGAAAGCGGCAATAGTAATGATATTAGAGATATAATAGCATTAGATAACAAGGTTTGTAAGAACTATATGGATGCACTATTTGCAAAACGAGCTATTGAAGTTAGCAAAGATATACAAAGGACTGAAGCATCAGAGGTGAAATTTGACATTGCAACTGACAGAGCATGGAGCTCACTTGCACAGATAGAAAGTTATATCTTTGATAAATAAATACATAATGACAAAGGAACAATACTATGCTTATTAACGAATTTTCAAAGCCAATAACAGTGAAATCACTAAACGAGAACTTGGCTAAAAAATATGGTAAAACAATCAATGTGGATAAATTTACCACTGAGCAATTAGAAGATGCTCGTAACAGAATTAGAACAACTTTATCACAAGTTGAAACTAACGAAAGTTTTGATGCAGTTCACACTAGCGAAACATATCAGAAGAATAAATTGTTCCTTGAACTTCTGAATACAGCAATCGCAGAGCGTGAAACAATCGAAGAAAAACAAAGCCCAGCACAAAAAGCCGCTTTCGAAAAAATGATGGCTAAAAAAGGCAAAGGCAAATCAAAAGATAAAAAAGCAGGCAAAGGTAAGAAGCCAGACTTCTTAGACTTAGACAAAGATGGCAACAAAACAGAGCCAATGGACGGCGCGGCAAAAGATGCTAAGAAAGAATCAGTAGTACGCGAAGGCGCAGAAGAACAATCTGAATTAGTAATGGCATCAAAAGATATGGTAGATAGAATTACAGGCTGGATGGAAGACACAGCAGAAATGCAAACAGAAAGCATGTTAGAATTAGGCGATAAGATCCGAGACGAAATGGGCATAGATAAATCAGAAGAATTTATTAACACAGTAAAACCAGCACTAGGATCATTGTTTACATCATTGGAAAGCACACGAGATTCCCTTACAGGTGGCGTAGCTATTTTGACAGGCGAAGGTGCACCTAGCACAATGGGCGATGAAGTACCTGCAGACGACATGGACATGGAGCCAACAGTTGATGCAGATGCAGAAGCAGAAGCCCCTGAAGGCGATGATGAGTTTGCGGCGGCAGACGCATCAGTAGGCGGAGACGAACCAGACGATCGTGGCAAGCGAGAAAGCATTGAGCTTTCAAAACGTTTAGGTTTGCTATTAGCAGATTCGAAAAAAAAAGACTGAACTCATTATCTGAAACGGTTTCAGATAAGCTATCACAAATAATTCATTTAAAAGCACAACAAGGCGCAACCAGAATCGGTTGGGACGAATTAAATAAATTTCTATCAAACGCAGGCAAAGAACACTACGACAGAGAGAGCTTCGTCGTTGCATACAACAGCGATCAACGTTTACAAAATTTAGTTAATAGTTTTGATGAAGCTGGCTTAGTATTAGCTGGCGGCGAAGAACCTCAATCAGAGCCAGAAGACAAAACAGTAGATAATATGGCAAAGTCTGCTACAAAAAACGCACTAAAATAAATCAAATAAGAACTTGACTTCCTAGTACTTTTGTTATATAATACATAGTATAGGAGTTTAATAATGAGTCTTTTAAAGAAAGTCAACGATGTTGAATTGTATCTAGTACAAAATCAACATTGGATAATGAGTGCAGTTTATCCACACTATCAAGATATGGAAAGTTTATTTGACTTTACATCAGCTGATATCTCTAGTGGTACTTGCACAGTCAACGGCATACAGAAACCTTTGGTAGATGATGAATGGACAAAGCAACGAGCTGATTATAAAACTTGGTTGCTTGATTGTTTTAAACAAGTTGACCTACCTATTTCACAAATTACAGAACGTACTGAAGGACAAGAATCAAAAGCCTGGACTATCAATTACTTCCCAGGTGGTTGGCAAGCAGGACACTTTCATTCAATAGATAGAGTAGCACAGAGTAATAGACGATTTGCATCTAGTGTAATGCTGTTTGATCATATTACTCCTTCAAAGACCAATCAATTTAATGGTTGCATGTATACAATAATGCAGAATCAATATGGTTATACATATGATCACAAGTTCCATCCTACTCCAGGTAGAGTAGTTGTTATGGACGATAGAGTTTGGCATGGTGCATACCCAACCGAAGACAATAGACGCTGTCTAGTTTGGGACTTTGACATTTCATGAAAATTAGATTCTATCAAAAATTAGACAAAGGCAGATGGTTAGGTTTTATGATAGCCATACTAGCCGCTTATATATTATCAGACGCTAACACAGATACACAAGCAATAGGTTGGGGAGTAGCATGCGTTAGTTGTTTAATGTGGATTTACTTTGCAGTAAAAGACAAAGACATTCCAAGAGCATGTATGGAACTTATGTATATGTTACTTGCTATGAGAGCAGTTTACAATTGGATGGTTGGATGAGAGTAGGTGTACGTGGTAGTAAGTTAGCCTTGGCCTACGCCCAAAAGGCAATAGACGCAATAGGTGAAGGCGAAATAGAAATTATTAAAACAGACGGAGACTTGTTTCCTGATACTCCAATACATGAGATAGGTGGTAAAGGTGTATTCTGCAATGCTATTGAATATGCACTAGCACAAGGAGTTATTGATGTTGCAGTACACAGTCTTAAAGATATGCCAGGCGATGTAGAACATCCTGACTTACATATATGTGCAGTATTAGAACGTGCTAGACCTTATGATGTTCTTATAGGTAACGTAGCTGACAACTTTGTTATTGGCACAAGCAGTCCAAGACGCAAAGCACAACTAGAACAACTGTATGCTAATCATCATGTACAAATAAAACCTATTAGAGGTAACATAGATACAAGACTTGCAAAATTAGATGCAGGCGAATATGATGCTATAGTTCTTGCTGAAGCTGGACTAGATGCATTACAAATTAAAAGAGATTACACTAGGTTACCTATTGTCCCAGCAGTTGGACAAGGTATTATTGCATTACAAACACGAAAAGATGATGTAGAAACAAATGCTATTGTAAGCAAGGCAAATCATAAATTAACATACGAACAGGCACAATTAGAAAGAGCATTACTAAAAGGAATAGCAGGAGATTGTCATACAAGAGTTGCAGGTCATGCAACTGGAGATAATCCAATAAGGCTAGAAGCAGTATACTATACGGAGAACTAATGAGTTTAATTACAGAGAAGTACGACTACAAAGAAATCAAGCGTAAACAAGTAGATGGCAAGCGTTTATACGCATGCCCAGATGGAAATGCAGTCGCAAGTGTTACCACGATCCTTGATAAAACAAAAGATAAGAGCCATTTAATTGCTTGGCGAAAGCGAGTAGGTGAACAAAAAGCACAAGAAATTGTAACAGAAGCGGCCAGTGTAGGTACACGTATGCACAAGTATCTTGAAGATTATATTGAGTTTGGCAAATGGCCTACACCAGGATCAAACCCTTATGCACAGCAAGCTCACAAGATGGCCGAACAAGTTAAAGAAAATGCTATGACTGATGTTGATGAGATATGGGGATCAGAGATTAATCTATATCATCCTAAGATATATGCAGGTACAACTGACTTAGTTGGACAGTACAAAGGACAGCCTGCTATTATGGACTTTAAACAAACAAACAAGCCTAAGAAAGCAGAATGGGTTGAGGACTACTATTTACAGCTCACAGCCTACGCTCTCGCTCACAACGAAGTATTTGGCACCAATATACGCGAAGGACATGTGTTTATGTGTTCAAGAGACTTACAATATCAACAGTTTGACTTGTGGCCAAGCGATTTTGATGCTTGGGAACAAAAATGGTGGGATAGAGTGTATCAGTATTACGACAAACATGGATAAATATATAAAATAAGGAGCATATAATGGCAGTCGTACAAATTTCAAGAATCCAAGTTAGACGTGGTAAGGGCACAAATGGTATTCCACAATTAGCTGGAGGCGAATTTGGTTGGGCAGTAGACAATCGTGCATTATATATTGGTAACGGCAGTGTTGCAGAAGGTTCACCAGCAGTAGGCAACACAAAGATTATCACAGAGCATGATGATTTGTTTACTCTAGCAAATACATATACATATTTAAATGGTGTTAGTGTACAAACAGGTTCTAGTGCAACTGCTCCTATCAAAAGAACATTACAACAAAGACTAGACGAAATAGTAAACATCAAATCTTTTGGTGTTACTGGTGACGGAGCAACAGATGAAACTGTAGCAATACAAAGAGCTATTGATCAACTGTATATTAACAGTTCAACTAAAGGAACAGAGCAAAGTCGAGTAAGATTATATGTTCCTGCAGGGCGTTACAAAGTATCAGCTACAATTTATATTCCACCTTATTGTACAATCTATGGAGACGGCGTAGACAAAACTAAATTTAATATGTCTGGTAATGATACAGTATTCCAAACAGTAAATAGTTCAAGTACCCCTGGTAACTATGCAAACGATAGTACTAGTACAACATTAAATCAAGCAAGTAACATTCATCTTGAAGGATTTACTATTACAACTGTAGCAACTGCACAACCTGCAATTAAATTACAAAGTTGTAAGATGAGTAACTTTAAAGAAATAAAAATTACAGGTCCTTGGACTACAGGAACAACAATTAATACAGCCAACGCAGGTATAGAATTAGAATCATTAAGCTCACTTGTAGGAACACAAAATAACAAGTTCGATCATATTCACCTTACAGGATTAAGTGTTGGTATTGCTAGTGATGATGATATTTATGGCAATCATTGGCATTGCAGTCATTTTTCAAACTTAGGACATGGTGTAATGTTTGGAGAAGGCACAGCCTTAGGTGCACAAGGACAAACAACTGCTCCTTGTAAAAATTCTATAACTCATTCACAGTTTTCTAATATTGACAAAGAAGCTATTGTTATTACACAAGGTACAAACAACACAAGCTCACACAACAACTTTGAAGGTGTGGGTAATGTTGGAGGTAACGAAGGTAATGCACAGTACAGCGTAATTGATTTTAACAAGCCAGGAAACTCTAGTGTGGAAGATTACTTTGCTAGAACAGCTGACT
>Ga0213867_1001488_pt1 | contig 10451 bp, 9 predicted proteins | sample PICome_12_FD_160120 | JGI IMG/M metagenome (GOLD analysis project Ga0213867, IMG submission 160120) | Coastal seawater microbial communities near Pivers Island, North Carolina, United States - PICO540 | ecosystem: Environmental > Aquatic > Marine > Coastal | place: USA: North Carolina | collected... | reverse complement strand
CGTCACCAAATTCGTCAAGCAGTGGAAGTTCGTCGACATCCTTGAACGCATCGAATATTGGTAGTAGCTCGTCATCGCAGGACTCGTCAAATAATGGTAGCTCGTTATCATCATCGAGTTCATCAAACAGCGGTAGCTCATCATCATCATTAAACCCATCCAGCAGTGGTAGCTCGTTAACATCATCGAGTTCATCTAGCAGCGGTAGCTCGTTATCATCATCGAATTCATCAAACAGCGGTAGCTCATCATCATCATTAGAGTCATCTAGCAGTGGCAGCTCTTTATCATCATCGAGCTTATCAAATAACGGTAGCTCATCATCATCGTCACCAAATTCGTCAAGCAGTGGAAGTTCGTCTACATCCTTGAACGCATCGAATATTGGTAGTAGCTCGTCATCGCAGGACTCGTCAAATAATGGTAGTTCATCATCATCATTAGAGTCATCTAGCAGTGGTAGCTCGTTATCATCATCGAGTTCATCAAACAGCGGTAGCTCATCATCATCATTAAAATCATCTAGCAGTGGCAGCTCTTTATCATCATCGAGTTTATCAAATAACGGTAGTTCCTCATCGTCACCAAATTCGTCAAGCAGTGGAAGTTCGTCGACATCCTTGAACGCATCGAATATTGGTAGTAGCTCGTCATCGCAGGACTCGTCAAATAATGGTAGCTCGTTATCATCATCGAGTTCATCAAAGAGCGGTAGCTCATCATCATCATTAAACCCATCCAGCAGTGGTAGCTCGTTATCATCATCGAGTTCATCAAACAGCGGTAGCTCATCATCATCATTAAAATCATCTAGCAGTGGCAGCTCTTTATCATCATCGAGTTCATCGAACAGCAGTAGTTCCTCATCGTCACCAAATTTGTCAAGCAGTGGAAGTTCTTCGACATCCTTGAACGCATCGAATATTGGTAGTAGCTCGTCATCGCAGAACTCGTCAAACAATGGTAGTTCATCATCATCATTAAAGTCATCTATTAATGGTAGCTCGTCATCGTCATCATCATCATCATTAAATTTGTCAAATAGCGGCAATTCGTCATCATCAAACAGTGGAAGTTCGTCGTCATCGCTGGACTCGTCAATTAGCAGTAGTTCATCATCATCATTAAATTCATCAAGTAGTGGAAGTTCGTCGTCATCTTCAAGCTCTACAAAATGTGAAAGCATCTTTTCGTCTTCAGGAAGCTCATCATCATCATTGAACTCATCTATTCATGGTAGCTTCTTATCAACATTGAAATCATCAAGTGGTGGTAGTTTATCATCATCATCGAACACGTTAGGAAGTGTTAGTTTCAATTCTTCATTGTCCACTTCATCAATAAGTGTTAGTTCTACATCATCATCAAATCAATTTTTTAATGGAAGTACATCTTCATCATCGATTGTGTCCACTAACGGTAGCCCCTTTTCATCTCCTAATGTAGCAAATTTTGGAAGAACTTTAAATCTATCGAGAAGTGGTAGTTTCTCATCAACGTTGGATTCAACAGATGGTAGTAGCACGACGTCGTCTAGTTTGTCAAACAGCGATAGTTCGTCATCATCATTGAAGTTATCTAGCAGTGTCAGCTCGTTATCACCATCGAGTTTTTCAAATGTCGGTAGTTTATCCTCGTCACTAAATTCGTCAATCAGTGGAAGTTCGTCTTCAACACTACACTCGTCGAGTGGCAGTAGTTCAGAATCGTCCTTAAAGTCATCAAGTAATGGTAGCTCGTCATTATCATCTAGTTTGTCAAGAAGCAACAATTCGTCATCATCCTTCATATCGTCAAGTTCGTCGACAATGATAAACTCATCGAATATTGGCAGTGAGTCGATATCGTTGAGCTCTTCGAGTAGCAGTAGGTCATCGTCGTGGATAAATTCATCAAGTAGCGGTACCTCGTTATCGTCATTAAGTTCGTCAAACACTGCTAGTTTCTTATCATCATTGAACTCCTCAAATAAAAACAACAACTCATCATCTTCATTGATTTCATCAAATACTGGCAGTTTATCTTCGTCATTGAGTTCATCGACTGATAGGTCGTCATCATCATTGAGTTCGTCGAATAGAAGTAGTTCATCTGCTTCAATACAATCATCAAAATGTGCAAAATTCTTTAGTGGAAGCTCTTCGTCATCTTCAAATTCGTCAAGTGGTGAAAGTTTATCCTCGTCTTCTAGTGGTTCTTCAAAGTTATCAAATAATGGTAGTTCATCATCTTCTTCAAATTCGTCAAGTGGTGGTAGTTTATCAACGTCTTCTAGTGGTTCTTCAAAGTTATCAAATAATGGTAGTTCATCATCTTCTTCGAATGTACTAAGTGGTGGTAGTTTATCAACGTCTTCTAGTGGTTCTTCAAAGTTATCAACTAATGGCAGTTCATCATCTTCTTCGAATGTATTAAGTGGTAGTAGTTTATCATCATCAAGCAGTGGTAGTTCTTCGCCATCTCCAAATTCATCAACTGCTGGCAATTTATCATCATCAGTTGAAGGTTCTTCGTATTCATCAGAACTTATCTCATCATCGCCCAGCTTCATGTCGATTTCACCTTCAGTAGCTTTTTCAGATAATCCGTCGTTAAGTCTTTCGTTGTCACCGTCAGTGTTTCCTTCATTGACCCCGAGTGAATTGCATACCTTTTTCCCTTCGCCAATACCATCTGTTATTCCGTCATTCATTCCTTCATTAAGTTCATCTGATACGCCATCTGACATACCATCACTTGTGCCGTCTGTTTTCGCGACAACAACGCCTTCTGTTGTTTTGTCCAATAACCCATCTGACATACCATCACTTGTGCCGTCTGTTTTCGCGACAACAACACCTTCTGTTGTTTTGTCCAATAACCCATCTGACATACCGTCACTTGTGCCGTCTGTTTTCGCGACAACAACGCCTTCTGTTGTTTTGTCCAATAACCCATCTGACATACCATCACTTGTGCCGTCTGTTTTCGCGACAACAACACCTTCTGTTGTTTTGTCCAATAAACCATCTGACATACCGTCACTTATGCCGTCTGTTGTTTTGTCCAATAACCCATCTGACATACCGTCACTTATGCCGTCTGTTTTCGCGACAACAACACCTTCTGTTGTTTTGTCCAATGACCCATCTGACAATCCATCACTCATTCTCTCCTTTAATCCTTCAACAACACGTGCTTTTAGCCTTACTGATACTCCGTCACTTATTTCCTCCTTTGATGCTTCTTCACTAAAAAGTTTCAATCCATCTAGCATACCATCACTTACTTCTGCTTCCCCTTCAATAATGTCATCCTCTGATCCATCAATCGTGAATTCCGCGATGCCAACTCAATCTGCCCAACTATCGGCATTTGTTTTTTCCTCCGTTGATGGCTGGACTGTACCTTCCTCAGATAATGAAGTTTTTTCAGAACTCAATATTTTAGTGAAAGATATAATTTCTAAACCCCTGCTCGATCAATACCGTTTCTATTGTAAAAACGTAACATCTTCTATAAGAGTGAGTACTCGCTCACTGATTCGGAAAAATCGGTCTTTGCAAAGTTCCACTTTACCAACGGAACTTCAATATTTCATCGAAGGTACTGGCCCGCGCAATATCAATTTCGATGATGCTATAATGAACGTGTTTGAGGAGAATGCTTCTTCGATATTTGCGGCTCTCCAGTCAGTTGATGCTTCTGTTCGATCAGTGACAATTACAGGCACCGCCGAGTACACACACAATCCTAGCACATATCCAAGTACAAGTCAGGTTCCTTCTATTTCGCCATCATCATCTCCTACGGTATTTGTTGAGGCTAGTATTGCACTTGCTGCAACAAGTGCTGCTGTAAGTTCACTTGAATGACAATAATTTTATTTATAAAGATTGACATTTTCATAAAATTTGAGCAGGCTTCTGGAGCTGCAGCGGTAAGATTTAATAATTACCATTTGAAAATTTTTCCCATTGTGTAAAAATTATATCATCTATTTTCCTTCTTCAGGCTTCTAGTTCTGCAGCAGCTTCATCGGCAGCCTCCTCAAGTTCAGCGGCAGCCTCCTCAAGTTCAGCGGCGGCTTCATCTAGCAGTGCTGCTAGTGGTTCTGGAGCGGCGGCTTCATCTAGCAGTGCTGCTGGTGGTTCTGGAGCGGCGGCTTCATCTAGCAGTGCTGCTGGTGGATCTGGAGGAGCTGCTGCATCTTCATCTGCTGGTGGTGGAGGAGGAGGAGGAGCTGCTACGTCGTCGTCTGCCACTGCGGGCGGTGGAGCCGATGGTGGAACTGGGACATCGGCATCTATGAAAAATACTGAACATGCAAATAAATCATTAGATATGTTTGGAAACAAGGAGAACACGCTACTTGATGATTTAGGAATCGCCGAGGGAGGGCTTGAAGATGGGTTGAGTGAATCCAGCCGAGGAGATTGTTTGAGCGCAATATTGGAACGTACCTATCAAATACCAACACAAAACTTTGTCTGAAGTAGTATGTAAACACTCTCGACCAGTTATACATGCCATTGATTTTCTCTTTCCTTTGGTCGATGAATCTACGATTTTGTTTGCTAACAGGTGACCAGGTCCAATAAATTATAACTCTAACTATTTTTGAGTATAATGTCTTGAACATATAGGTATATATCGGAAACTCAATTTCTTGGCGATCTTCTTTTCAAAGGCGACCAGGCGTAATACATTCTAACTCCAACTTTTTTTGAGTATAATGTCTTGAATATATAGGTATATATCGGAAACTCAATTTCTTGGCGATCTTCTTTTCAAAGGCGACCAGGCTTATTCTAACTCCAACTTTTTTGAGTATAATGTCTTGAACATATAGGTATATATCGGAAACTCAATTTCTCGCAGAGATATAGTTTGGCGATCTTCTTTTCAAAGGCTAAATAATTTTGCTCCTGTGCACAATTTATCTCTGATAGTATCTACATTAGGAAATATACTCCTTTAAACATAGTTGGAGACTTCGAAAAAGAAAATCTAACGCTATTATTCGCGACTAACAGAAAGAAACCAACATATTTCATATCATCAGGAATGATTGAACGCATTGTATCAGGAGATATTTGTAGATATTTTATTAACCCTTAATATTATATCACGAAATCAAAAGTAAAGTAACTACAAAAAATATGAGAAAGTCGTTACGTTTAAATGGGATTAAAACGCTCTTTTTGTATCTTGAAGAGAAAGAAATAATCAATTGTACCAACTTTTTCTTCGCTTCTTCCTCCAACATGCTTTAAGAATTGTTAACGTCTACTTGTTGCGATTAGAATCCCACTCGGTCACGTTTCTTCATCTCTACCAATTACGATTGTAAGTAGTGTTGTGCTATACCGCTAGTTAACTGTACTGATGGAGTACTGTTAAAACGATCGATAATAGTTAATGGAGTATGGAGTGAACTAAGTACAGTATCCAGTGTGGTATAACTTGGGTGACAATTTTTACTTTCCTAATAGTAGTTTATTGCTTGTTGGGTATTACGCTAATTTTCGTCACAATTCATTATTCTTTTTTTTTTCGTCTCGCTACATTCGTATAAATCTTTACGTCAACTCCATTTAGTCAACACAATGTCAACGAGGTTCGGTACTTGTGTTGGTCATTCGACAAATTCAATTGCATTGGAAACTCTGCTCCAAGTCCTTCGTCTCATTCCCAACGAAAGCGATTTTTTGAATATAACTTAACGGTATCGGAAAACGATCCGGGCGCCGAAAAGGCTAGAATAGCCCACCACAGTGAAACTAATACAGTGACACCCTTGTAAATCATATAAGTCTCCATAAGCCCTTCACGAAGCAAACTTGGGCTTCAGCTTCAGTTCTAGCAGAACAACTAGCAGCTAGCAGAAGAAGTAACGTACGCTTTCAAAATTCCGTCCACAACATTAATTTTTATTCAAACTGCATTAACAGCATTTAATATAATACAACTGTCCCGCGTGTGATTACAGAAGCTCGATTACTGTGGGAATTAACAATGATTTTTTTGAGACTCGGTCGGAATTGTTCCTCAATGCATTACGCCAGAAAGATTTATGGATCCCAGACCAGCAGAACAAATCCTGTAATTAATTCTTTTTCGCTTACCATATCAGCCTTTTTCATGACTCAAGGCACTAATGTATGTTGTGAAGGTAGTCGTGATAAAGGAGACGAAGATTCGATTGCTCAGATTTTTAATCGAATAAAAGAAGAGATGGGCATTACTATGACGCCGCTATCCATCCTCGACAATGGTGTTCCATTGAAGGTATCGTACGGTGCTGCGCTCGGATTTTGCTCTGGATTTGCGCTCAAGAAAGTAGGCAAAGTTGGAGCATTTATTTTTGGAGCAGGTTTCTGTGTGTTTCAAAGTTTGAGCTATTCAGGTTACATTACTGTTAACTATGAGAAGGTGGGTAAAGATCTTTCAAAGCTTCTTGATCTAGATACAAATGGCACTATTAACGAAAGAGACGGAAAAATTCTCTATGATAAAGCATTAGATGTCCTCGGGTACAACATCCCAACAGGAAGCGGATTTGCAGGTGGCTTTTTGGTTGGGATACGAAGTGGGTAGCTTAGGTGTTTTTTTAAACGCAAAGCGTATCTACTTTGTCAGATAACAATCAAACAGCTTTGATTAAATATTGTTTTGTTTGATGTGTTTTGCTAGAGTATCTTCAGGAAAACATCTTAAAATATTCAATTTTGGAAAATTTTCGCTTGACTTGCACCAAGGCTTTAGGGACGGATGTGCTAGAAAGTAATCGATACTCAATACAATCAACAGCACGCCCAATGGACAACACAATCTTCCCACTCGATGTATCATGTACATATCATCGATATTACAGGTAGAAGTGGATTATATAGAGTCGAATGAAGATGAAGCTCTTTTATGTGAGCTCTTCCGTACAATTAAAGTCAAAGCTCAAGGAACTACACGTGAGGAAAAATGTGTGGAAGGGTAAAAGAAAGATCTATAATTTTAGGCTTCCTTGAAATATTAGGGATTGTCAAATACGAATGGACTACGTATCTTCCATATTCTCTCAGTATAACGATTAATTGTCCCCATTCAAAGTATCTTTATCGACATTGATTTCGTTTTTATATTATAGATTAGCGTTAACGGTTTTGGAGCAAAAAGCACTTGATGGAGCTGGTCATAAAACGGGCAATGTTTCAATAAATGTGTGTCCTAAAGTCACCTCCTTCTACTTGCACGACGCATCCAATCTGTGGCAAGTCGATAAAATTTTCTCGACTTGTCATTTTTTGTAAGATTGAAATAAGAAATAACATTTTCATACCCTATGTGACCTGCTCAGTGTTGATTTATTTGCTTATTGTAAAGAACGTGAAGCTTTGCTTACCTCGTACATCACATTTTCACCAACTGCATTCTCACATCAACAATAATTTTCCGCCAATTGAATTATATTTTGAGGATAGGAGTGCGTTTTCTTCGATTGATAACAGGTCCAGTAGGATAGTGATCGATGTTGGGCCCAATTCTTTAACGTTATCACTATTCCAGCTCATGTTCAATGATTCCTTTTTCTATTTGTTTTTTCCTTTCTAACAATGATAGTTACATACGGAAAGAAGGAATCCTTCGGATTCTTAAAGACGATTAATCTTATTCAATTTCATCTTCCGAAAGAAACAAAGTAAATGTAACTTCTTCTCGCAAGATACACGCTCAGCTCCAAACGACTTGTTTAATTGACCCGAATTCAAAAAGCAACAGAACAACGTCGACTATGAAATAGAAGACAAGAGAGTCGGCATGGACAACAACGTTGACTATGAAATAGAAGACAAGAGAGTCGGCATGGACTTGAAAGTCGTTATCACTCATTCGCTAGGAACATGGGACCTAGGAATCCTAGGAACTATCAAAATTTCCACATACCCGGTATATTGCGAACAAAAATATACGAACTTTGTACATAGTTAGTGATGATGAGTAGGACATTTTGATACAATTTCATCAACGAGCAGGCAGAGAGAGACCAGCAAAACGAAAGTCACATACATAAACAACTTCCCGGCCTCATAATTTCATGGCTCATGGGATTTTTCCAGTCTCTCTATATCATCAGGCATGGTGATCGGTTCGATTATAGCTATCCACAATGGAAGGAATCTGCGAGCAGGCCCGGCGATCCTCCCTTGAGTGACTTGGGTCATCAGCAAGCACGGGAAACTGGGGTATTTTTAAGCAATCTTCTTTCCGCGGATGGAATTAAATCTAGTGATGTCACATTTTTGAGCTCGCCTTTTCTAAGATGCTTAGAAACAAGCACTGATTTATTGTCCCAATTCAGTTTGGAAGATTCCTCCTCAATAAAAATTTTGCCAGAGTACTCTGTGTTTGAAATCGATTCAGGGCACGATGCACATAAATGTTTACCGACTCTTGAGGAAAGAGCATGCTATTTTCCAAAACTCGATCAGTCATATACTTCCATATCATATCCTTCATTACCTGGTAACCCTCTTACTCTAACATTTTATTTTGTTTCATGTTGATGGAATCTCACTGAGTCAACCAAAAATTTGTCTATTTTTTTCAGAGCCTTTTCCAAGTGCCTTTGTTACAAGATGTAAACTTGCTATGGAAAGCATAAGTACCATCCACAAACCCGTTCCAGACAGGAATACTGCGTTGGTAATTGTTACTCATGCAGCTGGATGTATAGCACTCACTGCAAGTGCAGCAGAGATTGATATAAAAAATGTAAACGCAGCTGCTCCCTGTTCTGTTTATAGATTAACAAGACCATCCGGATTAACAAGTTCCTCATGGTCAATCGATAATGATGTACATGGAGCCAAAAACCATATTTCTTGCACGGGTAAAACAACTTGGCCATGGCACTTCAGCGGGTTCATAAAAGACGAGTAAATAGATATAACTAACACTCAAACAGTTTTTTTATTCATGAACGACCTACACAACCTCTCAGGAATTAACGGTGTCACGACAATGAATATTATGGAAAGGATAATACGTGTCCGATCATTAGACAAAAACATACGCAGGTCATTTCAAAATGAAATTATAAAAATTTATTTATTAGAAACTTTCTAGTCATACATATAAGGCGTAACTTAATCGTAAACCATCCTGAATACCCTCTTATCACTCTTTTCAGTGGTCTTACGATCCCATACGTGGTTATCAGCGGCGAGGTCGCTGATTACGAGTTCTCTTGCTCCATGAGCATACAAATCATCACTCATATCATCTCTCTGACTCAACATATCAGCACACATCTTGTCAAAACTAGAAGCGCTCACCATGTGGCATGTACGATCGACCTGCCAGGTAATGGGTGTGTATCCGGAGCACACCTCATTATCACGAGAGGTTCCAGTGGTAGAACCGGTATACTTGGTAATCTCCACACCCATTTCCAAATCCGGGTCAACAATCATACCTCTCATCATATCAGGCCAGTAGTAATCCTCATCATTCACAATGGTGAATACCTGTCCCTGTACACCGACCTGCTCGGGCAACTTGGTCAAATCAAGACGTTCAGCATTACAGAACACTCCATCATAAAACGGAGTCTGGAACTGGTTCACGGTACCGCAATCACCAGCGGCAGAGTGAGGCCAGTGCACCTCATAAGTCTCACCTACGTGCATATCCACGCAGTACTTCCAATCATACTCTTCCGTAAACTTGGGATCCTCGGCATCATAATGATGACACCTCAAACCAAGACGAGCTCCTTCCGCCAAACGACGCTCATCCGGTCCAACACCGTCCTCATCGTACTGACCTTCGGAACGATGCTCGGCACCCAAATGCCAATGCACATTCACAGGACACATGGTAGACATGAAGTAAGGATCCGTGAAGGGCATAACACCATCGGTCTCGAGGTTACCGGCATATCCGTACGTCACATCCGTACCGGACTGGACATTCACGACGATCTCACCGTCCACGAAACAGTCTTCATTGGGAATCTCGATCTTGGTACCGGCACAAGGGTTGGCTCCGGCAACGGGTTTGGTAGTGGCCGCACAGGTGCCGTCACTGGACGACTTCGAGGCCTTGGAGGTCTTGCTGCCCTTTGCTGATTTGCCGTCCTTGGCGTTTCTCTTTTGAAGGTTACGAGTGCGGATGGTGCTGTTCTCAGCAGCGACGTTGGTGGCTGTGAGGAGGAGGATGGCGGCAGCGAGCTTCATGATGTTGTTGAGTAGGTGTGAGGTTTGTAAGGTTTCCCTATTATTATTAATGAATGATGATGATCAAACTGACTTGAAAGTGTTCGTTGTGAGTAGTTCTCTGATTTGAACGGAAAGGTGAATACGCAAGATATCGGAACATTCGTTGTAACGTGATCTCGAAATTTTTATAAAATGTCCATGGACAGTATTTTGTTAAGAGAAGAGGCTAAAGTCTTGGAAGATGACATTTTCGAC
>Ga0213867_1001483_pt1 | contig 10467 bp, 6 predicted proteins | sample PICome_12_FD_160120 | JGI IMG/M metagenome (GOLD analysis project Ga0213867, IMG submission 160120) | Coastal seawater microbial communities near Pivers Island, North Carolina, United States - PICO540 | ecosystem: Environmental > Aquatic > Marine > Coastal | place: USA: North Carolina | collected... | reverse complement strand
CATACAAGTTAAATCTATCACTCACCTGATGCGGTCGCATGCAACGTTACGAAGACGCCACCCAATCGGTATAGAAACGACATAACAACACTTTCTCTTAAAAGAAACGTATACAACCGGATCAATGACAAGCCTGCTCGTGAACAGGTGAATAGATGATGGAAAGAGTTTCAGAAGTACCTACGCTGACGGTGCAGGTGTATGGAATTGAAAGATGTGGCAACGCTTCTTCATAAACTATCTCTATTAATGAGAATGATATGGCACAGGGCACGTCGAAACAATAAAATTCCTATCCACTGATGTCACACAACTCTTTCTAATAAGTTAGTATATGGACGTTATCAATCTGAGAGGAACATCCATCTTCATCTTTTTCATTTTTTTTCATCTTCCTGTTGAAAGTTCGTAGCATCTTAGAGCCAGCCAATCCTCATTCCATTCCGCACAGAGAGAGAGAGAAAGGGATGTGTGATGTGTATGGGGTGGTGGGAAGGTGCGAAATTAATGAGAGAGAGAGAGATAAAGATTGTGTAACATAGAATACGATAACTGTTGGAAATTCAGACACGTTGTACTTTGTGATATCTTGACTTTATCATATTCATTCGTTAATATTTGTATTGAACATTGAAAGATGATGCATGCACGTCTCATTGGAAGGGGAACGGTGACGATTTGTCGAGGACCTAGCAACCCTAGAAACTTCTTCAATGTTGTTCCATCATCGTTCGGCAGGACAGCTGCCTTCACGCAGTCGTCGTTGGCGAAAGGATTCTCTTCGAATGTTGCTGAAGTGGTTGAAGCAGCGGAAAGAAGCTCGCTGTATTTTCGACTGGGTGAACAGTTTTCGGCAAATTCGTCTGAAACAGCAAATATTTCTTCGAGTGACGATGGCCTCTTGGTGAGCGGGGAAGGGGTAGACAGCGTCGATGACAAATTTCGTAGCAGTGTGGAAACGAGCCTTGATGATTCTATCGATTCTTTAGAAAGCAATTTAAAGGGAAGTGATGAATTTAGTGGTGGAAATGACGATGAGCTTGGAATGCAATCGATTAAATCGGCAGCTGAGGATGGTAAGATGTCCGAAAGCGAACGGAAGGCACGTTCTTTGGACAGCCGGATAGCCTTTGCTATCAAGGGAAATAAATTTGAGGAGGTCTTGCGGCTATTTAGTATGTATAGTGAAGATGAGGACATGTATAAGTATTCGCAACGCACCGCAAGAAGGGTCTTCAAGTATTGTTGTAACATGACGAAAGCCAAAAATTCCAACAAACATAAACTTTTGTCTGTATTCAAGAAATATAAGATGATCTCTAATCATTTAGATGTAGAAATACCAGAGGATATATGGCGATCGGCAATGTATGCATTGAGGGCTGTTGATAACAGAAATTTTTTTCCGGCGCAGAGCGTGCGGGAAATTATTTGGAGTTTCTATAGCTTGGCAAAAGAAAAAGACAAAGAATACCAGCAACGGACCTTTCCGTTAATGTTGATTGCACTTGCTCGTCAGCCAAACGATTACTTACATGGTCTAACGTGGAAAATTTGGTCATATATGCGTTCGAATGGGATCGAGATTAGTATTGACACTTATACACAGATCCTTAATTCTCCAGTTTACAATGATAGAACTAATTTGCCACGACATATTGTTCTGAGCGTTATGATAAATGAAGGTAAATTACGTTATCAAATAACTGTACTCGCATTTACGATTCTGACCCTTTTCTCATTTACTTTTATTTAGATGGCTTACGTCCAACATCACCTCAGGCCGTACTCGAAATATTGGAGTCTTACCGTTCAAATTCTTTTTCACGTATTGCACACTTGACCGCCTTAGTAGATTCGCTTAAAATCTTACTAGAATACCCTGCTGAAAATGAGGAGATACACTCTTATCGAATTGATGAAGGTCTTATAGAGCAGATGGCAGTCTCGGGCGTGAGTAAACAATCTTGTGACTACGTTTTAAAGCTATGGGACATTATGGAAATACTTGGCTATAAACCATCCGAAAGGATGTACGAGTGTGCGATTTTGTCGTTTTTCAGAAGCTTCCAAAAAGATCACCATGGCTTTGCAGCCTTAACTGATATGGAAAGTGATGGTTATGTTCCTTCACGTGCCCTAATTAATAGCATTTCTAGGAACTTGAGTGTATCTGTGAAAAGGTTGGATCATGCATACTACATGTTAACGAAGCATGAACCACCAAAAGGAATTGATCTGTCAACTTCTGTGTTGAATTGTATACTTGCGGCTTGCGCGAAGGAAGGACTTGTAGATAGATCTTTTACTGTATTCCACGAGTTTGAACGATTTGATCTCTACCCAGATGCAAATTCATATTCATATTTGCTTGAATGTATTTCAAACGAAATCAAACAAATGAAAGCTGTACTTATATATGATCCAGTTCAGCAAAAAGTCGTTAAGACAGACCCGTATAGATCATCTACAGATGATTTTCAAATATACGTGGATTCATGTGTAGAGGTAGTATCAATGATGAAGGATCAAGGTATTGATCACACGCGACATACGTTACACGAATATGTGGACGCTTTATCTTGTCTCGGAGAACTTGACTCTGCCAAAATTACTCTAGAGAACGCTATATATCAGAAAGAGAGAGTGCTGAAGAAAACGATTGAGCATTTCTGTTTGCAATGTGCCCTTTCTCAAAGAAAGGACCTGGCGTTAGAGTCTCTTTCTCTATTCGAGGCTGCAGGTCACGAAAGTATTCCGAACTACATAAGTGACGCATTAGATGTGGAGTGGAGTAGTGTCGATTCTAGCGAAAGTTCCTGATATCACAGGGATGAAAAATAGAAGACTCCTCGATTTGCAGAAACAGATGTAATTTTTAGGTTTGGAGTTCAACCGCGACTTTTTCTAAAACACCTTAAATTTTTTATTCAACAACAGTCACTTTTCGATTTCATCGAAATTGTATACCATCGTTTACGTCCCTTATCAACCAAGACATTATCAACAATGAGAGAAATCGTCCACATCCAAGGTGGCCAATGCGGTAATCAGATCGGAGCCAAGTTCTGGGAGGTAAGAGCTTTATTTCTTTCGAAGAGTTTGTTTCAGTGTGCTTGGTTGCTATCTAGTCGAAGAATTATTCCACAACGATAATCTGTCTCGATCCACGTCTAGATGCCACGCTCTTCCCATCTTTTCTGCTACATGCTTTCTCACAAAGTTTAAAATGTTTGTCTTTCTTTTCATGTTTAGGTCATGTCTGATGAGCATGGTGTTGATCCGACAGGTAGATTTCTCATCATTTGTTTTATTTAATCTTGATTGCGGTTATACTCAAAAATCTTACTTTTCTGAAAAGGTACTTATCATGGTGACTCCGACCTCCAGCTAGAACGTATCAACGTTTACTTTAATGAAGCGACTGGAGGACGTTATGTTCCCCGAGCTGTTCTTATGGACCTCGAGCCTGGAACCATGGACTCAGTCCGGGCTGGTCCATTTGGACAACTATTTCGTCCTGACAATTTTGTGTTTGGTCAAACCGGTAAGTAACATATCAAGCCGTTTTTAGTTCCTGCTTGATCAAAAATCAGTCTATAACTAGTTTTGTTACAGGAGCCGGTAATAACTGGGCGAAAGGTCATTACACTGAAGGAGCTGAGCTTATTGACTCAGTCCTCGATGTTGTCCGCAAGGAAGCCGAAAGTTGTGATTGCATGCAAGGCTTTCAGCTTACTCACTCAATGGGAGGAGGAACTGGTGCTGGAATGGGTACCCTTCTCATTTCTAAGATTCGCGAGGAATACCCTGATCGCGTTATGTCAACGTACTCTGTTATCCCGTCGCCGAAAGTTTCTGACACTGTCGTAGAGCCATACAATGCAACTCTTTCAGTTCACCAGCTTGTCGAAAATGCCGATCAGTGTTTCGCGCTCGATAATGAGGCTCTTTACGATATTTGCTTCAGGACGCTCAAGTTGACTACCCCTACATATGGAGATTTAAATCATCTTATTGCTGCAGCAATTTGTGGAACAACATGCTGTCTGCGTTTCCCTGGGCAGCTAAATTGCGATCTCCGTAAACTTGCCGTAAACATGGTACCATTCCCTCGTTTGCACTTCTTCATGGTGGGATATGCTCCTTTGACGAGCCGTGGATCCCAACAATACCGAGCGTTGACTGTGCCTGAGCTTACACAGCAATGTTTTGACGCAAAGAATATGATGTGCGCCGCTGATCCACGTCATGGGCGTTATCTGACTTGCGCAGTCTTGTTCAGGGGTAGAATGTCCTCAAAAGAAGTTGACGAACAAATGTTGAACGTAGTAAACAAAAACTCATCATACTTTGTCGAGTGGATTCCAAATAATGTCAAGGCGTCAATTTGTGACATTCCACCGAAAGGACTGAAGATGGCAACCACTTTCGTCGGAAATACGACAGCTGTTCAAGAAACATGGAAACGTGTTGCTGAACAATTCACTGTGATGTTCCGCCGCAAAGCGTTTTTGCATTGGTACACAGGCGAAGGTATGGATGAAATGGAGTTTACTGAAGCCGAATCAAATATGAATGATCTTGGTAAGTCCATGCATAATTGTGCAACATGTGGAATGATTCTCACCACAGGTTTACTTCTCACGTTGAATAGTGTCAGAATACCAACAATACCAAGACGCAACAGCCGAAGAAGAAGGCGAATTCGATGAAGATGATGATCTTGAAGGATAAAGTGATATCACTGCTTAAATTTGAGGCTTACATGTAGAGATTATTTGGACACTTTTGTTCAATCAAGAGGCGAAAAATGCCAATTTCTAGAAATTGTATATTTTTAAGTAGATACAAAACCAAAAAAAAATCAAATAGGGAAAGTTGAAGAGTATTTTTTACAGGTTTAGAGTGTGTTATTGCATGTTTCAAACATCACACAAGCGTCACTTCTAGGACGATTAAACCGCGGTGCTTGCCTAAACTTTGACTCTAAGTCTGGATCCGATCCCCAAAAGCAGAAAAGAAGTCTTTCGCGATGATCTCTTAAAAACCCACTAAACTAGGCAATCGCAAAATGGGAAATCTTCACAAATACCCCGCGAAAGACGGGTACAAGTATTTTTCACAAGGAATTTTCGGTGATTTGGCAACTGCAATTTCCCACGAAACGAAATTCTTCTAATATCAAAAATCAAGATATTCAAACAATTCTTCGATATCGATGGGTAAACTTTGGCACTCTAAAGCATCGACATCCTTCTCGCACACTAAAATTACATCCGATGAAACCCCGCCATCTTTTTGTCTTTCTTCTGTTTCACGTTCTTTTCTCTTCGCTTGACATGAACTTATCCTCGTTGTAAGTTCCCGATACGCTTCGACAAGTTCGTTCGCTAGCGTAACCTTGCCAACTTGAGCTAGGTATCTAATTGTTTCTAATAACGCCTGAAAAGAATCGTCGCTAAGAATCTGTACTTTTAGTGTAAATACAAGCTCATTCAGCTCTTCTTCTGTTCCCCTCTTCAATTTGTTTAATTGCTTTCTTGTTTTTCTCTTCTTTTTTTTCTTCTTTACCTGGCCAAGTCTATTAAACTTGGACCTATGCTTCTCTGCGTCTACCCCAACGATACTGAATGTACTTTCAGCTTTGACACTAATGACACTTGAGAGACTTGTGACACTACCTACACTCGAAGCACTTATATTACTATACAAACTCGCGTTGGAAACATTCGAACCCACCGAAAACAGACTCTGTTCATCGTTTACTTCATCATTCATTGTGGTGATAGATTTTTGCTCCTTTTGCATTTTGATGACAACTGCATATCTATCGCTGGATTCTTCAAAAGTTTCAGCACGTTCGTTGAAATCTTTCAAACACGAACGGGCGTATGTTTGGGCGGCATGAGTTATTCCGTTTTCTAAATCCTCCCTCGACTTCAAAAGGGCAATACGCCTTGCTTCACCGAACATGGCAGCAGAAGAAAGACTATCAATTGCACTATCAATATCATCGCAGTAGTCGAGTAGAATTTGAACACTAAACATAACAGTTTCTCGTTTACTGTAATCACCACGGCGCCCCTCCGCAATTTCCTCTGCAATCTGAAATGCAATTTCGCTTGTATCTTCTTTGGAATTTTCTTTCATACAGTAGGAAAAGTAAGTCCTCCAGTCACCACAAGCACGTGCAGCGCGTTTGACCCCATCAATGAATTTCGGTTCGAGAGAAAGAAATATTCCAAGAGCAACTTTTGGCTTGTTTTCATCACAGAGTAGTCGCTCGCCAAGAGATTTGAGAATAGTTGTGTGACTGATCGATCCCTTTGGAAACAGTGTTAAGCCAACGTGATGAAGCTTGTATTTTTCAATCATCGCTAAACACTTCAAAAAATGATCTTCGCCAAATAAATCTTTAGCATCGAAGAGGTGCTTCAATGCTGATTCATTCCTTCCTAATTGTAAATCAACATCGAGCATCGCTAAAAGTTTCGGCTTCGAATTGAGTTTTGCCAACATCGGAAGATAGATCTTTGGATCTTTTTGTGAATTACGCGCAACTGCCTTACACAGTTCAAAATCGTACATACCGAGGGCTGTTTCATATAACAAGTCGTAATTTGCAAGAAATGCCAAATACTGAAGTGAACTCTGTATACCTTCCGATAAAAGACTGACATTTAGACTAATTGCAATATCTTGAATCAATCGTAACGCTTCTTCGAGCTTCGGAGGAGTCTCTTTAGCGAATGTAGATAGAATTGGGTGTAGAAATTTATTATCCTGAAGAGATGCCGTCGATGGGACACCACTATGAAAAGAAGAGTCCATCATTTGATTACGAAGATGACGGCAGATTTGGTTCACCTTTGAGCTGAAATCAAAAACGGCACATTCGACCTTTTCTTCCATTCTCGAAGAACCAAACACTGGTACAATATATTTTGACGACGTTACATCGTAATTTTGAAGACTAGCAATAAACAGATTTAAATAATCCTCTCGATACACTTGCTTTAAAAATAGGTCAACTTCAGCCATAAATTTTTGTGGGTTGTGGTCGGTTATCAAGTTCATATCAATGCGCTGGCGTCGGATCAAATCGAATGCCTCCGCGTAACACGAATTGTCAAGTAATGAGCGACAATATGGTAGAGCTAATGCTCGCGGGGTAATTGCTTCTAAGTTGCCACGAGGCATTTGTATAATGCACTTCGCATCTGACGACGACGGTATGGCAACTAACTTTGTCCCGCGTTCCACATTCCTCGGCTCGTACCCTTCTTCGATTACAGCAATATTCTGTTGGTCGTCACTACCAGCAAATGGATCCCATTCGATTAAAAATTTTACTGCAATAAAGCGTAGTTGTGACCTCGACCCAAGTAAGACATAACACAGAAATTGCTTCGTAAGTATAAATGATGATGCGCTACTCGATACAAGATGGTCGCCAAAATACAATCTCGACCTCCGTGATAACCCGATTACCACCGGTCGAGTCTCTACCTGACTTGAAACATTTAAGAACGCAATCCATGGACAAGCCTCTAAAAGTGGCTCGGTATCAAGTGGTTGCAATCCCTCCAAGTAGTTATACTCAAGAAGTGATCCGTTGTCCAGTTCGATTATCATTTTTGACTTCACGTCAGAACTGTATATGAGACGCAGGGCTCTTCTTTCAAGAGTGATGTTTTGAGAAATGGCCCATTCTCCATCATTACCTTTCTCGTTTGGCATCTGCATCAAAATTTCAACTAATGTCTCAACCTCCTTTTCAGTATCGTACACTAATCCTACAATGACGACTGAGTTTCCATCCTCACTCATATGAACTATTGATGTCTGTCGTAGATCAAAGATAAAATGAGACATTGCTAGGCTTGATTTTCGACATCGACAAATTATATGGGGTGGTTTGTAGCTTGGAACTATTGAAGGCGTAGATACATCTCTTCCATTGGTGCCTAAGAAGATAAAATCCCCATTCGACAGTTCAACAATTGCTGAGACGTCCGAACTAAAGAAGGGCGAAAAGCTTACGTGACAAACTGGATGATCAAAAGTTAGAGAAGTAGCACTCATTGGTGGAGGAACTACTGCCTTCGTCAAAGGAGTCAGCTGTAATAGATTTCCATCTATAACCGCTGCCGACGTCGTACTATCATGCGAAAGACACATATCCCAACAAAAATCGTAAGATATCCATTCAACTACTTCATTTAAGCTCAAATTCAAGGAAAAGGATATGAGCAATTCATACGGTTGATCCGTGTTGAACGCAACCTTCTCAACTTTTCGCCCAGAAAAGTTAGATTCCCACTTCATATACCAATGATAATTCTCGCGATACCATAGCTGCACTCGTGATCTACAAATATCGCTTTGAACACTTTTGGTATCAATTAATATTGCCAGTAAATCAGATTCTCCATTCCATGATAATTGTTTCACTCTTTCGTGCCTCGCGTCGAAGTGCTAGAAAAGATAATTTAAGTATCAGAGTCACAACAAAGAATTATTTTGCTCAATGAAAAACGACGTACATTTAACTTGAACTCTCGATGCCTTAGTCCACATGATTCAAAAAATATTATTTGACTAGAGCGTTTTGAAGATTGCACACTAGCAATAATCGATCCATTCGGACACCAGGCTATTGTGTCATTTAAATTTTTTACATCAGATCCGTTTTCCATCCTCCCTATACTTTTCAAAGTAAGCGAATCTTTATCAAATATTTTGATTCTTCGGATACCATCTTCGTCAACAGATGAAACGGCAACTTTAGACGCATCTCCTTTCCAAGTCAAACTAACTGAGTCCACGGAAAGATCTCCACTAACACCATCTACATCAACAAATTTCTCTAGAGAAATTTCAGCCATAACATCCATACGATTATTCATCGCAAGCAAAGCAGCTGCGTGAACATCTTCAGTGTTGACATGCAACAACAACACTTCGAAGTCTGGCGACCACGAAGCACAATTTATACCATATTCAAATTCCCCAACTAGCTCAACCGTATTGGGGGCACTGTTCTCATCAAAGGAATCCATTGGTAAGTCTACCCGAACAACCTTTCCTCTCCGTGAAAGACAAAAGACTGCCTCTACTTCATCAGCAAATGAACAAAAGAAAAACGAATCATCATTATCGTTGCTTTCGATGTTCTGCATTATATCCAAAGTCCATCGAGGTTTCTGAACCACCGACGCATTCTCAATATCATCCTTCACAGCATAAGTCAAACATCCTCGATTCGTTAGTGTTATAAATCCTCCATCTGGAACATGAGAAATATCAAATCCGTGCAATAAGGCAGTATCGGGATCGTCCTCTTGGTTTTGATGGATATTGATTGGAATTCTTCCTGGATACGAGGTAAGATGAATCAGGTTTCTCATAATAAATTCTATATTTTACACCAACGTGCACCAAAATTTTTCACCTGAATGTTAGGCACTCAAATGATTCAAAAACAAAAACACTCTAGCAATATGCAAAAAGGATGTTTACGAATGCGCCTGGCTTTTTTTCTCTGTGACTGTGAGTGTTGTGTGAGTGCAACGTGCTGCTGTGAATTTTTCACTGGTTGTCAAAAAGAGCGTGTCAAATCAACTAATTTGCTTTGAGGACGTTAAGCTTGATAGCAAAGCAGCGTACTAAGAACCTTACGTCCTTACATACGAGCGTATTTCTGGTAACTTTTTCGGCCTAATGCTGGAAATACCAGAGGATACCATTCAGAATATGGGAACTCATGGTTCAATAACAGGGAAAACGATGATGCGTATTATATGTCACGATCATATAACAACTGCTACTACTCCTCTTCCGAACCGGTATCGGATGAAGAGGACGAGTTATAATCACAAAGTAATTTATACCTAGTACAAGAGTAGAAGTTAATAGAATATTAAGTACAGAGTACTCGTACTTCGAAGTACAATTTTCATTTCTCTACATTCGAACGAGCTTCTTATGTTCACCTTTAAGAACATTTTAGATTTGAAAAGATTTTGTAAACAGATAAGGGATAAGTCATACGCCTGGGGTTTGAGAGATACGCAGAAAATTTGTGATGCCGTGACATATAGTATGATACCATAAAACCAAAACCGCTGCCAAAACGTTGATGTCCAATATCTACTTAGTGCAATTTTCTCTTGGAGGTGATATGATTTTCATAGCATAAACAGATAAAGGTAAAAGGGCAACTCCTAACGAGATTACCGCTATATCCAATTCATTATGTGGACAACTGTGCTAGATGTGGCAGCGATTCATTAGATTGTGTTGTCGTCAAGAGAAGATTAATAACAAGATGACATAAGGCGTTAAAATGTTGCTAACAAACAAATCTCGCCGGATTTCTCACGATATCATTGCCCCTAACTACTTATTGCTTCATACAACTTCAATTCTTGCATATAATCATGTCCAATAATTTAACCGGTT
>Ga0213867_1001480_pt1 | contig 10476 bp, 27 predicted proteins | sample PICome_12_FD_160120 | JGI IMG/M metagenome (GOLD analysis project Ga0213867, IMG submission 160120) | Coastal seawater microbial communities near Pivers Island, North Carolina, United States - PICO540 | ecosystem: Environmental > Aquatic > Marine > Coastal | place: USA: North Carolina... | reverse complement strand
AACCAATGTCCAAGCATTCCAGTTAGTGTCACTTTGGCTTGCATAAACTTCTGTTTGTCCTGCGGTTGTAACCGTTACGCCACTGCCTGTTGCGGCAAGTTCAATGCGTAGGTCGCCATAGTCTGTTCTTGTGAGCACCCCAGTTGTTTCTGCACCATCTGTCTTTTGTGCAACCACAAACATTGTCCATCCTGTGGCACCTGCAAGTTGTGTGAACGGATTGATAGTGAGCCTATCATCCACTCCGTCAAACTCAATGTAACCATAACCGTTTTGTGGAGTGGTATCCTCGTATGTGGGTTTGGCACTACCGCCATCTGGGTTGGCATTGTGAGCAAAGTTGGATTTGTCAGTCCATTGAGTAATCTGTGATTCGTCTGTGGCATTAGGAATAATAGTTGCTGTGTCTGCGGCATCATACCAAATCTGTAGGTCAGTAAGGTCACCACCACCGCCAATAATAGCATCGCTTAGTGTTTCTGGTTCTGCAATAACCTGTGCTGTTACCCAAGGACGTTTAACTAATAGTCCATCTGGGTTTGGAATATCATTTACTGCATTTACATTATAGTTTGTAGGCAGTGCAGTTAGATCGTACATACTGTTGGCACGAGCATAGTTTGCTGTTGCGTCATCAACACCATTATCACTCCAAGTGCCGCTACCTTCTGTGATCACTCTACCCTTGCGTTTTGCTTGTGCAAGATCAAGTTTGGCAACCTGTCTTAGTTGTTTGTTTGCTAGTGTTGATATACCGTTAGCTGCCATTGCCTATTCCTTATTCTTCGTTGGTGCCTTGACTCCAACACCATTCGCCTTCTGTGAATACTGCCCAGGCCATTGAATGTTCTTGTAAAGCCGTGAATGGTGCCCATTCTGCCGTGCTACTGGCACCTGTGATTCTTACGCCGCTGTTGTCAAATGCGTATCTTGCTCTACAGTTTACTCTAATATCGTTTATGTTGCCTGCGCCATCTGAACTTGCCACAAAGGTCATCATCTGTCCTTCTTGACCATTAGCCAGTGTAAAGGTTGTTCCTGAGCCGTTGGCAATCAATACCACCGTGCCAGCACTTAGCGGTATTTCTTGCGGAGACGCTTCTCCTGATAATCTCACAGACCTTTTGCCTCTTTGCGGTCTGTTTGGGTTAATGCTACTTAAAATTGCCATTATTCATATCCTCTCGGGTCTTTTACTCTAATATCTGCAGGGTGTTTAGGACCGTTTACACCGCCGCCTGCATCTGTTGTTACTGCACTAATAGGCGCAACTACTTCGTTTGGTCTGTTGGCTACACCATCAAAGCTCTGTGGGTCAAGCATTGCTAAAATATGTTTAAATCTGCTATCTGAATCATTGTTTTGATGTACGTGAACTTCTGCCTCAACACCATCTTCAATGTCGTGTGGGCCATCTATTTCATCTAATAGGTCAAGGACCTGTCTTACTACGTCTGTTGCTCTCATACTAATATTTATACAAAGTTTGGTCCGTGTACCCAACCAACTAAACTTTTACGCACTCCTTTTGTAACTGGCTTGACACAATGCGGCATTGCACTTGGAAAGAAGATTGCTGTGTTTCTTGCAGGAACAAACGTATCTGGTTGTCCAGGACTACCGGGTATTTCTAGTTCTCCGCCTTCGTAATCATCATTGAGCAACAAACTAAAACTTAGTTTTCTATTACTGCCCATAGGATTATGTAATCCTGTGTCTGTATGAACTTTATAATGTCCTCCTACGCCATACTCGCCATACTGTATAGGCTCTAAGAATTGTAAGTTCCAATGAAAATGATGATCGTTTACATACTTTATAAGTTCGCCGAGCAGTTGATATACAGGTTGTGTGCTTTTATCTTCTGCATCTAGCCAAGCAATGTCTGTGACTCGTACTTCGTCATTATCTGGTACATTGGATTGTATCTTTGCTGCCTCTAGTTTCTCTTTTGTAAAATAACTGTCTAAGAATTCTAAATGCTCTTGCGGAAGTACATTATCAACTTCAAAAATAAACTGTCCGTGTAGTTCTGGATTAATTAAAGGTATCATAAAGATATTTAACAATTAACTGCACAGATAAATAGAAATATGATTAACCAAGATCCTTTCCATAAAAAACTTGAAGATCTAAAACAGGAAGGCAAGTACCGTGTATTCAATGATATACTCAGAGAACGCGGAAAGTTTCCTAAAGCTATTTGGTACAGCAAGTATGCAATCAAAGAGATTGTAAACTGGTGTTCAAATGATTACCTCGGAATGGGGCAAAACAAGGTTGTCATTGATGCAATGCATACTGCATTAGATCAAACTGGTGCAGGTAGTGGCGGTACTCGTAACATCGGAGGCACTTCTCACTATCACGTTGCACTTGAAGCTGAACTATCAAAGTTACATAACAAGGAATCAGCTTTATTATATACGTCTGCTTATGTAGCAAACGAGTGGACGTTGGTATCTTTAAAATCGATCGTTCCCGACATTGTGTTTTTAAGTGATTCAAACAATCACGCCTCGATAATCCAAGGTATAAGACACAGTGGTGCTGACAAGATTATATGGAAGCACAACGACATAGAGGACCTAGAGAATAAGTTAAAGAGCGTAACAGGCACACCTTGTATTGTGTTTGAATCTGTATATAGTATGGATGGAGACGTTGGACCTATTCAAGAAGTTTGCGATTTAGCTGAACGTTACGGTGCGATGACCTACATAGATGAAGTTCACGCTGTCGGCTTGTATGGAAGTACGGGCGGAGGAGTATGTGAAAAACTAGGGGAAGACCGGGTTGATATAATCAACGGTACGTTAGGCAAAGCCTATGGTGCTCAAGGCGGATATATTGCAGGGGATGCTGTGGTCATAGACGCTATCCGCAGTGTTGCATCTGGTTTTATTTTTACTACGTCAATGTCTCCGGTCACTTGTGCCGGAGCATTGGCTAGTATTAAGTATCTTAGAGATCACGACGAATTAAGGCAAGAACATCAGGCACGAACAAGAAAATTAAAGAATATGCTGAACGATAGGGGTATTGAAATACACGAAAGTGCTAGTACCCACATTGTACCTGTAATGGTAAGGGACGCATTTAAATGTAAAGAATATAGCGACACTTTACTAAATGAATATGGTATCTATATTCAACCTATTAACTATCCTACTGTCGCTGTAGGAACAGAAAGATTAAGAATAGCGCCAACACCATTTCATACAGATGCTATGATGGCTGACTTAGTCAACGCATTGAAGGATGTGATGAATAAATGAATAGTATTAAAAAATACATCTGGATGGGACTTGGTTTCTTATCCTTAGGAATGGCGTATATCGGAGTTATTGTTCCAGGTATCCCTTTCTCAATCTTCTTAGTGTTTGCAGCATATTGTTTCGCAAAGAGCTCAAAACGTATGCACGATTGGTTATACAATCACAAATACTTTGGGCCGTTTCTAACTAATTGGGTTCAAAAAAGAGTGTTTCCTACTAAGGGCAAATATGCTATGGTATTGGTTATGGCCAGTAGTTTAGCGTTTTTGTGGTTTACAACAGAAAACATTAAGGCAGTTGCTTGGAGCGGAGGCTTTATGGCACTAGTTGCTATATGGGCTTGGCGTTTTCCGGGTACTGTTGAAGAACACAAAAAGCGTACCAAACTAGGTAAGAAGATCGGTTGGCTCAAATAATTACTTAGGCCAAAACCTAATAACATCTTGCGGGTGGCTGATAAACATATGAATATAACATTCTTTATCTTCAGGAACGTACCAAACGTCCCAATGTGAAGGTTCATCTAATGTAATTTCTTTTCGGCCTCCGCAAAACTTTATTGCCCTGTCAAGTTGTTTTGCAGATAGGGTACCGTCGGTCAGGCACAATGCTCTTAGACCATATTCAATCATTTTAAAAACTGTTCCCAACTAGGATGTTTAATTGAAAACTCTAGTTGCTTGCGATTGTTTGCAAGCTCATAATAATCAGGACGGTAAGGTAACTTTTTAGGCTTAATCAACTTACTGCCCTTGCTGCTGTTACAAGGGTTACACGCACTTACAATATTCTCCCAAGATGTTTTACCGCCGCGGCTGATTGGCATTACGTGATCTAATGTTAGTTGTTGTTTGGGGAATTGTGTAAGACAGTATTGGCAGACAAACATATCTCTTAAGTGGACGTTGTATTTAGAAAATCTTGGATTTCTCCGCCGTCGATACATTTCTTTTAACATTATAACTGCTGGTACTTTTGTTTCCCAACTAGCCGAACGTACAACCCAATCGTCATACCAATCGAGTACGGTAACTTTATCTAACCAAATGTAAGTGATTGCTTCTTTCCACTGAATTGTGGAGGGCGGCAACAATGAAATAGGTTGCCCGTCAGCATTTAAAACGAGTGTGTCTGCCATTTTATCCTCTAGCTAGTGCTGTACAAGTATTTATATATCGGTTGATTGGACTTGAATGCAAACGGCCTGTTTGCCAGGGCCAAAGTATCCTTGGCCTATACCCACAGTTTCACTTAGACGTTCTCGTGCATTAAAACATTCATACATATCATTAAATAAAACCCTAGGTCCCATAGGATTAATTACTACCGGATCCCAACTAGTTAGATCGCCCTGTGTCCAAGGGTTGATAAAAATGTAAACTAAAATCCACTTCATAGTTCTACTCCATAACTAATGCCAACACGCGGTGTGAGAGGCTTTGTATCGTGGTAGAGTCCTGCAGGTATGTATAATAAATCACCTGGATTAAGTTTATGAGTATGTTCGATATCATCTTCCCAAACACTAAATTGTGTTTGCCCTATTGCTTGCAAGAAATAAACATCTAAGTCGTCAACGTGCTTACCAAATGTTTTAGCACTATCTATAAAACTAATATAGGTATGAGAACTAACTGGAGCATTGTTATATTCACCGGACAACATTGCTGCTACTTCGTGTATTCTACTATAGTCTTTGTGCTTTACTTCGTGACAAATAACACCCATTGTATCTGTATGGAATATTGCCTCGCCTTGGCATTCATTTAGATTGTTGATTACATCCTGCCACGTAGGTAGCCATAGATCAGGTCGTTGTTCGATCCAATGTTTAAGTTTCGACTCGGGATTCTTGTTCTGCTGCATTTAACTCTAAAAACTTTCTTAGCTTCTCTTCTTCGACACACAATAATTTATGCAATTCGTCATTAGGGAACTCTCTCATTAGAGTAAAGTAGATAGGTTCATTATTTTTTTGAACATAATTTATGCATTGTTGGCTACTGTCAAACACAGGATTATAAAAGATGTAAGTATCAATACTGTTATCGCTATATACCTGTGTCATAAAAGCTACTAGGAACCATTTCATAAATTTTTTCCGACTGGTTTAAATTGTTGTCCTGCCAATAGCATACATTGTAACCCGCTACCAGGGTCAACTGCAATAACAGAATAACTTCCTTTGGTAGGATTGATAAACATATAAATTTCTGCTTCTAACCACTGGCCGCTTATACTTTGGATAATACCTCTGCCTGAACTAAATGGAATCTCTCCATACTTCTCTTGAACCATTTCAAACATTAGGCCAGGTGTGCTTTCGCACTGAAGTTGGAGTCCCATTACTCTTGGATCTGCTTTTATTGGTGTTGCGACAATCATTAGGAAGAGTCCTAATAACGGCGCTAGTACTCTTGCTAACATAGTTGTCTCCGTTCTATCTATTTACATACTGCAAAAGATTCTGTGCTATGATTTGATCTATCTTCTGTTGAAGTGTTCGCCAATCAGCTGTACCTTCTGCGTATCCTTTTTGCTCTAGGTAGAGTTTTTTTAAAAGTATCTTTGAATCATTTGGTGACTGCATAGTTCTATTGCTTGCTTCCATTGTTGTTCTCCGTCACAGTTAAAAAGTATATCATCATTAGCATCACAAATTAACCAACTGTTTGTTGCATTATATGGGAATGTTCCGCTGAGTTCTGCATCAAGTTGCCCAGGTTGCCACGCTGTGAGTCCTAAGAATGCTCTCCAATATACAGGAGCATCACCTAAACTTAATCTTTCAAACATAATCTCGTCTGATGTCAGTCTGTAGCTTGTGCCTGCCTGAATTGTGTTTTTTCCGATCCAATCGTCAGTATGTAGAATAACAATACTGTGTTGCCCGACTGGTCCGCCTTTATGCACTTGTGGATTGTCACTAGGATATATCACACCTTTATTGTAGCAGATGTTTCTGAATGTTGTTGTTGTTGGGACGTTTAGAGTAACACCTAGTGTCTGTTGTTCAGTTTCGCTGTAGATATAAACCACAGTTCTGTAAAACCAATTGTCTTTGGGTAAGTTAGGATGTGCGACTAGTAGTTTACCAACTCTATTTCTCATTATGCTATTCCTGCGCCGGAGGTATTTAATGCTTGAGCGTAGATATTAAAATATTGTCTACGATCTTGATAACCGTTGAAGCCGCCATTAACAGCTTTAGTAATTCTCTTAATGTCTTGAGGGTTACTTATTCTATTCATTACTCTAGATTCAAAATACCAAATAGCCACATCCATTGCAATATCAGGATCAGCTGCTTTCTCTGGATTGTTCTCTAGATCTATACCTAATGCTTCTCCAGCCTTTCGATAATTATATCTGCCAGTTAATTGTATCCAACCTCTACCACGATATCGTCTACCGTCTCCTGGACGAACATTGCCTAGATCTTTGCGGCCATCATACCTATCAAAGTAACTGTCTGGACCTATTTCTGTTGACTTACTCATTTGTGATGTTTCGTGTGCAATTTGTGCCATTAGAGCTGCTACCCACCATTCAGTGTTTGGCTCACTTGCCCAACGCTTGCGAGCTTTCTCGGCCATCTTCTGCATTCTAGGATTGTCTGGAAACTCTAGTTCTTGATTTGATGTCAATGTCGGCACCTGTCTTTTTCTACTGCCGCCGATGTTTCTATTGCCTGTGCTTGTAGGTTTTTTAGCCGGCTTTGCACTTGCTAACTTATCTAAATCGCTTGCGCTTATTGAAAGTCCATCACCCTCGAGCTTGTTATCTTTTTTGAAAGCTCTAACTGCTCGTGTTGTTCTGGGACCATACTTGCCGTCAACGCCTGTGCTACCTACGCTATAACCTAATTTAATTAGAGTACGCTGTAGTTGTTTCACAGCTCCCATCTGTTCTGGAGGATAAGGAGGGCCTGCTTTTAATCCGTCTTCGTCTGCCTCTATAATTTTAAACTCATTGAATCGCATACTATCCTGCCTTTGTCGGACTTACTGGTCCGCCGTGTTTTGTACTTGCTAAACGTCTACCATCTAAGCTCACACGTTTCTTGCCAATCTTTTGACTTTTACCTGTTCTACGTGCAAGATATCCTCTAGCAACACAACCTGACTCCCAGCTTGCGCTCATATTGTTTCTAGCAGTGTTCTTACAATAAGAACTCCACCCTTGAGTTGGTCCGTCTTCTGTTATTTCAAAAACCTTCATACAGTATTTAGTTTATCGATATCGGTCTGCTGGGTTTTCATAATCATCGTCCTCTGGTGCTAATTTGAATGTAAGGGCCTTTCTTGGGCCTTTAGTTGTATTGATATTAACTTCTCCTGACTTTTCGTGGAATTCGATCTTAGTAATTTCAGCAGGTTCATTGTTTTTACCCACTAAGATAGTCTGGCCTAGTTCTAAATTTAGGCATAAGTTTCGTAGTGTCATTGGAGTTCTCCTTATTAGCGAATGCTATTATTATTTAGTTTACCAAAACAGATTGACTTTACAAACTAGATGCATTATAATGTATACATAAACTAACAAATGAAGGTTGTAATGAAAAAAACACTGCTTATTATTGCTTGTAGTAGCTTGCTAGGCGCTTGTTCTAGTTTGCCAGAAGAAGTATTCACAGGAAGTCGTGATTGTGGCTATATTGGTTGCGAAAACGGTGGACTTAGAGTTTATCAACACGAGCAATGGGGTGCAACAGAACAACCTAAACGTTGGTATGATTGGGATTGGGGTAAAAGCCACACAGCATTTCCTCCAGGCTCACCAGAATACCAAAAAGCACTAGCAGAAGAATGTGCTAGAGCTGCAACCTATGGTCTTGATTGTATGGGCCGTCCTCTAAACAACTAGGAGATACTTATGAACGAACTACTAGAATTCATCGATGAGCTCAAAGAGCTAGAAGCACTGTATCAATCAGGCGAACTGCGTGAGTTTGACTTTCAAATGAAGATCAACAAATACAAACGTGAAGTTGAAAAGTTTGAACGTGCAATGGAGGCAGAGGCTGCTCAACACGAACTGTTCTTTGGCGGTACTCCGTTTAGTATGAGCCGCGAGGTGTAAATACAGTATGAAGATTCATCCAGGTAGTTTTAGAACATTCTGTACTGAAAAATGGTACGAACACAAAGATGAAAAAATGGATTGGGAAAGAACAATTCCATCATATGGCATCGAAGAGTATTTCCATCGCAACAAATGGTTGCTCAAACGTATGTTCATCGAACAACTAATCAAAGAAAATCATCGTAAGATTCAGAAAGAAGTCAAAAGAGGCTTCAAGAAAGGAAACTTGTAATGTTTGAAATGGCAGCAGGATGGGGCTGGTTAGCCCTAGCATATGTAGCAGGCACCGGGTTTGGTCTTTGGTACAAGCAGATGTCTACCGTTGAAAAGACCATCGACAGCCTCATAGACAATGGTTATCTCAAATATCGTAAGAAATCCAACGGCGACATCGATATCCTTAAAAAACACGAAACTGAGTAGTTTTTGGCTAATTTAGTCATTGACTATCTCGCCTTGTGAGCATATAATGTATAATATAGTTAGAGGAGCAAGTAATGGGACCTTACAGTGATGAACTTCAACACAAACGAGCACAGGCCATATGCCGTGTGCTTGAAAAAGATCTAACAGAAGATGCACGTAGAATTTGGGAACAGCACTTGCGTGGACTGAGTCGAAGCGAAGAGCAGTACAACGCTCGAGTTAAAATGATTTGGACCAATATTAGAAACAGTTACACAGGAGCGTGGTTATGAGTAAAACAGGACAATGGGTATTTGAAATGCAAGAAGATGCACAATGGATGAGCAGAGAAGTTTTCATCCGCAAGCACGGGGTAACCAATGCAGACTTCTTTGATGAATGTCAAAACCCCCAAGACTATCCTGAACCAGACTTTGAAGCAATGGAGCAAGGCTACTATGGCTAAGTTCAAACAATCATATTTCAAACCTGACTTTGACTTTGCACGTGATCTATTTGAAGGTCTAACGTGGCAAGAGCCTAATTCAAAGGGCACAGGCTCATATGCGATCACACTAGAGCCCAAGGGCTTTACCTGTGACTGTCCAGGCTTTACCTTTCGTGGTAAATGCAAACACACTCTAAACGTAAACAATCGAATCAAGGAGGCCGTAAATGGCACAGTCCCCCAATACCGACCCATTTAATGGATACACTACCAGTTGGACACAACCTTATGCTTCGTTTGACCAGTTCTGGAGAGGCAACGCTGTCTCTGAGATCCGCAACGATCGTAGTGTAGAACGAGAACTTGATCGTCTAGAAGCTACAGATAAATTGGTTAATGAAATGTTGACTTATCCTGAAGCTGATGCTATTATTAATAAAGTTAAACAAACAAGAGGACTTGAAAATGATTAAAGCACTCCTATTTATTGCCATTGGTGCTGTGGGTGCATACCTTTATATGAACCCAGGTGACATCGACGGAGCAACTGAAATGCTCAAGCAAGGTGTAAACCAAGGTGCAACCATTGTCAAAGAGGCAACAGACTCGTGATTGACATTAGAGATATCACTCCAGGTGAATCATATGCCTGCAAGTTTAGAGTAGAAACTATGTTGGATGAGCTGGGCAGACCCGCTCCCAACCTAAGTGATGTTCCACTCAAAGGCCCAGGCGTGTACGAGAGCTTTGGCTTTCTCAAACAGCGTGACACAGATAAAGAGTTGGTCATTGTTGTAGATGAAGCTACCAAACGCGAGTTTGTGGCCAAGTTCGAAGATCTATGGGACATAGACACTGTAGAACTAGAACAGCCCGAAGGGTAAAGCCCCAAAAGCTGCGAAGCAGTTCGCTCCTATTTTATAGTAGTTTAATAGCGAAATAGCCTCTGTTAAATAATCTACTATGAAACTTGTACACTATAGAATATACGATGAAACAGATCGTCACATACTAGCTAGTGGTATACCTAACCCAGAACAAGCCGCTGAAGTCCTGCACTTTCTACAGCTAGAATATCCTGGTAACACATTAACGATTGAAACTTATGAAACTCAAACAGTTAGACCTGGATTTGGTAGAGATCCCGACTTACACTAGTATGCTTGAAGATTATACCATATATCAATGGGATGACCCTTGTGATGACTGTACACACTGGATCGGGCTTATATAGCACATATAGCACTGACCCCGCTGTAG
>Ga0213867_1001478_pt1 | contig 10478 bp, 2 predicted proteins | sample PICome_12_FD_160120 | JGI IMG/M metagenome (GOLD analysis project Ga0213867, IMG submission 160120) | Coastal seawater microbial communities near Pivers Island, North Carolina, United States - PICO540 | ecosystem: Environmental > Aquatic > Marine > Coastal | place: USA: North Carolina | collected... | reverse complement strand
TGATGAACCCGAAGTACCTGATGAGCCACTAGTACCTGAGGAACCTGATGAACCTGAAGTACCTGATGAGCCACTAGTACCTGATGAGCCTGATGAGCCTGAGGTACCACTGGAACCTGAAGTACCTGAGGAACCTGATGAACCTGAAGTACCTGATGAGCCACTAGTACCTGATGAACCTGATGAACCCGAAGTACCTGATGAACCACTAGTACCTGATGAACCTGATGAACCTGAAGTACCTGATGAGCCCGAAGTACCTGAGGAACCTGAAGTACCTGATGAGCCTGAAGTACCTGACGAACCACTCCCACTTCCTCCAGAAAATGTAATACCTACAGTATTATCATCTACTTGAGTAAATCCTGATACACCTGAACCTGAGATTTCTAGTATTGATCCTGATAGGAATTCACTGCCGGATTTTATTTGGATGTAGTTGTCAAATTTAAATAAAGAGCCAGAAGAAAATATATTAGCAAATTCAACAACAGCATCAAAAGATTTTGATACATAATAAATTTCATTAGATGATGATAGATAAACCAATTGGTATCCATCCCCAGGACTATCGGTATAAGATATCCTATTGTAACCAAAGTTTTTAGGAAAGTTTACTATTTCACTTTGTAAATCTGCTAGACTATTATAAGTTTTAAAGGCACCCGCAACATTGTCAATGTTCATAATTTGACCTTTAGATGCACTAAGTTCACTAGTTTGTTGTACTATTGTTCCAAAATTAGGCATATCTTAACTTGTTGGGGGTGGTAAAGTATCAGTGTAATTAACTGGTAACAAGTATATTCTTAAAGAGGTTTGGCTAAATTGAGAAGTACCTCCTAAAACTGTCCAGTCTGTAAATGTAGTTTTAATATCATCTTGAGAGCCTGTGTATCCTGTGCTGATGTCAAAATCATCTATTTGGCTACCAATAGCTCCATTATCTGTTCCTCCTCCATCATAATAAAATACTTTTCTACCTGGGGTGGTATCTCCTGAATCAAAAGCGTCTACTGTTGAAGTGGCTCTACTAGCGAGGACGGATGATGAGGGATAAACTATATACACATAGTTAGTAGAAGTACCGGGTTCTTGAGAGTTTACAGGGCCAATAGTATTAGGATAAGCTGTAAAGAAGTTATCTAAATCTGAGGTACTTCCTGAGAATATTAAGTTCATGGTTCCTCCTGTGAGGGAAATGCTTTCTTTTCCTAGTGACCCACTTGCCCAAGCATGTAAAGGAGACCCAGCTGTTGTAGTGCTACCTAAAATAGCATTATAACTTCCTCCTAGTGCTCCTCTAGTAGAAGAATATACATAAATATCAGGTACTTCAAATACATCAAAATCATGTGATTCAGTTACAGCTAAATTATTATTAGCAGGGGTACCATCCCATCCTACAGGACCTGTTTCAAATCCTGCATAATTAGTACTTGCTGTAAATTCAATGTTTCCTGTCAATGTTTCAGATGCTGTTATAAAGTATATTCTTTCTCCTATGGATCCAATACTTGCTGAAATTCCTAGGCTTGATGAATCTCCTCCGGGTATAAATACTAAATCATCAAAGGATAATATATTATTTGGGTCTGAGGCGGTAACTTCAACTACTATGGCATCTGCTAACGCTGTTGAAGAGGATTGATTTGCGATTACATCATTAAATGTTAGGGTAGGGACGGGTTTTGCTTTTACTGTGAAACTTTTAGATAAGCTTCCAGTGTTTCCATATTTATCGGATCCCGAGAATATAACTTCGAGCACATCATCTGCCTCTAAGTTTCCAGATATGGGAGTGTTTACTTTTAAATATTGAGATATACCAGTACCATCGCCTCCTCCAGCATATTGCACATAAGTTCCTCCTACACTGTCGGGGTTAATAAGAAAATCGATAACAGTTTGATCTCCAAATTCAATATCAGGTTTAGAACCACTTATTCTTCTTCTTTGATTAAGATAAGTATCACCATCATCAAGTCCAGTTCCAAAACTATTAAAGAATTGAGCTTTATTAGTTCCATCCTTAGATATTTCATTTATTAAAAAGAAATTATTAATATCTGAGTCTACACCCTCTATTAAGTTTAATGTGGGTGCTAATGCTTGGGTTACTTCAAACGATGCACTAATAGAGGAGGTAAATCCTCTATCATCTGCTATACTAGCAGTCCATTCATAAATAGGGGGAGTAAGATTACCTCCAGAAGTATCTATAGTACCACTTAAATTACTACTAGCACTTATAAAAAATTCAACATCATTTCCTACAGTTGTACTATAAAAATCTAATTGTCCGGGATTAAAAGTTAAAGCTAAAGTTCCGACATTAAGAGCTCTATCTTTTTTATTTACAGATGCAGTGTATAATATACTATCAATTCCTAAACTAGCATTATAAGGTCTAGCAAGGTTAGTATTAAAGAAATCACTTCCGGATGCATCTATTGAGAATGATGGGGGTGTTTGAGCAAATACTGTAACTATAAAGGATTGTGAAGCTTCGTTACTATATTGATCACTAGCTGTAATATTAAACTCTAGTGTAGATCCCGCAGCTTTAGCACTTCCACTAATGTCCTCTCTAAGAGTAAGTGATTGTGTGTTGTTATTTTCAGTATTTAATACAATTTTGTCAGCATCTAAACCCCCACTAGTGTAGGTTATAGTAAATGATCCTCCTTGGCTTTCATCTAATCCACTAACATGTATTAATCCTCTACCTGTTAACTTCCCAGATTGGGATACTATATCTTCCGTCTGCCTAGCAGATTCTACTACAAATAGATTGCTTGAGGATACAGGTTGTGGAAATGGGGATTGATCAATTGTTATAGAATCAGATGCTGTATTTGAGCTTGTTATGTTTCTTTCATCATCTACAGCAAAGAATAAATCATAGTCTCCCGCAGGGATGTTTGATGTTATTTGGCGAGTATTACTAAATACATTAGTACTTTCTTCAGTAAATGTTAAAAGAGTAGTATTAATATAATCAGTAGCACTTCCACTTACTAAATAGAAACTATCATTACTAGTAGGAACATCAAAACTACCTGTGTTGAAAGTAAGGGTGTATATATTAGCAGAAGATCTAGCTTCGTTACTGTTAGTATCAGGTGTTAAGATTTGTGTAATAGTAGCAGTGGGTGCTAAGGCTCCTACTATACTTGCAGTAAAGTCTTGGGAACCTGTGTTACCATAAAAATCTACACCTGTTATGAAGAATTGTAATTCATCCCCAGGATTAAAGTTTCCACTAACATGGTCTCTTAGTGTAAGTGAAGCTGTTTTGTTACCATCTACACTTAATTCTACATAACTAGCATCTCTACCTCCACTAGTATAAGTAAATGTGCTAAGTGGAGTACCATCTGGTGGATCTGTAAATGATGGGAATATTGTAGCTTGACCCGCAGAGGCTTGATTCATGTTTTGGGCTACCGCTAAACTATCCGCAATTATTTCTCCACTTTCAGCTCCTACATTTATAAAGAAATCACTTGAAGACTTTATTTGAGGAGAAGGAGATTGATTTATAGTTATGGGGGCAGTTGCTGAGTTTGAGAAATTTCTTTCATCAGTAAGAGTTATAGTTGTGATATAACCACCATCATCATCTTGATTTATAGCGGCAGAACCCGTTACTGATACCTCTCTATCGGTACCTACTATTGTGTAAGTGGCTTTATCTAAAGCTAATTTATCCCCTATACTAGCTTGTTCAATAGTTAAATTACTAGTATTAACTAAATCCAAGGGGTATGTACTTGAAGTAGGAGTTTGAACTTCAATTAAAATCAATTCACCCCCTTCTGCGAATTGGTTAGTGGTTGTAGTTCTTCCTGTAAGGACAGGAGCTTGTTTTGTAATAGCTACTATATCTATACTAAGGTTACTGTCTTTAGTGTTGCCAAAACCATCAGTGGTAGTTATAGTAAAGTCAATATTATCAGATATTGTTTTACTGCTACCACTAACATCACTAGATCCTACAAATACAGAAGCGCTTTCTCCTGAGTCTAATGTGGCTGTAGATAATGATACAAATGGAGCATCGGTTCCTCCTAAAGCTAATGTTACAGGAAACTGACCACTTTGTACTGTGCTAAATGATGGGAATACTTTTACAGGTCCTGATGTGAGGAAACTACCATTAGAAGCACTCATTATTATATCGTCAGTTCTCCCTCCCTCATATACAAACATAAGGCTAGAGGATTGTATAAAGGCTCCTTCACTTTGATTAATAGTGACTGATTCGCTGTTAGAACCTATGTAACCTCTGTTATTAGCTATACTAGCAGTAAATGAGTAAGGGCTACCATCTACAAGATTTTGTGATCCAGATCCTGTTATATCCATGACATAGAAACCTCCTGAGGTTCTCCATGAACCTGTTACTACTCTATTAGCGAGAGTACCAGTTAATGTAATATTACTAGTAACACTAGTATCTATATCATATGAACCATAACCTTCTACAGTTTGGGCATCTTTAACTTTAACTTCAGCTACTTTACTTTCACTAAATAAGTTAGGGTTAAGATTACTGTCAATTAATTCAATTGATACACTTGGCGGAGTAACTGCTTCTATACTTGCACTAAATGAAGCAGAACCTACATTATTATAAGCATCAGTACCTGTTATACTAAACTCAAGGGAATTACCAGGTATATCTACTCCACTTGCACTTAAGTCTTGACGTAGTTGTAGTGAAGCAGATGCTAAATCTCCTAAATCAAATGATAATGAAATGTATGAAGCATGTAATCCACCGCTAGTAAATGTAAATGAAGAAGTAGGATTACCATCTTCTCTACTAAATAAGGCGTGAATAGAGGCAGACACTCCATCAACTAATCCAGTTAAGGTATCTGTGATAGAAATTGCTTCATTTTGTCGACCTGCTTCAATTACAAATAAGTTGCTTGAAGATACAGGTTGTGGGGAAGGAGATTGTTCAATTGTTATAGATACACTATTACTTCCTATGTAGCCCCTATTGTTGGCTACACTAGCAGTTAAATTATAAGTTCCTGCTTCAATGTCTTGATTTCCCGCAAAAAACACATACCTGCCATTTAGTGAAGTTCTCCATATATTTTCTTTTGAAATTTTATCTGCTAACTCACCTTCGAAAGTTACGTTACTAGTATTAATGGCATTTATATCATATGAACCTATGTTAGCATTAGCTAAAAGCACATACCCAATATTATTACCATTAAATAAGTTTGTGTTTCTATTAGGATTAGTATTAATTGAAGAATTAAGAATTTGAGGGCTTGGTGGTGTAACGGCTTCTATACTTGCGCTAAATTCAGTTGAAGCACTATTATTGTAAGCATCTGTACCTGTTATACTAAACTCAAGGAAATCACCAGGTATATCTATCCCACTCCCACTTAAATCTTGGCGTAATTGTAATGAGGCAGATGCTAAATCTCCTAAATCAAAAGATAGTGAAACATACTCGGCATGTGATCCCCCACTAGTAAATGTAAATGAGGAAGTAGGATTGCCATCTTCTCTGCTAAATGAGGCATAGATAGAAGCAGATACACCATTTACAAGTCCGTTTAAAGTATCATTAATAGAAATTGCTTCATTTTGTCGACCTGCTTCAATTACAAATAAGTTGCTTGAAGATACAGGAATGCCTGGGGGTGATTGGATAATGTCAATTTCAATACTGCCTGATCCGGATCTAATTAAGTTTGTATTAAATACAGAAGCAGACATTTTATATGTTCCCGCAGTAAGATTTTCACTTGCGCTTATTAAAATTCTAGAACCATTAACAATACTGGTGAATGATTCGGTGGCGAATTTATTGTCAGTATCTATAAACTCAAATGAATCTAAATCTACAGGATCTTCGGCCTTACCTGTATCAGATGATCCTGTGGTTAAATCTAGTTGGGTTAAACTTTCTCCCCCTAATCTAGCTTCGTTAGTGTTTAATTTACTACTATCAGGAATAGTAAATGTAACAGTTGGACGTGGATCTTCAACTACATTAACTGTAAAGGTTTGAGTTTTAGCAGTTAAGTATTCTCCAGAATTACTATCAAATGTAGTGGAGGCTGTCATTTCTCCATCTATAACATCTCCCGCTGTAAAATTACCTGAGATGTCACTAGTAAGTTGTATAGAAGTTGCGGTATTTGTAGTTGAATTTACTGCAAATAAGTTTGAAGAAGATACATCAAATTCTACTTTTTCTGTTATAGTATTAACTGTAGATTGGAATTTAAAGTGGTCAGTACCATCATTATCTGCTACTCTACCACTTGAATATCTAGTTATATAATCATTTGTGCGAGCAGATTCTACAATATACAATCCTGTAAAATTAGAACCACTATTGTTCGTAATATCAGTAGGAGTAACATCTTCATCAATAGAAATTGATATAAATCCTGAGCCTGTAAGGAAAGGGGTGTATAAATTTCTAACCGTTACTTGATAACGGTATTCGGAAGCAGTAGTTACTCTAACTAACGGATTAGATCCATTTTTAGTAACTAACCCTGCTTGGCTAATTTGGAATGGGCCATTCGCTACAAAGCTACTAGAATCATCTATTTGAATGCCTGCTGAAAGTACTTGTTTTAGGTGTAAACTACCAAAAATAGCATCGTTTTGGTCTATGTCACTTACAGCTACTGTAAATTGGTTAGCGTATGTAGACCCTCCATTTTTAGCATTAGGGTTTTCATTGAATATGTTTACAGCTTCTTGATTGTTTATCGTAGGTTTAACATCATCTACAATAGATACTGTAACAGGAAGATTAGTAATTTCATCCCCATGATTATCTGAGGCTGTGATATTTACCCTATATTCAGATGCTGAAAGTTCAACTGACCAAGTAGGGATTAATTGGGTTAATATTATTTTTCTACTGGTATCATTTTGAGGAGCAAAGTATATGTTAATAGCATCTTCTCCCCCATCTACAGGTACTAATGGACTACCTGAGTATGCTTGGAAAGGGCTTCCTGTTGTTAATGTAATAGTATCAGCTACAATAGAACCTGTATCAATTGCAAAGAAAGAAGCACTAAGCCCTTCCGAGGGATTATCCCTAGAAGCTGTTTCGTTTATATTAGTAGTAAACTCGTTTAAGTTAGTAACATCAGTTAAAAGTTCTCTAAATACTGACCCCGAATTAGGTATTATATAAATGGCAAAAGTAAATGTGTTAGTTCCCCCATCATCGTCTTCAATAATAATAGGAACTAGATGGGCTCCCTCAGCTATTATAGTAGTATCTTCATTAAGATCTGTAGAAACGGAGATTGGGGATACTATAGTTTGCAAAGCTACCGTATTAGTACCCGTAGATACTACATCAAATACCCCTGATGTATAAGTAGAAGCTGTAGTAAAAATAAGGGTTGTACTACCATCATCAGGGTCAAATGCACTAATATTTTCTCCATCATGATTAGGTCTATATTTAGCATTTGTTCCTAAAGAAGCGGATTCATCTATATCAAATATAGTAATTTGACCATCACTTAATCTTGGGGGGGTATTAGGATAAAATACAGCATTTAAAAAATCAACTATAGAACTTGTAGCATCATTTGAATTGTGACCAGATTGGGAAAATGGATTAAGGACTATACCAGCACTAGCTGTAAGGTAAGGAAACCAAGGTGCTGAAATGGCACGTTTGCCGTTAAATAATGTATCTACTATTACACCATCTCCACTTGATTCTACCCTAAACGAGGAATTATATATCGTATTTTCTCCTGTTCCTCCTGATTGGGTAGAGAAGTTAATAAATTGAGCCGCAGATTTAACAGTAGAACCTGTTAGTAATACATCAATATCCCCTCCAGTTCCTCCTGTGATGTCTAAACTAGCAGTACCATTTAATTTATTAACTAAAGTAGTACCACTTCCTGAGATTTCTAGCCTACCTACTCCTGGTATAGAAGTAGAGCCACTTACAATTTGTAAACTTATTCCTGATGAGCCCGAGGTACCTGATGAGCCTGATGAACCTGAGGTACCTGATGAGCCCGAAGTACCTGATGAGCCCGAGGTACCTGATGAGCCTGATGAACCTGAGGTACCTGATGAGCCTGAAGTACCTGATGAGCCCGAAGTACCTGAGGTACCTGACGAACCTGAAGTGCCTGATGAGCCTGAAGTACCTGATGAGCCACTAGTACCTGATGAGCCTGATGAGCCCGAGGTACCTGAAGAACCACTAGTACCTGATGAGCCTGATGAGCCCGAAGTGCCACTAGAACCTGAGGTGCCTGATGAGCCTGATGAACCCGAAGTACCTGATGAGCCACTAGTACCTGATGATCCACTAGTACCTGAGGTACCTGAAGAACCTGAAGTACCTGAAGTACCTGATGAGCCCGAAGTACCTGATGAGCCACTAGTACCTGATGATCCACTAGAACCTGAGGTACCTGACGAACCTGAGGTACCTGAGGAACCTGATGAGCCCGAAGTACCTGAGGAACCACTAGTACCTGATGAGCCTGATGAACCCGAAGTACCTGATGAACCTGAAGTACCTGAGGAACCACTAGTGCCTGAGTTGCTACTTCCTACAAATAACCAATTATCAATGTCAGTAACATCAGAGTTATCTTGTAAAACATAAACACCATTATTAGAAGCTATAGAATCTTCAGCAACGGTAACAGTCATACCATTGTAAACATAAGAGTTACCATCATTAGCAACCCAAGTAGTAGAGCTAGTTAGGTCTGCTACTGTGGGTACATTGGAGCGGGCATCAAAAGCTGATGCTACTTCAGGTTCAAAATTAACCGATACGCCTAATACTCCTTTTGTTCTTGCCATTTTACACCTTGAATTTAAATTCTCTTACACCAGCTTTAGGACCATTGTGGGTATAAATATCATAATTAACTGTGTTTGATTGTATAGTTTCGGTACCTGTTGTAACAGTAAATATACTTGAATCAATTGTTTCAAATGTATTATTAATTGGGTTTTTAAGTTGTATTGATGTTATAGTATTCCATGCTTGGGGTATTTTTACTATATGTTTGTCTGTATTAGTTTCGGCTACTAATATTACTTGTATGTCTGAAGTCATTGACTGTAAGCCCTGTTTAGTTAAGGTAGTGATATTTGTTGTAGTGGCAAATACCGGATAAACACCTGTTATTGTTCGGGTTTTAGTACTGGTAGTTCCTGCTGGGAGAGGACTATCATAATTATTTCCTTTGCTTGTTAAAGGTTGGGGACCAGCATCATAAGAAACATTTCCTGTCCATGAGTTAGCACCTTGAACTATTACATAATTAGAAATAGTTTCAGTGTCTGTTAATGATGTACTAGAATTATTTGAAGTACCTGTCCCAGTATAGTTATATGTGTTAGGGTCCCCACTTCTAAATCCAGTTGTTCCATAGGCGGGGTTTATTGATCCTTTATTAAAGGTGGAAGTTAATGTAATTGTTGTTATTGTTTCTCCAATTTCTTTAAAAGTACTAGAGGGAGATATACTAAAAGTGCTAGAAGGAGCTGTCAATGTAGGATTTAGTTCAGGATATAACATTAAATCCATCATTTCTGAGAAGGTTTTATTGCTAAATGTTGTACCCGCTGGTATATTGGGGTCATCTGAACTTGGGAAATCTATAGGAGTTGCTGTGGCATTTGTATAAGTACCCTCACCTCCTCCTGTGATGTCTAAACTAGCAGTACCATTTGTTTTATTAACTAAATTTGTACCGCTTCCTGAAATTTCTAGCCTACCTACTCCGGGTATAGAAGTAGAGCCACTTACAATTTGTAAACTTATTCCTGATGAACCTGAAGTGCCTGATGAGCCTGATGAACCTGATGAGCCTGATGAACCTGAGGTACCTGATGAGCCCGAAGTACCTGATGAGCCTGATGAACCACTAGTACCTGAGGAACCACTAGTACCTGATGAGCCTGATGAACCCGAAGTACCTGATGAGCCACTAGTACCTGAGGAACCACTAGTACCTGATGAGCCTGATGAGCCCGAAGTGCCACTAGAACCTGAGGTGCCTGATGAGCCTGATGAACCCGAAGTACCTGATGAGCCACTAGTACCTGATGATCCACTAGTACCTGATGAGCCTGATGAGCCTGAGGTACCTGAGGAACCACTAGTACCTGATGAGCCTGATGAGCCTGAGGTACCTGATGAGCCCGAAGTACCTGAAGAACCTGATGAGCCTGAGGTACCTGATGAGCCTGAGGTACCTGATGAGCCCGAAGTACCTGAAGAACCTGATGAACCTGAGGTACCTGATGAGCCCGAAGTACCTGATGAGCCTGATGAGCCTGAGGTACCTGATGAGCCCGAAGTACCTGAAGAACCTGATGAACCTGAGGTACCACTAGAACCTGAGGTACCTGAGGAACCACTAGTACCTGATGAGCCTGATGAACCTGAGGTACCTGATGAGCCCGAAGTACCT
>Ga0213867_1001475_pt1 | contig 10485 bp, 8 predicted proteins | sample PICome_12_FD_160120 | JGI IMG/M metagenome (GOLD analysis project Ga0213867, IMG submission 160120) | Coastal seawater microbial communities near Pivers Island, North Carolina, United States - PICO540 | ecosystem: Environmental > Aquatic > Marine > Coastal | place: USA: North Carolina | collected... | reverse complement strand
AATAACAATTCTTATAAATTTTATGATCCAATTTTAAATTCAGTGCACGAAGGTTCTTACGACACTCAAAACGTTGTAACTGATTTATGGACGTTCCAAGCAAATACCGCAACTGTATTAACAGAAGACGCTAGTGATTATGTAAACCAAGGTGTTGACGTTGGACAAAGACACTGGGTACCAATTTCAATGGATGAAGACTATATTTATTGGATTGACCACCAAAGATGTGGCTATAGCGAAAAAGGTACTACTGTCAATGATACTATTATAGATAACACATACACAATATTAGCTTCTACTACAGGTATTGCAAACAATCCTGGAAACAACGATACTTGGGCGTGGAGAGACAGTGACTGTGTGCCAGACATATTTGGTAACATATGGATGCGTTCTTCAAATTCCGCTGACTCTAACTACAATAAGTATAGACGTATATATCGTGATCCAAGTACTGGAATTCCTCAAATTACTTCAACCAGCGCATGGGAAGATCCTTTAGCAGCCTTTATACCGCAGTCAACTGGATCGTATGCATATTTTCATAGATTCGAGTCAGTGGGTCGGCCAGATTGGCAAACCTTAACTTTAAGAATATACGATGCAGCAACAGGTCTTACTTGGTTCCCAAAATATAAAATTTATAGTGGAGGTACGCCAAGCTCTTCTGCTTATAATTATGTATTCGAAGGACCATATGGCGCAGATTTACCTGGTGTAGAAGTTGATGGAAAAACATTATTTAATAGAACTGTTGATAGTCTTACTCAATTTACGGTAACTTTACATAGAATTCCTTAATGTTGAGAAAACTATTAATATAGAATAAAGCGGTTTCGGCCGCTTTTTTCATTTCAAAATTCTTATAAATAAAGATAAGAATAGACAAAGGTATTGTGAAATGGCAATTAAAGCAAACTTAGTTATCGATCAAGGAACTGATTTTTCTGCAGCTATCAATATTGAAGATGATGATGGAAATGTATTTTCTTTATCTGGTTATGAAGCTGCAGCGCAAATGAGAAAGAACTATGCTTCTTCTAGCGCTACATCATTTGATGTTGAGATTGACACTCAGGTAGAAGGTCAGATTAATCTTTCTATGAATAACTCAGTAACTAGCCTGCTCGAGCCTGGAAGGTATCTATATGATGTTGAGATTGATTCTCCATCTGGAGTTATTACTCGAGTAGTTGAAGGTATTGTTACTGTAACACCTGGAATAACGAGGTTCTAAATGGCGATTAAGGGTAGAGTTACTCCTCAAGGAAATAAAGTTACCGGACAAGTAAATCCGCAGAATCAAATTACTGTAACCGAATATAGAACTAATCCTGCTAACATTAGCTTAGCAAATTTGTTTGATGTAGATATGACAACTGCTAGTGACGGAGCGGTGTTAATCTATAACGCAATTAGATCTAAGTTTGAAGTTACACCAGAAATTAAAAATCCGAATACACAAGTTAATGGAGGGCATTACTAATGTCAGTTATAAAAATCAAAAGATCCGGTAGTGCCGGTTCGCCTAGTGGCTTAGGTCAAGGTGAACTCGCTTATTCGTATCTTTCTGGAACAGAATCAAATGGTGGTGATCGTTTATACATTGGTACTGGCACTGAGACTGGTGGTAATGCAGCAAACATAGAAGTAATTGGTGGATTATATTTTACTTCTAAATTAGATCATACGCCCGGCACAACTACAGCTAACAGTGCACTTATTGTAGACGGCGACTCAAAATTAGACGTAATTTATATTGACAACGTGTCAATTGATGGTAATACTATTTCTACAACTGACACTGACGGTAATTTAGTTTTATCACCTGACGGAACAGCGTCTGTAACAGTTCCAAGTGGATATGAAAGTCGTGCAGGGTTTGGTGCATCTTCACTTGTAAACAAGCAATATGTTGACACTGAGATTGGCGCGATCGTAAGTGACTTTAATATTACTGATGGAAGTAATACAGATCAGTTCTTAACGGGTCAAACCCTTACGTTTACTGGTGGATCAAATATCACAACTACTGTAGCAAATAATAGTATTACTTTTGATTTAGATAATACTATTACTACAGCAGCGGGTGATTTTACTATTGATCCATTTGGTGATATTGATGCTTCTGATAATATTATTAAAAACGTCAATGATCCAGTTAACGCAAAAGACGCAGCAAATAAAAGATATGTTGATACGATTGCTGCAGCAGGTATTCACTATCATGATCCAGTTCGTGTTGAATCACCCATCAATTTAAGTGTAATTTATGATAACGCTAATAATGGTATTGGAGCTACACTTACAAACGCCGCAGCTGCAGAAGAAATTACTATTGACGGTGTTACGCTATCACTAAATGACCGTGTACTTCTTTATCAACAAGCTAATAACGTACAAAACGGTGTATACACAGTTACTGAAGTAGGTAATACAAGTGTAAGCTGGGTGCTTACTCGTGCAACTGATGCTGATAGCTATGCACCTTCTGACCCGGACTCATTTGGACAAGGTGACGCATTCTTCGTAAAAGAAGGTGATACTGGTGCCGGTGAATTGTATGTAATGAATACGCCAGGTGAAATTGTATTTGGTACTACAGGTATTGAATTTTCTCAAGTTGCAGAAACTGCAGTTTATTCTGCAGGTGCTGGTATAGATTTGACCGGTACAGTATTCTCACTAAATACTGAAGCAGTACAAGATATTGTTGGAGCTTTAGTTGTAGAAGGTGAAGGTATTGACCTTACATATGATGATGCAAATAATCAAATTCTTATTGCTGCAGAATTAGCAACTACTACAAATCTAGGCGTGGCTAAATTCGACGCTACTAACTTTGATGTAACTGCAGGTGATGTAACTATTGACACTGTTGATGGTGGAACTTATTAATAAATAAGAATAAGCAGAGTAAAGGATTATATAATCTTTTGTTTATTCTGATTAGCTATATAGCTATTATACATAGGTGAAAGACATATGTCAACTATTAAATTAAAGCGCTCTGCTGTACAGGGCAAAGTACCATTAGTAGGCGATCTCGATCTTGGCGAGATTGCTTTAAATACGTATGATGGTAAAGCCTATATGAAAAAGAACGATGGCGTTGAAGCTATTGTTGAAATTGGCTCAGGTGGTGGAGGTGGTTCTACAGCAACTTCAGTTTATAACTATGTTACTTCAGAAAATTTTGAAGGCGATGGCAACACCGCAACATTTACCTTATCAGATGAACCTTTTGATAAAGAACATGTTTTTGTTACAATTAATGGTGTACATCAAACGGTTAATACTTACTCAGTATCCGGAACTTCCCTTATTTTAGATGCGGCTCCAGCCAATGCAGATTTAGTCGAAGTTAGAACATTTGTTGGTGTAATGACTGGAGAAAATCCAGCAGTTCCAACCGACTTCACAATAAATAATTCAAATAGCGCTATTGTAGATTCTTTTTCAAAAGCAGAATACCGTACTGCAAAATATGTTGTACAAATGTCAGAGGGTGGTGAATACCATTCTCAAGAAGTTTTACTTGTGCATAATGACGTTGATGTTTTTATTACTCAATATGCAAAAGTAACATCAAATAATGATTTAGGTATTATTGACGCTGAAGTTTCTGGAGCCAATATTAATTTACTTGTCGATCCGGTTTCAGCAAATACGAATGTTAAAACTGTAAGAATTCATATAGGAACATAAAATGCCAACTAAAGTAAAAGGTACAAATTTAGATTTAACTAACTCTAACGTTACCGTGAAAGAGATAAATACTACAGATACACTAACAGTTGGTAATACGTCTGTGCAGGATTTAAAAGAAATTGAAGAAGCAGCGGCGCTTAAAGCAGTTGCTTACTCTATTGCATTAGGATAATTAAAAACTATGGCTAAAAAATTATACGTAGGAAATTACACATTTGATGCTTCGGCTCGAGGTATAATTCTCAGAGGACATGTTGTTCCTGAAGAATTGCTTATTATTACTAATGTGACAGATAATATTATTATCTATAACTTTGCTGACACTACAAAGGGATATAATAGTCACCAATTTGCATATGATGACTATGAAGAACCAATCACAATTATTACGCTCGTGTATGATACGACATCAATGTCAGATACCGATAAGCTTCAAATTTTTGTACAAGGTGCTAGCACAGAATTTACACCAGCCGAAGATTTACTCGATCCAGTTGGCAAGCTTCGCGTATCAAATCCAGGCAACTTAATCGATACTGACTTTGAATATGGTTTACAATCTACTAAATGGGAATCACTACAAACTGTAAGTAATGTTCCAACTATTTACGCCTCTAATGGTGATGTTCCAATCGAAGGCATTAGTGATGCTACAGTTTCTATAGGAAATAAAACAGTTACTGTAACTGGTACTGTCGCACATGGTGTGAGTATTGGTGATCCAATTGCTGTTTCTGGTATGGATCTTTATGCAGCTAATGGTTATTTTATTGTTACAGCTGTTGCAGATGATTTTACGTTTTCTTATGAAATGGACGTTACTGCGCCAGGTACCACGAGCATTTATGGTAGTTATACAACAATTGTACCTTCAAAGTTTTTTGAAGGCTCAAGTTTAAACATTGATATTGCTGAAGGTGTTATTACTGACGAAGGATCTCCAAGTAATCTTACGGTAACAACAGAAGAAACTCACGGATTTCAAAATGGAACAAAGGTTTATTTAAGAAATACTGCTGGTCCACGTACATTCATTGTTGCTAACTCTGCCGCAACAGCACCAGACGGTAGACCGTATATCGATACTGTTGAATCTTTTTCTACGCTTACAACTTTTGATGTAGGTACATCTACTGGTCGTGGTGGTGCGCTTGATAAGCAAGTTTATATGTATGACTGGGAATCTACTTATACTCGTTATATTGGCCCAACCGATATTAACACTTCAAATGGACAAATTACTTGGAATAACCACGGACTTAAAACTAACTATACTTTGCTATTTAATACACCAATTCGTGGTGGAACTGATATAGGTCTTACAGACGGTACAGTGTATTATGTACAAGTAGTCGACAGTAACACTATTACTCTATCTAATTCTTTTGACTCAGCTGGCGGTGGTGGTGTTCCAATTTTGCCAATTAGTGCGCACCAAGGCACATATGGCTATCCGCGATTAGGGTTAGTATATAAGGTCGAAGGCGCATCAGGCGTAAGAAGAGATACTGTTTATGCTGCAGCAGGTGCAGGTGGTGGAACGGGTTCAATTGGACTCACGAGCTCATCTTCAATGACAGTAAGTGGGGATGGTAGTTCAGGTAATCCATTTACCGCAACCTCAACAAACAAAATTAGAAACTCTACAGGTTCTGCACTATTTACAATCGCGGGCGGAAGTGGTACAATTGATTGGCAAATTACTTCAAGCTCAGAAAATAACTTTGACTTTGCTAGAATATTCTATAATGGTAGTCAGCTATCTGCTGTTTCTGGTAACGGATCGAGTGATAGCGGACAGATTACTAACGTTCAAGCTGGAGACACTGTTGAATTTAGATATACTAAAGACGGATCAGTTGATAGATTTAATGATGAAGGTGTTCTAAATAGTCTTGTATTTACACCAGATCCTCCTGTTGCTGGTCTTACAGATCAATTGTCTGGCTCAGATTTAGCCGATAATGAATTTGGATTGGGCACAGAAGCTCCTACTGGTTTAATTGCATTCCAAGGTAGAACTCCCACCAGTACATATACGAATAGTAATGACACTGTATCATTTTTACCTAACCAACAAGAAAACGGTAGATATGGTACGCAAGGTATTATGTATCCTTCGCTCAGTGTTACTTCTGGTAACTTAGCGGGATCATTTAACGTTTCTACTACAAACTCAATTGCGTCATATGGCACTGGATCTGAAATTTATTATGCGTTTGTTAGACCATTAGCATCTTTAAGAAATACTATATACTCTCCTGCTCACGGATTAGTAGATAATCAAATTGTAACAGTTACAGTAAACGCTACAGATTATGCGAATGGTGAACGCTTTGCATTCGCTGATGCAAATGGGCCGATTACTATTAACAATAATACATTTCAAGCTACAATATCTATCATATCAAATGACGTGTTTAGAATGAGAATAAACACATCACCAAATACTAATGATATGACGAGCATTCCTTCAACATTTACGATTGATTACGATAGAGTTAACCCAACGTTTAACACTTTGTATTTAGGAAACCACCGTATTCCTGAATCAGTAGATGCTGAATACACTACTGGTGCTGGTGGTGTTGCTCCTGCAGGTTTTGTTGATGGAGATACATATACGCTTACAAAGGTTAATGATGATCGTGTAAGCTTTGCCGCTGGCGGCAGCTCAACCACCGCATTTGGTCCAGCTAACACTGCAATTATAGGTAATACTTCAAATGGTGTTTCAAACTGGTTTATTGATGTTGAAGGAGATTTAAGCGTAAGCCCTCCTCCTACGACATTAAATATTACTAACGTATATTTTAGAGGTGATTTTAGTAGCGCTACTGAATACGTAGATATTACATTTGATGATGCTACTTCGTTTAGAATTGGTGCAACGGACGACAGTGGAGACACTAGTGTTTGGACAAGATCTACGACGTTTGCTCCTAAAAATATGACATCACTTTTAGTTTCTCCTTCGGGCTCTGTAGGATTTAATGTAAGTGTAGATCCATCAGTTCAAGTTAACTTTTCTCCTTCTGGAATGTCAAACTGGTGGGAATTAATATTTGAAGTTGACGGCACTAGTACTATTGTCTTTACAAGTCCGGGTAGTGGTGAACAAATATTTGATGTTGACTCCACGGTTGGTGCATATGATGGTGTTTACGAAATTGCGCAAGTGCCGACACCAAATACATTTGAGTTAAATGGTGATTTTAAAATTCCGGCGTTAAGTTTTGATTTTACTGCTACTGAAGTAAATGAAACTACAGACACTATTAATTTTGGAAAAAATCATAACTTAATTACTGGTGAAAAAATTGTATTTAGTACAACTGGAACTACTATTCTTCCTGCTGGCGTAACTGATATATTTGCAATTGTTACTGGTAGACAAACTATTTCTCTTGCTAGTTCTTATGCTGATGCTATTATTGCGAATGCAATGCAATTAACCGCTTCAGCTGGCACTCATACTATTTCTACTGATAATGTAATTAAGGGTGTTATTGGGCTAGGCTCTATTACGACTGAATCTGGAAGTAAAAATGTTAGTGGAGTTAATACAAGATTCCTAGCTAATTTTAAAAGATTTGACCAAATTTGGATTGATAATGGAACATACGCTCAGGCGTTTTTAGTAAATGACGTAACTTCAAATACGACTATGACATTGTTTGAAGCTCCAACGTTTACTATTTCAAATACTGATTACTATTATTCTACCCAATTAGTTTTGAGACCAGATGGTTATAACTTACACTTGCCATTTGATGGCGGTGTAGATATTACAGCCGGGACTTCGCCATATAGTAAAATTGTAAGACAATCGCGTAAATACTTCCGTTATCAATCTGGTAAAGGTATTCAAAACTCATTTGCAATTAACTTTAATCCACCAAAAGTTGTGAAAGAACTTATTCGTGCTTCAGGCACTACTGCTACTGTTAAAACAGAAGAAGCACACAACTTACAGGTTGGAGATCAAATTAAAATTGCGGGTGCATTAGTCGACTTTGGACAAAACACGTATAATGGTATATTCCCAGTAGATACTGTAGTAGATCCATTTACGTATACTTATGAAATGTCTTCTACTCCACTCGATACACGAGCTGGAGGATTTCCAACATATGTTAGAACCGGATGGACTGACTCTTATGTTCGTGCTGGTATGTTTGATGACCAAAACGGATTCTTTATGGAATACGATGGTCAAAAACTTTACATGGTAAGACGTAGTTCTACACTACAAATTTCTGGTAGCGTAACAGTACAACGTGGTAGCCAAGTTGTTACAGGCACTGGTACTTCATTTACATCTCAACTTGTTGTCGGTGATAGAATTGTTATACGTGGACAAACTTATCAGGTAGTAGAAGTTTCTGCAGATAACAGAATGGTGGTTCAGCCTGGTTATCGTGGAGTTAATTCTACACTTGTTAAGTGTACTAAAACTGTTGATGTGAAAGTGCCACAAGAAGATTGGAATATTGACCCAGCAGATGGAACTGGCCCAACTAAGTTTAACTTAGATACTACTAAAATTCAAATGGCATATGCCGACTATTCTTGGTACGGTGCTGGTAAAATTCGCTATGGCTTTAAAGACTTAAATGGCCATATTAGATACTTGCACGAGTTTACGCATAACAACAGATTAGATGAATCGTATTTCCGCTCAGGCAACTTGCCGGCTAGATATGAAATTGAAAATGGTCCTACTCCATCAACTGCACCTACGTTGTTCCACTTTGGTACATCTATTATTATGGATGGTAGATTTGATGACGATAAAGCTTATCAGTTTACTTCACAATCGCGCCAAATGGCTATTACCGATAGTAACATTAACTCTTATACTACAAATGCAAACTCTTCATTTGCACAAGTTACTCTCAATGGTGTACGTGTATATGTTTATAAAATACAATTAGCTACAACCGACGCAACAAATTTATCAATTGGTATGAAAGCACTTGACACTTCAGGCAATATTCCTGAGGATACTTATGTGACACAGATTAAAGATGTTGGTGGTGGAAACTCTGAAGTTTATCTTGGCTATCCAGCAACTCAAACTGATCCAACAGGATCTCCCACGTATCCAATTGTAACAAGCGGTACTTCTTTACAATTTGGTGATAGAGCTGAGTTAGATAACTATATTCCACTTACTTCGGTAAGACTTGCACCTTCAGTAGACTCAGGTATTACCGGAGCAGTCGGTGAAAGAGAAATTATTAATAGAATGCAGCTTGCCTTGAAAAACGCAGCTGTTACTGCTAATGCTGACAGTGAGGTTTATTTGATTTTGAACGCTCTTCCATCTAGATTACGTTATCAAAATGCTCAAAGACCTTCATTATCGGAAATTATTGAACATCAGATCGAAGACACTCTTTTGAATACTACAGTTATTTACTCAGCTAAAGTTTCTGGTGGTAGTTCTATCGACATTGAACTTGGAGATCTACTTGAGGTTGGTAACTCTATTCTTGGTGGTGATGGCGTTTTCCCATCTGGTCCGGACTTACTAACTCTCGCAGTACAGCCTCAGGTTACGAGCGGATTTAATTTCGCAACTCCTTATCGAGTATCTGGTAAGATATCTTGGGCTGAATCACAGGCGTAAAGGATTAAAATAACATGGCTGCTATATCTAGAGAATTTCAAGTTTACGATGGAAACGATTGGACCTTACCTAGTCGCTTAGATCGTATGACTCGCACTACATTTAGTCATACAGCTAAAGCAGGTGAAACTATACTAACCGACACTTCGAGTGGTGGATTGGCTATAACACTTCCGGCTTCTCCTGAAGTTGGAGATAGAGTTTTAGTTGTAGACGAAGGGCATATCAATCCTTCGGGATATGTTACAGTTGCTCCAGGAAGTAATACTATCGAAGGTGTTGCTGGAAACGTTACGTTACAAGTAAAGTATTCTCGTACTGAATTTATGTGGACAGGTACAACATGGGCAAGATATCGTTCTGGACCATCAACCGGTAAATCAATGGCTATGAATATATTATTTGGAAATTAGGAGAAAAATAAATGGCTGCACCGAATCTTATAAACACGTCAAGTATATACGGCAAAACTACAGGAGCTAGTTTAGGTACTCTTAATCAAGCATATTTAACATGTCCAGCAAATAAAGTTTTAAAAGTTAATACTATTGTTGTTTCTAATATTGATGGAACAAATGCTGCTGATGTAACAGTTAGATTTTATGATAGTAGTCAACCATCGACATTAACTCTAGCTAGTACCATAAACGTACCCGCGGATTCCACACTCGTAGTATTATCAAAAGATACTTCAATATATTTAGAAGAAAGTGATAGAATTGATGCCTTTGCTAGTGCTACTGGAGATTTAGATATTATAATTTCTTACGAAGAGATTGATGACGCATAGGTGAGTTATGACATTTAACTATCAGCGTTATGGAAGTTATATAGGAAATACCGAAGGGCTTAATAACAAAATCGGTAGATTTGATATGAATGCATCCCAATTAATAGGTGACTTTGCCCCACCAGGTCAATTTCTTCGCACGATTACAGGGACATATAATTGGACAGTACCAGACGGTGTACGGATTATATCTGCAGTCGCCGTAGGTGGAGGCGGAGGAGGGTCTGCTTCAACTTCGTCATCAAATGGTATTTCTGGCGGTGGAGGCGGTGGAGGAGCTCTTCACTGGAGAAATAATATTCCTGTAACACCAGGAGAGACCCTTACCATTTCCGTTGGGGCTGGC
>Ga0213867_1001473_pt1 | contig 10496 bp, 5 predicted proteins | sample PICome_12_FD_160120 | JGI IMG/M metagenome (GOLD analysis project Ga0213867, IMG submission 160120) | Coastal seawater microbial communities near Pivers Island, North Carolina, United States - PICO540 | ecosystem: Environmental > Aquatic > Marine > Coastal | place: USA: North Carolina | collected... | reverse complement strand
CGCCCAACTATTTGTTCTGTAGTTAACTCCTCTGAGTAGTAAATATCCCACCAATGAATCCCCTTTTGCCTGCCATGATGTCGATTTTCTGTCATTTTTTCAATGTATGCTCAGCAACAATGAGAACCTTGCGCTCATAAAACTCTGCTTTTAGTTTACCATCCAATCAAGTATAGTGTAAATGATATATTTTTGTACTTATAGATTATAATATAAGCATAATAGTCAACGATCGGGATATGTTAGATGTCATATATGTGCAAAATCGGCGCCATACTTCAGTGATATCATCTGCTTCTTTGATACGAGGGTGATCTCTATGCAAACCATATATTTCAAATAATCTTTCGTCCCAAATGGCGTCATTTGAAGGCATTGCATACTCATCAAAGCATTCTCTCTGAATCTCCGATGTCAATTTACTTTGTGCTGGACCATACGAAAACTCTAAGCACTAAGCTGAATTATTCCACAATTTTCGAAGGTGTCGATTTTACGGTCGTAGAATTCTTTATATATTTTTGTTTGAACTGTATGCTCTTATTATATTAACTTCTACTCTTGTACTACGTATGAATTCTTTATATTGGTTTTGAGGCAAGAGATCGGAACTCGACTCAAAAATGTCGTTATCAAAGAGGCATAAATGATAAGCAAATGACAAAAAGCTGAATAATCCAGGTCAAACGAATGCTCAATTTGAAGATAAAGTTGACCTAAAAATTAGAAAGATATTTATTTGTACTAAAATGTTCTTATTCTGTTGCAATCCATTTGTGACCAATGAATTTTCGTTTTGGTGGTTTGTACCCGATGTAGTCAAAGGTGTCGTTTTTACGTTCGTAGAATTCTTCATTGCAAGAGATCGGAACTTGACTCAACAACGTCGTTATCAAAGAGGCATAAATGATAAGCATATGACAAAAAGCTGAATATTCCAGCTGCGCGAAGGTACATACATGTAACATGTAAGGTCAAACGAATGTTCAATTTGAAGATGAAGGTGCCATCAAAATTAGAAAGATACTAGTTGCCCTAAAAATCAGTGAAAGATACATTTCTATTTATTTGTAAAATTTCTTTTTCTGTTGCAATCCATTTGTGACCAATGGATTTTCGTTTTGGTGGTTTGTACCCGTTGCAGTCAAAGGTGTCGTTTTTAGGTTCGTAGAATTCTTCATTGCAAGAGATCGGAACTCGACTCAACAACGTCGTTATTAAAGAGGCATAAATGATAAGCATATGACAAAAAGCTGAATATTCCAGCTGTGCACAGGTACATAATACATACATGTAACTTGTAAGAAGGTCACAAGTCACAAGAATATTCAATTTGAAGATGAAGTTACCCTAAAAATTAGAAAGATTTTAGTTGCCCTAAAAATCAGTGAAAAATACAAAATACATATCTATAGTATATCTATTTATATTAGTAAATGTAAATTTTGTAAAAATAAAATCGCACACATCTTGGACTCACAATATTTATTCATTCATCGTTTTCGTACAATGAAAGTCTTTTTGAAAACTATGTTCCCTGCTTCCTTCGTGACCATTTTGTTTTTCTTCGTGTCTATCGCTTTGAGTTATGGCCTTAGTGGTAGCCAGGTAAGTGTTAGTATTGACAAGTGAATCAAAAAGTCACATATGGCCTAACAGGTCATTAACAAAGCGGTCGAACCATAAGAGTGTGATACAACATTCAAATTAAACTACATCATCTTCATCATCATCGTAATTTTTTTATTGAATAAGACACTTGACGTTTTCGAATTATTTTTATCGATTCATCGAGATGAAGAGATCTATATCTCAATTATGCATCTCATATGATTAACAAGAAATCCATGTTGCATTCAAATCCAGTCAGCAATTATAAACCAACGAACCTATAAAATCAAAGTGACAGTTCGTGCGAATATTATCATACTTTGTAACTTATGTAACTTTTTATTTCTGTAGCTCATATCCGTCGGTACCGGCTCCGTTGGTGATAGATTTGGTATAGACGTGGCGATCAGTGGCAATGGATTGGTCATGGCGGTAGGCGCTGATTTCGCAGAACTGAACAGTGTTTACAGAGCAGGATATGTGAGGTTACTTACGAAATCAGGGAATGATTGGAATTCCATACAGCAAATTAACGGCACTGTATCAAACGGTAGATTTGGTTCGTCTGTTGCTTTGTCCCAAGACGGATCAACCTTAGCTATTGCCTCTTGGAATAGTGCTATTTATATTTATTCATCATCAAGCAGTTCCTCTGAATATTCATTGCTAGATTCCAAGTCCTTTAATGTTATAGAGGTAGCATTATCAGCTGATGGAAGTGTCATTGGCGTTACGTCTAATGATAATAATGGAGCCAGGATTTATGCGAGAAGCGGTGACAGTTTTCTTCGAAGAGGTTCTGATTTTTCTGGTTATGGCCGCCATCAAAGTGGAATTGCTTTGAATTATGACGGGACCACTGTGATCATCGGTGATCGCAATTGGCCAAATAACTTGGACCACGGTCGAGCTGGTGTGTTTCAGTGGAAGGATGACAATAATGATGGATCAATGCAGTGGATCCAAATGGGAAATGATATTACTCGCAACGTTAGATACGACTACTTCGGATATAATGGTTGTGTGTCTATCACGCATGATGGACTGACAGTGGCTATTGGTTCTCCTAATTATGATGGGAATGGTGAAAATATTGGTCTTGTTAGTGTGCACCAGTTCAACATTACTGAAAACTTATGGAACAAAGTTGGAAGCGACCTTGTCGGTGAAAAAGATAGTGATCGTTTTTCCAAGCCTGCATTATCCTCCGACGGGAAGTATCTTGTTGTTGGAGCATACATCGGATTCTATGTAAAGGTATTTGGGAAAAATGGAAATGGTTATGAAATTATTGGTGATAAGGTGACAGACGAAGGAGGTCGGTTTGGCCAGTCCGTTGACATCTCAGACGACGGACTTGTAGTTGCCATTGGGGCTTTTGATCTTGACAATCAGAGTGGGAAAGCATATTTATATCTGAATACTACATCTGCATCAACTGAAAACCCCTCTCAATCTCTTTCCCTCGCTCCAACTATTACCGCATCACTGTTTCCGTCAGAACAACTGTCACTTACTCCGACTGCGATTGAAACATTCATTCCATCCACATACCCATCAAGTCCGCATAGCAACTTCCCGACTACCGTCCCATCTAACCCTCCAACTACGGCTATTTCCGATATTCCGACATTTCTTCCATCATTAACAACAACATTCGTCCCGTCTACTATTGTGTTCAAAACGGATTTCACTCTCACTTTTATTAGTAACGAGACAACAATAGACTTTACTGGAGAAAGTCCTGATAATGAAATCACAATCAAAACACTTATCTCGAAAAAAGCTCCAAGAGATACCTTTAACCAGACAGTCTTGGTCGGTACCGATTGCCAATTCAAGCTTACTGATGAGTTCCCCGATGACTCTGCACTTATTATTATCAGCAACAATGAGAACCTTGATGAAGAGGAGGGTGTTAATCGTATCAAAATTACGTCCAAAGTCGACATTGATACGACTCACATTGTTTCCAAGGGCAGGCATGCCACAGATCCCGACAAATCCATATATAGCGAATATGTAGAAGACGGTGAGGAAATGGCCAAGATTGAGTTTTGCATCCGGACGGATTATGGCAAGGTCGATATTATTGGTGACACTGCAGAAAGTTCAGTGACTCACAACAAAGTCAAGATTGCTATCACATTCCCATTGCAACTTGGCTTCAATTCTGCTACCACCTCCGTACAGGAAGCGGAAGAAAGCGAAATTGAACAAACTGGCACAATATCTGAAGCACTCGATGCTTGCGCCTGTCCTAGTAGTGCTTCTTCCCGAGATGATTGCCTCACGAATGCGCAGTACGACCAAAATGATATTCTAAGCGTCTGCATTTATGATCCCAATGCAAATGCCATTATCACTTCTTTTAAAGACGTGACGCTCGACAACGGTCAAATTAGCACTCAGGTAATTGACTCAGATGGAAAGCCTACGAGTTTAGCAAGTGTGAGTAAACTCCATGAGGGTATGGCTATGTTACATACACGTATCGTGTCTGCCTTTTTCGTGAACGATGCCAATGATGGAACTTCACCAGCTCCCGTCATCTTATCCGGCACTGCCATCATTGGATTTAAGACTTTTGCTGATACTGGCGGTAGCCGTCGTAAACTAACTGCCATTTCTGTTGGTAAGAAGGGCATGCGCACGTTGCAGGATACTGGAGATGCAGCTGCTTTAGAAGATGAAGGCGAAGGAGCCTTTTATGTGAAGGTAATGCTGTCCGATGGCGAACAGCTAGATGCAGATGCAGGCTCTCCTCCTAATAATAGTTTCGATGCATTGGTTGTGATCTTATTGGCATTGTTGATTCCTATTCGTTTATTTTGAACAGAGTAATGTTATTTGTTATTGTTATTATTATTATACTTCAGTAATTGTTTTGAAGAAAATACATCCATGTGGTGTTTTCTCTTGCTTATGCTCTAGATAGCAAAATTCGTATGTACGTAAATACGTAAATACAAGTCGCTGTGGACTGTGACTTGGAACTTGGAACGTTCCACTCAAAATTAGTTAGTAACAAACACACGACAAGAAAAAAAAATGACTCGAACGGAAAAGAGCCGTGATGAAGTATATTAACCATATCTCATCAAGCTCATCTCGTTCAAGGACGGCATTAACTATGGTAATACATTTTACACAAATCTTCTGATGCGCAGTGCAGTATATGTAAACAACACCACAATACATTCCATTTGTAGGCGATTCTAATTGTGCACTCATGCTCAATTTTTGAATATCTCTCCATAGTGATAAATGATAGGAGACAAAAACGCGATGAATTATAGGAATAGGTGCACATGAACTTTGTTCCAATCGTTGACGAACATAAAACAGAAATTACTAGATTAGCACTCATAAAATGAACTGGAGTCAACACCAAATGGAGACCTTCCCGGAACCTGCGCATTAAGAGGGTTAAAGTATTGATCAAAGACTTCATCATTCTTTGCAACAATACCAGCACCGAAATGGCTGATGAGAAGTTTCAACGAAAAAATTATACGATCTCGTTCTTTCCGGCTAGATGACTCGAAGACATTTCTTGTTTGATTGACAGCAATAACCATACTTCTACTTTTCATTGCGAAAGGATAACAATCTCGGCTCAAATTTTCACCTTCCAAAACACTTGTGATATCTAGCAAGTCGATAGAATTTACTTTTCCAATCTCTTCTCTTTTCTTTTCTTTGTTCCTCATTATTCCATTACTTAGTCTTTTATGCCATTTACACGTCGACTCTTGTGCCATCCAGCAAAGTTTTGGGTGAATTACCTGATCCCGTAAAACTGATCCTAATTCAATCCACATTTTGACATTCTTTGTAAGATCTCGTTCCTTTCTACCTTCGGTCCCTCCCGTACCTACTTGCAAGTGCCAAATGAAAACCATTCTCTTATTCATAAACTCTACTACATATTCCAGAACTCTATCTGAGTTCATGAAGAGATCCGATTTTACTTCCTTCATGATACTCAATGTTGTAAGCGAGTCTGCAACGCTCTTACCAGCAGTCACAACACTTTTACTATCAAACGCGGATTCATCGTAATCAACTAACCGAGTAGCTCGCTTCGAATTACTAAGGGACTTCCCCTTCGATACACGATTACGAGATCGTTTCAAGTCCCCTGGGTCAGAATCATACATAAGTTCACTGTTCCCACCGTCAATGCTGTTGCCCTTGAAGCTGTTACTCAAATTATCGTTGAAAGTAGAGGAAGAAATATTGATCAGCTGTTTATTCCCAACGCAATAAATGGAAGACATTGGATCTCGATCGTAACAGACCTCTATGCCCATAGAATCCTCAAACGGAAAGTTTTCTCTAATTTCATCTGTATTTGGATATATACCGCAACCGCGATTATCTTGTAAAAAGGCAGCCTCGCGTCCGCTATTTTTCAAGTGATTATGATTGCGACTTTCTCTTGAAAGATAAAGGGCTTCATCAAAAGAATGTATCACTGCTTTTTCTCCACTTCTTCCATTAAGGTTGGTCGAAGGAGATTTAGACTTCCTTGATATGGACGTATTATATATCATCCTCTGAAGACGGTCATGACGCTTTACTGAAGATATTTGACTTCGATTTTGCGGCTTCTTACTATCATTAGCTTGAGAGATATATGCCTTTTTGTCATGTGTACTAATATCATTAACAGCATTTTCATTCTGTGAGACAACACAATTACTGCACCCTTGTAGGAAAATATTCGTCAGCGTCTTAGTAAAGCCATAAGGAATCTTTGCAGAAGCTGAAATTTTGCCAATCGTCTCGTCATAAACTTCTACAGGTTTTCTAGAACAAAAGCTTTCACTTGATGCTGTTGGACAGAGTTCTGGCTCTTCTTCGTTCTTTGGACCCAACATTGTTTCCATCGAGGAGAGATAGCCTCTTTGCGTATGGTCATTGTCATCTCTCGCATCGTCGCAGGCAGACGGCATAGTTGTTAGAGCACTGATAATCAGACCGAACGCATTAAAGTATAGCTTTTCAAGGAGATGTTTATTTTCAAGACAGAACTATTATCGACTAAATAGAAGAAATAAAAATGCTAATTATTGGCGACATAACGATCGATAATTTTCTTCCACATGCGAGTTTGGTCGCTATATTTTATATCAGATTTCGGCGAGCAGTTCGGGCACGGAATATATTTAATGACATTCCGGAGTTCTCTTTACCAATACTCTCGAAGAAGGTTACTTATCGAATCGTGGTAGATGCAAATTCCTACCGAACTATGTTGCATAAGTTGCAAGAGCTCATCTTCCGTATAAACTATCGATTACGCGACGAATGAAAGTCAAGCAATATTTGAAGATCCGAGCAGAGTTCTAAGTACTATCGATTTATCGGGAGGATTGGGCACAGAACCTCGTTGACATATATAACCTTACGATGTGTATATGTACGTAATACCGGTGCTTTGAAGTACATATTTCGGCCATGTGCCATGTAGCCATGTACGATTCCAGCATAAAAACTTGAAAAATTTATTTACAATTTACATTATCATTGTAAATACAAGTTACAAGTTACAAGTTATAATTGGCAAGCAATCGCTTTTCGAAACGATATCATTTTTTAATAATTACAGGATGAGGATTTTCGTTTAAAGTTAGATTTTTGCACGATCCTATGTACTTTCGTTTTTGTTCTTCAAATCCATAGCTTCTATCTTGATGGTCGTCATTGGACGCACACTTAGCCGATTTTCCCGTAAGTTACTGCAAAAAACTATAGTTGCTCCGTTACAACTAGATCCAACTACCTACAAACACCTGGACTTTGAATATATGTTAGTGCGGAGAACTGAACATTTCCTCTCGAACAGGGGTACTTGACATTAAAGAAAAAAAACAAGCAAACAGGAATTATTTAGATTTTTTAGTAGTTGGTCGCCTCCAGTCCAATTCTTCCATTTCATCTGCATCTATCTCTGGTTCATGTTGCTGCTTCCATCTCTTATAGTGAGACGTCTTCTTCCACACATAGTAAAATTCAACAATTTCTTTAGTACTTTTTGTTTTAACAACCTTCTGAACTGAATGGAAAACTTTTCCATAAAGCGTCAGAGCTGCTTCAAACGATGCAACCTCATACGGACTCCACTTCTCAATAACAGTGGGCCGTCGAAGGGGACTAGTCAAAAGTCCCAACGTATTTGGCCTTTCAACGGGATAATTTCCTTTGTCGCTGTTATACCCAAATGCGCCAAAGTAAGTTCCTGGATACATAATATCTCCGACTAGGCTTATATAATCCTCTGCTGCCCGATGCGCTAAAAAACATAGAGTTGAACAACTATAAAGAAGTAACGCTTGTACCACTACACACAACACTTACCTCTCCACCTGTATTCCTTAATTTGTGTGTTGTTCCTCTTACTTTCGACTCCTGGGAGAGCAGTAGTAAATTTTTTTGTCAAAGGCATAACAAGCGTAGTTGCCTGCGGTTGATTTGCTGTATACGAAATAAAGGTGAATTTACGAGATTGTATGAAAATATATACCTGTCGTTCCGAAATTAGCCCAAAATGAAACCTACTTACAATCTATAATGGATTGTGCAGAGCCTTCAGCGTGCTTAGTAACCTTTTTAGTTCTATTGGGTGGTCGTCCACGTCGTTTACGGCCTCTAGTAGCTTTGCGCTTCGGTCCCGTTTCATTGGAATCGCCATTCGGTACTATTGTTGTTACTACCTCCTCAGTCTGTTGCTGGTCATTGATTATAGTCTGTTGTGGAGACGCTGCAGAGGGAGGTGTCACAGATGCAGATCGTATATCATTAGCATCTTGATTTGATCTTGCGTCATATTCTCTATTAGAAGTATCGGTGGTCACATTATGATCGCCCGACGACGAAGCTTCGCCATTATCGTTCTCTCTTCCATCCTCAGTCTCCCCCCACCCATCTGTCGTAGGGACATTCTCCTCCTCATTATCATCATCTCCATTATCAATCATAGTATGTAAATCAACTGTTCCTTCTGCTTCCACAGAAGACGATCCGGCAGCCTCTGCAGATGATTTGCTGTCGAGTAATATACGTTCATTGAGCTTGTCTGTCTCTGGTGATTGTGATGCTTCTGTTGTTAGTAAGCCTCCTGTTGCATTGTCTTTTAAACATCCAGCATTCGCTGTATCTTTAACACCAGCCATCGATTGCATCAATGTTTAATGCTCTATCAATGTATAAATGAGGAAGCCTGAATTATCTCCGCCCAATCCTTGACTGTCCACGAGTATTCAACGTACGTAGAGATGGTGTAGGATTTAAAATTTAAATGTATCGGTATTCTTCTTATCCCTTGTCGACTCGGATACCCCTAACAACCCTATTCTTAGTCAAGAAAGATCTAATATTTATATTAAGTAGTGCATATGCTGTCTTCACAGGCTTAATTCAAAGTGCCATTTACAACGTGAGCAAACCGAAAACACTGTTGTGTTACCTCGAAATAATTTTTTCGTTGCTGCTACTGCTGCTCTGCTTTTTGGTGGACCATGCGGTTTGTCCATAAGTTCGTAACGTATAGAGTTCTCGTACATTTTGGCTAAATCAGTCTTACCTCCGGTACCTGGCTACTGGCTACCTGGCTAGCATACTCGTAACCCAGTCTGGGCTCTGGGCGTTCGGGCAATGCTTGCGAATCGTGACTGGGTTTGGGAATTTTCTAGAGTAGAAAAGTATCAAGAACGACCAACGTTTATGTACTTACATCGACTTCGTGCTTTGTTTTTTGAAATCTTCTTCGCAAGTGATTATTAAGTGTCCTAAAAGACTATAAGAGTTGCATAGTCTTTCAAGAAAAAGGCAGGGCGTCGAGTTTGAAAAAGGTGACGAAGAATGTTCTGGAGGATTGTTATAACGCCTCCTTCGGCGAACTGACCACGAGATGGAGGTATGCTTACTTTTTCGTTAAGCGCATCCATGTTAAGCGCATCCGCTTTATGCGCCTTTCAGATTCGAAAGGAACATTTGCACCAATAGCTGATTTCAATTATAGATAATGTTTGGTTACTTTAGCATCTATTCTAATATCTAGTTTTTGACTTCATTTGCACCACTAGCTGCTTTCTATTTAAATAACGATTTGGTTAGTTTAGCATCTATATCAATATATAGTTTTTGACTTTTGGTTATTTAGAGCCGGTAGTCAAAAGGGGCGTGTATGCTATTACTTATATTTGATACATATCCTGTAGAGTGTACTCGACGAGGAGGGTTTGTGTAACACGTAGGCATACGAGTGCAAATCGGATAAATATCTCTGGATTGTGAATGTTGTCGTAATTTTCGTCAACTTTTTTATGTCCTTTACAATCATTTGCCACTGTATGCTTTTATAATTGTTATAATAGCATCTACTCGTGCAGCGCTTCAAATATTGCATATTTTGAAAAATTCTTTAATGCTCTTCAAGGTTCCTTTTTATTGCAGCGCTATGCCTTGTCGGTTAAGACGTTGCACTGTACCAATGGCTATCGTCGTGGTAACCTGCAGGTATAGTTTAAATTTTCCCGAGTAAGCGTAATTTTGCGACAGGATTCTATTGCATAGATTTTTTTGTGAAACGTAGTCAAGTTACCAGCTCGAAATATTTTTCTTCGATGACGTGTGTTTGTGGGATATTGAGGTTGACGAGCGATGTATGCATTTAGAAAATCATATGTTATAGAATTTACCATACAAAGTAATACTTCGTGAAGTTTGATTATATTCTTATTTCAAAAGATGAGATGAGATTCCGATGGCTCTGTAGTTTAGTTGTTTGGAATAGCACAATTTTACATTGATAGAGTTGCTCGTTTCAAAAAACGCACTATGTTAATATAATAAAAGCATACAGTTAAAAAAAATAC
>Ga0213867_1001472_pt1 | contig 10499 bp, 8 predicted proteins | sample PICome_12_FD_160120 | JGI IMG/M metagenome (GOLD analysis project Ga0213867, IMG submission 160120) | Coastal seawater microbial communities near Pivers Island, North Carolina, United States - PICO540 | ecosystem: Environmental > Aquatic > Marine > Coastal | place: USA: North Carolina | collected... | reverse complement strand
GTTCATTTATGGAGGAAAGCAATCGTGAATCAAGGCGGAATTTGTATTATAATGAGTTATACGCGAACAGTGGCAGTGAAAGTTCGAGGATCGTGCATGGTTATACAGAACATTTTCAAATTCCAATGTACATTGAAAAATCAGAGTTGCAATCACTCAATGGAAATCACCTCCTCGATGATAATAATAATAATAGTCATACTAATGATAAGGGGAATGCGGCGGTAGCATCTTCGTCGTCGTCTACTGGTGTGGTGACAGTTTTAGAATTGAATATGAAAGTGAAAAGGTTGGGTAATAAGGCAAAGATGGTCGTGCAATCCAATCAAAGTAGAAAGAAGTTACGTGCGTTAAAGGCGAAGTTGGATGAACGAGAGCGGAAGATGTTACCGGATGCTCAAGTGGTTGGTAAGGTGTGGCTTCAGAGGTATTTGGAGTTGATTGAGTATAAAGCATCGCATGGTGATTGTCTGGTGCCGAGGTCTTATCAAACTCTGGGAAGTTGGGTCTTTACTCAGAGACAGCAATATCGATTGTACTTACAGAATAAAGGTGCTGGTGAGAATGTCAAGTCGAAGACTACGATGACTGAGCAGCGCATCCAGGCACTTGAGAAAGTGGGATTTATTTGGTCTGCTCATGTCTCATTTGAGAAACGACTGGAGGAGTTGGCAAGTTTCAAAGAAGAATATGGTCATGTGAACGTTCCTCAAGATTATGTTAGTAACATCAGTAAAAATTCATCTTCTTCATTGGGTAAATTTGTGAATAAGTGCAGGATCGAGTACAAAAGGATGAAGGCAGGTAAGAAAAGCATAATGACACAGGATCGCATCAACGCTCTAGAGCGTTTAGGTTTTCAATGGGATGCTCGCCAAATTGTATCATGGGATGATCGTCTTGTGGAACTTAAGAAATACCAAGAAGAACACAATGGTTCTACTGATGTTTCCCAAACGTTACCAAGTGGACATCCATATCGATCGCTCGGTATCTGGGTGAAGAATCAGCGATACCAGTACAAACTTTTTCAACAAAATAAAAAGACAACTATCACAAAAGATCGAATTGAAAGTCTTAACGAAATAGATTTCGCTTGGGTAAAAGGCGATAAATCAATAAGATAAACAACGGTTTATTGATATGAAATTCTAGAAATGTTGATATTGCCAATGAATTTAAATGGCGTGAGCTTCGATTGCTGAGGGGAGTTATCAGTAGTCACGTACATTGTTAGTGAACTAGTTTTCTCGCATGAGTGCCATTAATATTAACACGATGGTGCCCATATACATATTGAATATTCTTTTGGTGAATGGAATTCGAGATGGACGTGTTGACTCTGGGGCACTTGTCTAGCCTCTAAATAAGTATTTAGATGATCACGACATATCGTGCTCTATAAATATACCATGAAGTTCGCAAGCCTATAACTATAAATTTATCAACTACTCTCCATATGTCCATCTAAAGGAATTGCGATCTAATTCATTACAATTTAGCCGTAGCTCAGCTTGCTTAATGCATCCCAACCTAAGTTCATGCACTGTACCGGTCTAATTCGTCGCTTTCCAGCCGATCGTTCGACGACTGATGCAGGCGGTGATATTTCCTTTTCCTCTTCCCCATGATCATGAAAAGATTTTGAATTATTTTTGGATTTGGCGGGTGCTGAAGATTTACGAGGGGCAAATCGTCCGTTGGGAAGTCTCGCTTGTTTTTTAGCACGAGTTGAGAGCGGCGAGGGCTGCTCTACTTTCACTCGTTTGGCCTGAGAAGCTGCTTTCGTAGTGGAAGCCGTAGTAATCGGTTTCGTAGAGTTTTTGTGCAAATGCTTTTTCAACGAGACTGCTCGACGCGCATGCCAACGCTTAAGCTTGCTTCGGAGGGCATCGATGTCGTCAGAGTTTTGCTTTGTGAAAAGTGCGCATCGGACCAACCTCGAACACAAGGCTGCCTCCTCGTCCGTAGTAATCGATATTCCCACGTCTAAGGAAGAAGAAGGGGCGAGTGGCGTCTTCTCCGACGGCGGGACTAGAGCTTCGCGCGAGAAAAAGTGCGCAGGGCCGACTTCCGTAGAAACAACGTAGTCGAAGTTCAAACGACATGTAGGACACGATTGGAGGACGGATGCGCAGTCTTGGCATAGTGTGTGGTTACATTCCGCGGGAGTGTAAAAAAGTGGCAGTTGTTTCTGCTCCTGAGGGAAGCAGTAGCACGACTCACACGTAGCTAGATCGGGTGGGTCCATTCTATGAAACGGCTCTTGCTGTTGCCGATGTTTTTGGCCTTGTTGGGCTTGGTCTATGTCTCCAATTTTTTCTTCACCACATTCGTCTAAATTGATAGATGGCGGGGAAGAAAAAACGGAGGAGGGTACTATGGCCATATAATGCTCATCTGTTCGCAAATGGGCTAGATGCAGTAAACGACCGGAGCACATGCGACGGAGTGAAGCGATTCGATAATCACATTGACTGTGCGTAGATTGCAATGTAAAATGAGTATGGTATATACTTTTCAATCATTTAAAGTCCTCACACATCAACTTACCGTAACTTCCGACCCCGTATGACGGCACTGAGACCAACCACGCAGTCGTTTCTCAACAAAGACGAAGACGAGGATGAAGAGGAATCTATTTCTTCCTCGTCGTCATCTTCCTCACTTTCCTCACAAGTTGTATCATCATCTACTTCGTCTGTGCTAGTAGCAGTCTTAGACGATACAGCATCAGTTGCTGCCGCGGTACGTCGCGTGCGGTCCCTGCCGCCGCCTCGCTCAAGCGTCACGATGCGTACTTGCAAATCCAACGCGTCGCAGAGTGCTTGTAGTGTAATGGCATCCCCATCTGTGCTTGACATGCGCATATTTGATAGGTATTTATTTATATCCACTCCTTCTCCCCCAATGATGCTGCCTAGTTCCAATAAAGAAAGAAATAAGAGTATACTTTAAAAATAGTCTCCCGTAGTTCACGAACTTACTGCTCCGCGTACGTCCTCCGGCTTCCGTAAGAAAGGAATGGTACATTTCGGGATTGGTCGAAATGACATAGCACGCCAACTGCCTAATTTATCATTTGAAACAATAAAATTTTAGCTAACAAAAACAGCATCCTTCCTGCGCTGAAAAATACCAACCTCAACATAGAATCGAGTCTAATTGATTCATTGTTATCAACGAGAAGCTCGGCAATGCTGGAAAATTGACATTGCCCTGCTAACGGACCTTCAATTACATGTTCAGACATTCGTTAGGTTATCGTATCACAAATTCAACATAAAATACAAAAAAGCGCGCGCTTATTCCGTACCTTTCCCCCCAAGAGTCTCAACACAATCTAAATTAGCCGCTCTTAATACTTCCCGAATGGAAGGAAAAACTTTACACGGAAATCGCTTCAACACCACAAGACTTCCCCGATCTATGGGGAGGGATTCCGACGGACCACTCCCAATTTCTTGAAAATGTTCTTCCAATCGCTCGGATACTAATAACGTCCATTACTAAATTAGCTGCTAACAAAAAGTACCTGTGCATCCTTAACCAAAAACTCACCAATTCTCGAGCACAATCGCTTGGATATATAATTTACTGCCTCATTCAGCTGAGATGGATAGTGTATTGGCTCCATGTTAAGTTTAGGACGGCATTTCGTCGACCACGACTCTCCGATGTTCCTGGGTAACCGTAGAGCCTCCAAGGTTGTTGTTTTTTCTCTGGGTTCTCCGCCACTCGCTGCTGTGTGCTGCTGTACGGACGACTCGTATTTGTGTTTGTGGGTCCGATCACCCGACTTGGATGTCCGTGCGTATTTTTGTACGTGGAATGAAATTCTGTATCTTTAACCGTCGAAGGCTAAAGTTTTAACGTACATTGTACTCGTGGCTCGTACAATGTACCTAGCTTCGTATCTAGCTTCGTACGTCGTAGCTCGTAGGATCCCAACTCGTCTCTAAAATCCGGTGCAGCTGCAAAAACCCAATACAACTGCAACTGCCGTTACATACATGTTTTGTATCCAAAGACGAAACATTAATTAAATTCAATGACATTTTTTAAACAACCAACAATTAATTACTGACCCACTACCGTCCTATCCTTCAATCAACATTTTCTTTACAATTAATCATGTCCAGTGCGAGTTTTATCACTGATTTGCTATCACCAGGCGGTGGAATGCAACTGATACCCTTCATTCGAGTGGTGGTCATGCTTCTATTTGCAATTTGCTTGGCATGTTTTGTTGCCGGAGTTGCTCGCATCCATATGTTAATAATGAGTTTTCTAAGTGCCGGTCTTCTTGTTAGTTTGAGTTTCTTTCAGGCAGAGTTTAATCGAGTGAATGGTAGAAGACAGGGTACGGATGATGCTAGCGGTGATACGGCAGCCTCTTCGTCTAGTTCTGAGAGTGATCGACCAAAGACGGATTAATAATGGAAGAATTGTGCGGAAAGTTTCGATTCAATGTTGGAATTGTGTGGATTTTGTGTGTTGGTTTTCAAAATTGTAGCAAGCGTGATTGCGTAGTTGGATTTCGATAGATGATAGACTGTGATTGATGACATGTTAATTTGTTTCATTACTTAAGATTTCGTTTTCGTCTCTGCTAATATTTACTCTGCCAACTCTTTATGGAATCCAATTAATTGCTGGCCTTTTCTTCCCTTGAAAAATTCATGATTGAATTCTAATGACTGAGAAAAGGGCAATTGTTGTTGCGACAAACGGAAAGTTTTCTAAACTATGAAATAACAAGTTATTTCATGCCATCTTTACAGATCTAACGACAACTACAAGAACTTGAAGTTTTGATACATACGTTCCTAATAAACCTCTAAAATATGATCTATGGTGCTCATCATTTCTCTTATTATATACTTCGAAGTATATTGTAAGCTTGTACCTGTACATGTACGATATGTATTTTACATGTGAATTATGTTGGCAATACTAATTAGTACCGTCTATCCACAAAAAAAGCCTCAAAACTGACGCAGAAGAAAACGCGGAAAGCACAAAAAACACACATGAGGAAATAAAACATCACGTTTGTGTCTACCTTCGTCTACCTTCCCAATCCAGAGATAGGCACAACAAATTTGACGAATATTAATCATACTTACGGACCGAACAAGAGTAAACGAAACGAAACGAAACTAAAAACAAAATGAAACTTTATGACAGCATCACAGTTCTAACTATTTTTCTGTACGGTGCAGACGCATTTGGAAGAACCTCAACAACGATTGTCAATTCCAGCCTAGAACTCAAGGCCGAAAATGTACCCTTCAATAAGAATGCGTGTTTGGGTCTTTTTGCCATAGCAGTCTTCGGTCTTTCTTCTCCGGTGTGTCCGGCTTTCGCGGGTGATGATACAGGTGCTTCTTCAGGTATGAGTTTATTTGAATAAATTTATTGTGATAGTTCAAAAGACTCATTGGAATACTTCGTGGGTTTGTTTGTGTGTGTGTGTGTTAGTTGCGAATGCAAAAATTAAGACTGGTGGAGCATCCACGTTGCAGTCTGGAAGGACCATTGCTATCACTAGAGGAGTGAATTTAGATGGTTCTGATTTTAGCAATCAAAATTTAAGAGGAGTTGCATTTCAGCAGTCAATTGTACGTGATGCTAATTTTAAAGGGTCGAATTTGGTTGGAGCTTCATTTTTCGATGCGACAGTTGACGGAAGTAATTTTGAGGATGCAGACTTGAGCCTTGCCAATGTAGAAATGGCACAATTTAATAGAGCAAATTTGAAAAATGCTGTTATGCATGAAATGTATGTTTCAGGGTCCACTCTCTTTGAAGGAGTTAAGGATATCGAAGGATCTGACTGGAGTGACACTATGCTGAGAAAAGATCAACAGAAATACCTCTGTAGTTTGGATTCGGCAAGAGGCACAAACCCTACCACTGGTGTCGACACACGTGAATCACTTATGTGTCTTGACTAGGTTATTAACCATCAAATGTTAATAATTTTAAATTTTGAAATAAGATTGTTTCAAGAACGATAAATACAAACTTTATTGTCTCTTTAACAGTTTATCATTTTAAATAAAATATTTTTCAATGAGTAACTTCTTTATTAATATAAAAGAATCTGGTGAAATCTGACTATTTCTACTTGCAAGCGCAATAATTTGATTGTTTGTGTACTGCCAAGAAATGACAAAAATGTTCATCTTCCATATTACCAGGCTGGTGTCCATAGTTGCTGCTGAAACATAACTGGGTTCAGCTTCCCACAAAGATACCTTCTCACAAAAATTCAAATCTATTAAAGTTGCCGAATTACATGAATCGGTGAAGTTTGTTTGTTGAAACAGTAACATCGCACAGGTGCAGCAAAAGCACTCGATAGTGGTGCGATTTTTGATCACTTCAATTTGCACGAGAAATTACTGTCATGAAAATGGGAAAGAAAAGTGAAATTATGTTGAAATAAATATTACTTGTTGATATATTTACTAGGTCTGCATACAACGGTTCTAGTGATCAATTCATATTCGACTATTTCTACCATTTCGAACCCACAAGATCGAGGAGAATTTGAAAAGTTTGAAATAAGAATGAACGTGGATTAGTAACTATTACTTCAGTAATATTTAGCAAATGAAGGTAAAGACGAACAAGTGAATAGGTTCTTAACCAAAGTATAACATAAAAGACTTTTTATCATTTTTATAATACGAATATATAGAGTAAAGCGAATGCTCCAAACCACTTGGTTATTTTAGAAACATCCAATGAATATGATAAGAAAATAGTATTTGTTGAAAACAGTTCTGATGATTTTCGACAGATACACTTACAATGATCTTTAAATAAAGATCTACTCTTACAGCATTCATTACACAGTATAGCATGACTTACTGCTGTCACAATTCATCAAATATTTTATAAAAATATAAATTGGAGTTTTTGGATAGCTCATAAAAACTTATTCCACTCATGGCGCAGTCTAACGATTTTCCGAAACATCAATCCTCATTGACTTTAGCTTCACCTACCGAAAGTAATTTAATGAATGCGTCTAAACATGACCGTATCAAATCCTGTCTGATGCAAAAGGTTAGCCAATCCGAAGCCTCTTCAAAAACCCTCTTTCTTGGAGATAGTATAGCTGCTGATGACTTCGAAGAAATGGCGTTCATTGGGTATTCAGTTGCAGAACAACCTGGCATAGAAACTGGACAAATGCATCGTGATGTATATTTAAATACGAACATACCATTTTGTATGGTTGCTGTTGGCGTACAAGGAACAGGAAAATCTCATTCTCTTGGGTGCTTTCTTGAAAGCTGCCTATTATCTAATCAAGATTTGACAACTAACAATATCATTCGCCTTCACAAGCCAATGACAACTCTTGTGTTACATTACGATCTGAGCCCCACATCAATTTGTGAGGCCTCCGGTCTACTAAAGCCATCAAATACGATAAAAGAACTAAGTGCATCATTTCCAAAAACAGAAGTAGTGATTTTAGTGTCTCCAACATATTATCGACAACGAAAGCAATTTTATGGAAATTGCTGCGACGTTCGACCACTTCTTTTCCGTTGGCAATCCTTAACGGCAGATCACATAACACGATTTATGCGTATTACTTCTGAAGACAACCAGCTGTACGTTGCCTCCTTTATGAATTTACTTCGAAAGTATCAGCGTCAAAACGAAGTTCCAGTATTCGCGAAGTTTATCAATGAAGTAAAAGAGATATGCAATGTTAGAGGTCAGTCGGGTCCTCTCATACAGCGCATTACTTTGTTAGAGTCAATTATTGCAGAGTCAGCTAAGAATAGAGATATTATGAAAGAAAGCTTAGATCTAACAAAAGCTGTTTCGATGGGAAAGAAGTTGCTCATCGTTGATCTAACTGACCCTTTACTCTCTAGAGAAGAGGCCAATGGTTTGTTTCAAGTAGTAACTGAGCACTTTCGATCACTGCCTGTCGATGGAGGTAAAATGCTTGCACTTGACGAGGCCCACAAGTTCATGGATGGTGATAAGAGTGACGGTTTGAGTCAATCTATCGTTAATATAGCAAGACTAATGAGGCACGATGGAATACGACTCGCGGTTTCGACCCAAAGCCCGTTAGCATTAGCACCTGAGTTGTTGGAACTAGTGAGTGTTGCATTATTGCATCATTTTCATAGCCGAAACTGGTGGGAATACCTTCGACAAAAGCTGCCTTTAAACAACAATGATTTTGATCAAGTATTGGGCTTGGCATCAGGTCATGCATTAGTGTTTTGTTCCAAACATAATTTTTCCGCATCGCAGCAAATACTGAAATTTTGGTTACGTGACCGATTGACTGCCGATTTGGGAGAAAGTAGAACGAGCATGAAGAATACAAAACATCTAGCTTAATCATAACACTTATTCATTGTTTTGCAGAAGGTTTTATCTACATCGATATGATGTGGGAGAGAAATTACCAGTAGATTACTTCGGCACATGTCTCAGACGAAGCTTTCTGATTGAGTCAATAAATTTTACTTTTCATTAGAATATTATATGGAAAAGTGATGATAACCTTCGAGCTACTATCACAACAGGGAAACAACGAACACTTGCTTCTTCATTTGTCATATTGAAACTCATTTGTTTTCGTTGATGTGGTAAGAGGTATCAAGCTGTGTACTAAGTAAGATATTAACGCAGACATGCAAGTAATAAAAAACTCTATACATCAATCGACTCGGAGGTGCTGTGAACAAGTTTGATTCGAGGGCATTTGTTCTGGACTTATGACTATCAATAACTGTCTTATAAAGTTTTTCGTCTTCCGTCGTATCATAGGTTTGACTTTGACAAGTGTCCAGAAGGTATTGGTGGCAGAGCATATAGATTACATTATACATATAGCCGATATAATGATGGAAGCGGTGACTATGTTGAAGAAACGCTAAAATTCTACATGGGTCACTGGCGTTGGTTAGGAGAGATGATTTGTTGGTATTCCAGAAAGTTGCTTTGAAGGATCGGCTAAAGGGCATTAGTTGATATCGAGGATGGAAATAGTGAGTCATATCGTAGGCAGACCTCTCTAGATTTTAGCGCTACTGAGAAAACCAACGCTTATGCCTATTACTTTGGCCAATGGGCTTTCAGATGACAACTTGTACGACATGCATGAAATGGTAGGTAACGATTATGAGGCGATCCTCGTCTCGCAATTTTCTCTTATAATGACAAAATCATAAATTTATATAAGCTTATATAGTATCCATCACTAATTTCGAGGCATTTTGTTATTGCCATTGTTGTGCATTCGCAATTCGTAATACATGTACAAGCTTTATATTTGAATTTATTTATTCCGTCTCCAGTAAAATGATGATATATGTTATATTTTTCGATCAAATGACAATTGCTTCAACTCTTTTCCGAACTACTGACTACTATTGAAGAGGACAGTGCTGTTCATAATAGCTACAGGAGTAGATGTTTACATTTTCAATACATTTGGAAGACATAAAAGAGTAATTGACTGTATCAATGAATTGCTTAAATTTTATCATATGCCAATTATTTTGACATACTTGTTTTGTTTTAAAACTGTTTATATTTGAGATAAATGGCTGAAATTATCCATTTCTTTGGCCAAGACGTGCAAAACGAAATATTACAATGAAAGAATAAGTAATCCCCCATTCATTGAGAGCAACCACCTTACTTGCAGCTTGCTTGGTCATTTAGGGCGCGACCAATTCCCTATAACCATTCTAGCACGTTTCGTTGTCTAGAAGTCAGCACATTTTAACCATAATTTTGAACTTGTTATGAAGCGTTGCTTTCTATGAGTTTTACAAGACGCATCACGAAAATGGTTAGCAGATGAAGATAAAGGAATATAAGAAATACTTTTCTTTTAATTATTCGAAGTTCTTGCACCATCTCGAACACCGATGTGATGAATACCAACGAAAACAACACATTCTCATTTTGCTGCCCTTGATATTAATCAATGGTAGACACAAATTTGGGTCGTATTCTGGCAATTTACGTATCTGCTCTACACCGCTGACGCAGCTGCTGACGCAGCCTATAACTTTTCTTGTAAACATAATGGGACAAGCATCTTAATACCCAACATTTGACCTCTAGCAATTGAATCAAAATCAAAGTTAGAATCCAACAACTGTTGTCGAAGCATGGTTTCATGAAAGCAATAACTTTCGCTTGCTTGGTGAGCATGCAATAAACACGTCAGTGTTGGGATCGCAGTAATTGACGCTCTATATGTTGACATTGTTGTTTGTGAAGGAACTATTGATAACGAAGCTCTTGACGATGAAATGGAAAAAAGCGAATACAAATCAGACATTTCATAGTGAGAAGATGCGAATGCTTTTTTTTTTAGTTTCTTACGAAGGTTGGATTTATGACCTATCTCTAATCAAATCATTTACGTAAAGACGTTTCCTAAAGATATATAAATATATATTTAAACATGTATATGGGGCGAACTGTTTATA
>Ga0213867_1001471_pt1 | contig 10501 bp, 25 predicted proteins | sample PICome_12_FD_160120 | JGI IMG/M metagenome (GOLD analysis project Ga0213867, IMG submission 160120) | Coastal seawater microbial communities near Pivers Island, North Carolina, United States - PICO540 | ecosystem: Environmental > Aquatic > Marine > Coastal | place: USA: North Carolina... | reverse complement strand
CCTTCGGATGACCCACGCAGAGTTAGGCCAGAAGGACCCAAAAGGGGGTGGGGGGGGCCTATAGCAAGCCGGTGCGCATGTCTGCTCTGCCTGCCTTCACATTGGCTGCGACGTTGCGTGCAAGCTGCGTGCGCAGGTATAGGCCAAAGGTTGACTTGACTTTGGATTCAATGATGCGAACAGCTGGGAAGCGTGCGGAGTAATCAACAGAGGATTCAACAAGGAACAGAGGGCGGAGCTTGAATTTGCGCTCACGTCTGTAAACGCCTAGCTGTCTGCCTCCTCCTGTTGGCTTGCCAATGAAGATGTTGTTGCCTGTGTTCGATCCAGTGCCAACACCATTAAGGATCTTGAGCAGGTTGGATTTGCTCACGTTGCCGTAACGATCTTGCTTGATCGCACCTGTTGGGACAAAGCGTGCGCCTGTTGGTATCTGTCCTTTGGACTGTGCAGCGAATGCAATCTCGAAAGGCTTAGGCGGGCGTGCGCCACCAAAGATGTTGCCTGATAGGTAGCGGTTGCGATCCCATAGTTTGTCCTTTGGCTTAATGATCAGGGACAGTGTGCGCTTGTTTGCTGTGGTGGCAAAGAAGCCTGTGGATGTAGCAGGCTTAGGCCGGTCAAAGAATCGCTTAGATGAGCCAGCTAGGCCGTTGATTGCACTCTTCTGTTTAGAGCCAGGGACAGCAGCTAATCCTTTGACGCTGGCATTCATTGCCTGAGAGATAGAGAACGGCAACTGTTTGGTGTGCTCGTTCGTCCACTTGATGGCCTTAGGTAGCTCAGACTTGATGTCCAGTGTGATCGCCATCAGGACCGTGCGCTTTGAGCCAATACGAGGTTAGGCGAATTATCTTCTCCTGTACGAGATGGTGTGAACTAACCATCGACCTGAACTCTCCGACTGTGACCATCAGGCTGCCATCTTCTAGGGAACGGATCTTGGCTACGGGCGTAAGCCTGTTTGAGTCGTCGTTCATAAGAAAGAAAAGCGTTCAGCTCGTTTGTATTTTGTTGGATGCGTGCGAGTTCGTCTTTAGTCATTGGTTCTCCCATTCAGCCTCAAATGAAGAATCCATTGATTTTGCAATGCTTTCCAAAGCACCCGCAATTCTGTAAAGAGGAGTGTAAATTAATGCCTCTTCAGGGTTAAAAGCCTCTTCCAGAGAATCAGCGATTCTCTCTAATGCTTTGCTGTCGTAATCTTCAAAAGACATGATAAAAAAAAAGTAGTTTGATGTTTGATGTCGGGGGTTTGATCAGACGCAAATAGGCACCACCCCAATTTTGCGCCTGCCTTGCTTTTCCTGCCTCGTTAGGTGTTGTATGGCTTTCAGCTGCCCGTAACAGCATCAGGCTCCCCGACAGGAATCAATCGTCATCGACTAGTTGCACGGTGTACGTGAAGCCAGCCTTAATGGCGTCGTCTTTAAACTCCTGTAGCTCATCCTGTCCGTAGACAGTTTCGTACCAAGTCAGCTCATCGTCGAGGAATGCCTCGCAGTAATAAGCCTGAACTTTGTCTAGGAAGCGTTCAAGTAAGCCTGACGCTTCGATGGCATCTTGAGCCCGCTCCCACTTTTCGTAGAGCGCAAGACTGAGATGGTGAAAGTCCATGGTTAAAAAGAAAAGAGAGGCCCTGTCTCCAGGGCCAGGGTGATCAATCGACGTAAAGAGGGGTTTCACCCATCTCAACTGCAAAAGCGGAAGGTTCGGGACGACGGGGGTTGGTGTAGCCGCGCTTATTTCCACAGTCAAGAGCAAGCTTCCACTGCTTGCGACCTTCGGCAACTGTGAACTGCATCGTCTCGGTGATGGCACCAAAGCAGTTGACAAACTTGATCAGGCAAGCGTCAGCCGAAACCTCAAAGATAAAGTTGTTGAGGCCGTCGGTGAGGGTGTGAGTTGCGGTTGTCATTTGTTTTTTGGTGGTGCGGTCTCCCGCTTGATCAAAGTATGGCATACCCGGGGAGAAGCGTCAACCTCTCCCCGTAGGTGTAATCAGCGGATGCCGTGGGTGTACTCAAACTGGCGGGCGTAGTAACGAAGCTGGCCGATACAAGTGAAGTTGGTGTCGTGGTCCCACTGGCCGTTGACGCTGGTGAAGACGTAGCAGGTCTCAGCGCGGTTGGTATCCAAGTTGAAGTGCTTGTAACGGCGGACAAACTTGTAGCCGCCCAGTGTCTCAATGGTGCTGATGGCTTTAGAGACTGGCATTTGTTCTGGTGTGAAGGGTAGGAATCTCTCCCATGCCCAAATCATACCACTGGGCATACCCGCGTCAACCTTTTTCATTCAACGCGCAAATCACAGTGCAGATCAAAGGCTCCAACTGTTTGCTCGGGATGTCATAGCGGCGATTAACAGCAGCGATGGCACGGTCGATTGAAACGCGCCCTTTAGAGAAATGCTTTTGCTTAATCTCAGGAACAGGGGCAGGCTGGTTGGCTTCGCTCAGCACACGAGCCCTAAGCAGCTCTTGACGCGGAATGCCACGTTGCATGGCTTCAACGTTCAAGGCATCGCGTTCAGCTTCCGTAAGCCGTACATCAACGCGGATCGGATAAGTGCGATTGCAATCAGGCATCAGAAATCAAAAGGGACAGTGGATTGAACCGTTTCTGGCTCAGGTTGACAAGCACGAACGTCTAAACCCCAGCGCAGATTGCTGATCGTCACCATGGGGTTGCCAAGGCGTTCAACGGAGATGCTGTTCGGGTCAGCTCCGTTGCGAACGATAAAGCCGCTGGCCCATTCGTCACCCCTGCGGATCTCGACTTTGGTCTTTGGATCTATTGAATCCGACGTTGGATCTTTTGATGTCGAAAGTAGTACGGCTGTTCCATCCTGAGTGTTAGATTTATTGGATATTAAGGATCTATTGGGTAAAAGATCCAAAGATCCATTAGATCCTGCCTGTGAGCCCCCCAGGGACCAATCCATCGCAGCAGGGCTCGCCATCCAATAATTTCGTGGTCTAGATCCTGTTTCTTCTGTTCGGACAGGCTCGGCCAAACCCTTCGCTTTGAGTGATCGCAGCTCGCGTGAAACATGGCCTACTTGCTTGTCCAACTCCGTGGCAAGCTCCTCGGCTGATACGTCAGCGTTTAATCCTGTGCGCAGCGTTAGGTAATCAAAGACGCTTGCGCGTACCCCGCCCAGCTCCATGATGCGCTGTCCTGCCCGTTCAACCTTCTGGGCTTCCTCAAGCCCGTCAAGGTAAGTCCAACCACCTTCCGGCATGTATTGGCCCATGACGCCGCCAGACTCATTAGCGCCGCGACCCTTGCCAGCAAAACCGACGCGCTTGTCAATACGTGCCAGCCCGTCTTCCTCTTGTGCAACCCAGCGCATCAAAACGCCCCAGCTAAACACCGAGCTGATCGAGCTGCTGCCCCGGCATTCTGTGATCCAGTCCCACGTTGTCGGACGTTTTACGGAGTGATGGATGACTACTAATGTGGCCCCAGTTTTGCGTAACTGGCTGATCGCATTACGAATCGGCTGTGCGTAACGCGAGGTATTTTCTTCAATGCCCGTTGGCTCCATCATTGAACTCAATGAGTCAATAATTACGAGCGGGAATTGGTGCTTCTCAATCTCCTCACGCATCCGACGAATGCCGTCTTTGGTGAAGTTGTATTGCTCGCCAGTTTCCATGCTGCAGAAGAAATCAACCGAATCAGCTTTCAATGTTTGATCTTCTGCAACCAAGCTTTCACGATGCAATAGATGTAGCCAATCACCTTCGCTTTGGTCTGTGCCAAATACAAGAACAGGCATTCGTTCGTTAGGTGTTGATAAATCACGCCCTAGGAACTGCGGCACACGATCGCGCAACGCTGCAATCAGACCGGTAGAAAACGATGACTTGCCAACCTTTGGCTGACCAATAATTACGTTGGATTCGCCAAGCTTGATCATGCCGTCGAGCAAGAACACAGACTCAGTGGCTTGTAATTGTTGGCCTGCCCTGTAAACCGTGCCTTTATGGAGCCGACGTTCTGCAGCATCAAGATATGCCTTGAGTTCGGGATCGCGAGCGTCGTCGTCTACGCCTAGCTCGAAAGCTTTGTTTCTCATCAGGGGCATCCAATCCCGTTCCCTTTCCTCCTGGATCACCTTTTCGGCGTGGAGGGCTAGGCCGGTCAGTGCTTCCTGTAGTGGCGGCTTGTTCGTTGAGGGTTTTTCTGTAGAAGGCATCTTTTGCCAATGAAGGTGAAAAGTAGTTTTCGTCGTTGTAAACGCCAAGGCGTCTCAGCTCGCGGAAAGCTGTTAGTTCGTCGCTGGATTCGTAAGGGTGCTTCAAGTCCCATGCGTCTAGCGCGGCGTCTGAGCGTTCTTTCTGCATGGCGCTGTACTTGCCGCACATCGCTTCTTCTTCGTCGTATTCCGACGGAAGCGAATACGGCACCCACTGCAGAAGGTCAAACGCTCTTTCCTCTGCGTTGAGGTCAGTCACGAGACAAAGGCTCAGGCTCTGATGCGATCGCCTTTTGAAGCAACAGGTTGACCCAACCTGTGCGGCTCACGCCTATGGGACGCTTGGCGTCAACTGCAGCAAGAACACGCGGGTCTAGCCTGACGTGGCTGCCTGCGATTGGTTCTATATCGGGCATGGTTTGGGGTTGCTTTGCTGGCAAAGTATGCCCATACTGCCCACAGATCGCAACCCCCAATGCTTGAGCCGATACCTGGCCTTGAATTTTTTGAAGACTCTCACAGATACCGTTTCAACGGAGAATGGCTGGCCCACAACGTTTCAGACATTGTGGACATGGACATGACGCCGTTTAAACGGAGCATGATTGCCAAATACAAAGACGGCGAGGATGGCTGGGCTATCAGGGGCAAAACCATTCATGACTATGCCGAGGCATGGCTCAACGGCAAAGACGTTGAAATCCCGGAAAAGTGGAAAGATTGGATTCAGGCGCTACGTGGCGAAAAGTTTTTTGAAGGCACTGAGACACTGGCGACGGAATATCGCGTAGTTGATGAGGCCAAGAGCTGCGCTGGGTCGCTGGACTTTTTGCTGCGTAAAAACGGAGTTATCTACGTTGGCGACCTCAAGACTGTCAGCAGCAAGAAAGCTGTATCTGGGCGCAAATTTTGTGCAACGCAACTAGGGGCTTACGCCAGCATGTTGGCTTGCCAAGGAATTTATGCAGAGATGGCCGTGATGGTTGTCGTTGGCCCGGAAAAAGTTAAGGTGATCGAGCAAAGCGTGGGTAACTGCCTAGAGGCGTGGTCAGACGCTTGGGGCAAGTACCAGCTATCTCAACCACAGTTCTAGTTCCCATGGATTGCCCAAAATGCGGGTCAAAAACTCGTGTCACTACAACATGCCATGAGTTTTCCGATCATGTCCGCCGCTATCGCAGATGCACGACTTGCGATCACAAATTTGTAACGCGACAAGGCTTTGAAGAAATCCAAGCGCCGGCCCCACGCCATAAACAAGTCTTTCAACCTGCCGACATTCTTGAAATGAGAAGCCTATGGCTACAAGGCCGGTCGTCTCGGGAGGTCGCTGAGATCTTTGGTTGCACCACGTCTTGGGTGAACAAGGTCGTCAAGCGCAAGGTCTGGGTAAACGTTTGATTGACAGGTATGCCCAGGTATGCCATGCTGTCTCCAGCAGCAACCCACCATGACTGGTTACAAGTCACGTCCTCGGTACTACAAGCCTGAAAAAACAGGCTTTCTTGTCTCGCTTGTTTTTGGGGTGCTGTTCTCTACAGCAACCTGGGTAACGCTCACCAGCGTTCACAATCAAACTCAAGTCACCCATTGCGAGCAAGGCTGGCAACGCGCCTGTGCAAGCTTGCAGCAATGACGCAGAAACTGTACTTGCAATGGCAGCAATGCAAAGCTAGAAATCCTGGCCTTTTATTGCAGCTAGCAGGGTTAGCCCGAGAGCTAAAACTGTCGGGCCATAGCCGCTATTCCATGGATGGTTTGTTTCACATCCTCCGATGGGAGACACGCGCAACAACCGGCGACCTTGGCCTCAAGATCAACAACAATCACACGGCTTTTGCAGCCCGTGATTTGATGGATCAATTTCCTGATCTAAAAGGCTTTTTCAAGCTACGTGAGCAAAAAGCTCACGGCAATTTCGGCCAAATCCATTGATTGCAGATTTACTATGATCCGAGCCCCAAGCAGCATCACATTCTCAGTTCTTGGCACCCCAGTGCCACAAGGCTCTGTCCGTGCTTATCAGAGTCGAGTCATTGCCAACAACGCTGAAGCTCTGGCCTCTTGGCGCAATGACATTGCAGTCACTGCTCAACGCCATAAGCCTGAAGATTGGGACACTAAAGCTCCGGTTGAGTTGAAATGTGTCTTTGTTTTTCCTCGTCCCTTACATCACTTTGGGTCAGGCAAAAACAGCACAAAGCTCAAGCCATCGGCACCTAAGTATCACGTCACAACCCCCGATCTGGATAAATGCGTTCGGGGCATTTCTGACTCGATTTCTGATGCTGTAGCTCGTGTTTTGCTACATAACGATTCTCAAATCTGTTCAATCTATGCAACCAAACGCTATGCAACCGATGACTTCCTCGGAGCCCACATTACCGTTACAGCCCTTAGTTGAGGCTTTGGTCAACTTTCACAAAACTGTTCCGGCAATTAACAAAACAGCAACTGCCCAATATGGCAAGTTTGCTGATCTCGCTACGGTCCTTTCAACTGTTACTCCGCATCTAATCAAAAACGGGTTGGCTGTCTCTCAAGGTTTTGAGCCAAGCAGCCATGACAACAACCCTGTGCTTGTCACACAGTTGCTCCATGTCAGCGGTGCTCAACTCATCAGCCGTTTGCCCATGGTCGTCGGTGGTCGCGGGAAGAATCCATTGCACGACTTCGGCTCGAGCGTTTCTTATTCCCGGAGATATAGCCTATTGGCAATCCTCGGCCTCACGGCTGACATGGATGTTGATGGAGATTTTGCTGATCTTGCAGAACCTGCATCTGCCAAGCCTGCGGCAAAGGTTGAAGGCGTTGCCGACAAGGACCAACCGCTAAGCAAGGGCGATCGTGAATTGTGCCTTGGCTTGATTCAAGAGCTGTCTGCTGACAACCTTGCCCGGTTTTGTCAAGACTTTCGACGGGACTTTGGTCTCGCCAGTGATGCCAAAATCGCACCGGTTCTAACTGGGGTCAAGCATCAAAATTGGATGAATGAAAACCTCAAAAACTATGTCTAACGAAAAAACACCAGAACAAAAGCGTGACGCAAAACGCCGTCACCTTCACTTCCAAGTGCGGCTCGACCCATTGTTAGCCGCCAATCTGCAGCATTACGCCGATGCCAATCACAACGGCGTACCTAATGCAGCAATCAAAACCATCCTTTCTCAATTCTTCAAAGGTATCGATCACAATGGCTGATTTCGTCCCCGCACTCACCCACCAAATCAAATGGTCTGTTGGTGAAAACCGCTTTGATACAGAAGGCAAGCAACCCAAACAGTTGTCTTTGTTTGTCACCAAGCAATCAATTCTTGAGCTTGCGTCTTACTTAAAAAAACTGGCTGGCGAATCTGATCGCATCAAACCCGGCAAGGTCTGGGACTTTGCCAAGAAGGAAGAGATTGAAGTCGAGGGCTTCTATCTCAACGGCAAAGGTCAAACTGGTCAATACGGTGATTTTGGCTCGATCAACCTGCAGCAGATTCCAAGCAAGACCAGCATTGATTTCTGATTAACTCAAGGGCACGGCTAACCACCGTGCCTATTCTTTTGACATGAAGCCAACCATTGAGCAGGTCGAGAAAGATGGCAAGTTGGTTTGGCGCGTAGAAGCCGCTGGGGTTGTTCGATACCACGAGCAAGACTGGCAGGCCCAATGGCTTTACAGCTATCTAACACGTCTCTATAACTGCGATGAGACCAACTCTGAGTAACTGAGTCATGGCCCCAGTCAACATGAATTGGACGACTCGTCCTCAAGATCAAATCGACGCGGCTAAGGCAAGGGTCAGAGACACCCTGCACGAATCCAACCCAAAATTAACAACGCTTGAAAAAGCGTTCAGAGCATCTGCACTCCGCCAGCGATCAAAGCATCCATCTCGGCAATGTGACTGACGGCTTGACGTAAAAGCTGGTTCTGATGCCATTGCTGCTTCACCATTGCGGCGCATAGCTGCGTGATCGTATCGATGTCTCCGCAGTCTTTAATTTCTCTAATCGTGGTCTCTAAAACCAGCTCCTCTTCGAGGGTTTGCTCAACGATCATCCATTTGAATGGATCGTAGCTTGCGTTTTTCGGAGGCATAGGGCTCTTCAGTCCTAAACCGAATGTAACCATGCACAAAGCGTGTTTAAAGCTGCTGCAACGAAAAGGCCACAGATTGCCGATGATTTAGGCAGAGTCGATTGGGTGCTGAGCCTTTATGAGGAAGGCTTCCGTCAAAAAGCACTCCACAATTAGGCAAGAAGGGCAAACCAAGGTAATCATGACCGCTGGTGTTGACAATTAACTCTCCGCCCCACTCTGTGCTCCAACTCATATTTGCAAACAAAACAAAAGTCCACCAACGCATCTCAGGCGACGAGTCAACGTGAAAGTTTGACTCTTGACCGGTGAACTGGATATTGGTGTTGATACGCACCAGCTGAGTTGCACTGCCAAGGATCTTTTGGCTAAGCAAATTTATCTTGCTGCCGATCTCAATAAATTTCTGACAATCTCCCAGCGATAGCCCGCCACGGCTTTCAGCTAAGTTCCCAAACACAGGAGCTTGCCCATGCTGTTCTGACTTAGTAAATGACCAATGGTTGTTGAGCGGCTTGAACTCGTCATTTACAGCCTCAAAGTCCTTGTACGACAGAACGTCTTTTACAAAGAAAACTTTGGGCGCTTTCTCCGCAAACCTAAAGCTATGACTCACAAACCCAAAGCTCGTTTCTCGGAAGCATAAGGTTCCTCTGTTCTAAACCGAATGTAATCATGCACAGCAGGAAATAACCAGTTCTGAATCGGGAGACAAGCTTCCCAGTTCAACGGGTGCATACACGAAATCACTACCGTCTGGAAAAACGCCGTGATGTAACCCCAGTTCATCGATCAACGAAGATGCCCCAGCCAGAAGCTTCACCCTCAATCAAAAAGCGTTGATAGAAGGCAGGGCGCGACATCTTGATCAGTTCACCTGATCTCTTGGGGTTATGACCACCAGTCTCCATGTATGGCTTGCCCATCGGGTCCATGGCGGTGAATTCGTCCTTGTTGTACCCCACGATTACGCTCCAATGACCACATCCTTCACTGTCACAAACAGCAGGCTGGCCTTCAGTGAAGTTGCCGCGATGAAGCCAACCAACCATTAGTGGTCTTCCAGCATCGATCTCAATCTCGATGTCCTCCACTCTTATGTTCTTGCGAAACTCAGCATCCAGGCCAAGAGCCCTCAACGCAGACACTTGAGAATGAACTTCGGTCGTGTCGCCAAACCTTCGGCGCACCTGTCGATACTCGTCTAAACCATTGGTGGCATGGTGAAACGCAGCAACCATGGCAGCCGCTGCGTCAAAGCACTCTCGGTAGCCATAGCCGGTCTGGCTGTCTAACTGGCTGTAATACGGAACGCCATAAACCTGTTCGCTGCGGCCTGTGGTCTTCCAGGTCTGGAACCATTCCGCTTCTTCGTCAAGCAATGCTGGATCGGTAATCGAGTCCTCTAACTGCTTAATCGCTGCCATTTGGTGCGGTGTTTCTCGAAACCACTTGAAGAAAGGCAGCAGGCTTAAGGACACAACGCTGGACAACAAAACTACTTGGATGATGCCGGAGAACATGGCGTGTGCCTAGCCGCAAAACCAGTCATAAACATTGCGCCGCTACCAAGCACGACAATAAAAACGCTGATCACGACAGCCAGTACGGATGGCATGAAACTACTTCTCTACCCTTTCGGTCGGAAATAGCAGGTTTTTGAGATACGTGCAGGCCACATCGTCCAGCTCGTTATCAGTCTGCTCGCTGATCTTGACCAAGCAGTCAAGTAGCAGCTGTTTTACGGCCTTTGATTTGATAAACCCGAACAGAATTGGCTTTAGCAGTAAAACCATGGGATCACTGTATGTGCCAAAATTCTATACCCGGTTTTGGTGACCCTCAAGCCTGGCAACATTCTGCTCTAGGTCTGAGATTCGAGCGAATAGCTCCTGATCCCTAACCCTCAGATCAGCGTGGAGCACATCCATCCGTGACGCTAAATTATCGACAGCTGAGGTCAAACGCACCAGAGAATCACGTCCATGCTGGGTTTCGCGGTTGGCTCCTTTGATGCCAGAAGCCGCTACGCCTATTGACGCTCCAGCAACAGCAGCCCAGATTTCAACCACCATTCGACCAATAGCGTTGCTTCATCATGGCAGATTCAGTCACCGAAGAAAACGAAAAGGAAAAAGTCTCCATTGCTGACCTTGTTAAGTGCATGGTGTTGCTGTGGAGCGCCACGTTACTAACCGTTTCCTATTT
>Ga0213867_1001466_pt1 | contig 10518 bp, 8 predicted proteins | sample PICome_12_FD_160120 | JGI IMG/M metagenome (GOLD analysis project Ga0213867, IMG submission 160120) | Coastal seawater microbial communities near Pivers Island, North Carolina, United States - PICO540 | ecosystem: Environmental > Aquatic > Marine > Coastal | place: USA: North Carolina | collected... | reverse complement strand
TTGAGCTTCGAAGTCATCAGCAGCCTCGATGCCACGCATTGCTTTGCTGTCTACACCCTCAAGCCAAGTCTCAAAGTCAGCGCGTTTATAAGTATAATCAAGAGGATTAATTACACCCTCACCTGTACTGTCACCCCAAACCTTTAGCATCTTGTCGTAGGCACGAACCCATTCACCCTCAAGCAGCTTTGCATTCTGGAACACAGAGTTGCCCACCTTTTGACCTTGTTTGTTTGCAGCAAGCAAAATGCCTGAGTCATTGGCGATCTTGAGTGTACGCAGTTTTACAGAATTAGGGATAGTCTTATCAGTCAACACTCGCTTCATTGGAGTAGTGACACCTTTGTAAAGCCATGAGTCGGTAAAGATACTAGGGGCAATATCACCTACAGGCTCTCCATCTTCTGGTGTAATTTGGCGTTGAAGATTTGCAATCTCTTCTTCAGCAGATCGCTGTGCAGCAAGTTTACGCTGCGTAGGAATAGTAGCCAAACCAGTTAGCAAACCACCCATAGCAAAAGCAGTACCGATGTTTAGCGCCACTTCTTCTTCTGTAGCAACAGGATCAAGAGGATAACGAATTGCTTCTTGACCAGCCACAACCGCAGCCGTTGCAGCACCACCTCGAAGAAAGGTGCTTCCAAAGGTTGCCGCCCGAGCAAATGGAATACCAATGTAATTAATCGGATCAAACAGTTCAGCGCCAAACTGAGCAACAACGCCAGATGCAGCTAACTGCTCTCTAGTCTTAATGCCATCACGCACTTGATTAATCAGGTAATCCATGTGTTCCTGATTAGTAGCACGAAGAAGTGTCGATGCATATTGCTCTAGTTCTTGTGGGATATAATCTCTTGCACGATAGCCATCTTGTGGAACTGTAGGAAACTTAGACTGCTCATTTACACGACTAATAAGTGGGTCGTACTTGTAGGCTAAAGATGCACCAACAGTCTCCATAAAGGAAAGTTCAGGGGTTGGTTGAATCCTTTGTCCAGCTTCAATGTCACGAATTACATTAAGCCCATTTTCCATTATCTAAGTCCTAATCAATCGTTACTCTAAAGCCTGGTCTTTTCTTTAGAAGTTCAGTGCGTTTAAAAACACCTTCTTGAGTTTTTTCTAGCTTGTCTAATTCTTGCTCACGCCTAATTGCTTCTTGTTTGTAATAACCAGCAATGTCATCACGGTTGAATGTAGGCCAGAATGCTTGACCATTTTTTTCATATATTAATGGACGCAGCTCATTGTTTTCATCAATAAAGTAAGCAAAGTAATTTACACCCGCAGTGCTTTCATCAGGCACTAACATTACTTTTTTTTCATCTGCTCTTGGCCTTGCATCAGGTGGAGCAAATTCATCAGGTAGTGTACTCATATTTGGAATTAAAGCATAACCAGATGGAAGCTGACTTTCTACAGCAGCGATAAATGCATCGCGCTCACCTTTTGTTGGGAAATGTGCTTGAAGCGCATGACGAGAACGCTTGATTGATCCAGCAGGAAAACGAGGATCAGCAATGTGTGTTGACTTAGGGTAAACTCGATCAATCAATGACTCTAATCTAGAATCAATTTCTTTCTTACTCTTACCTGTGCGAGCTAGGTATTCAACAACAGGGGCCAACTCAGCGCCTAGAATAAAGTCGTTGTTTGCTTTAGATGTTGCATACTCAGTTGGTGTTCTATCACCTGATTTCTTATCACCCAGAACTGCATTCATTTGCGCCGTTGATTTAGGATCACGCTGACGCTCAACCAATGTAGTAATGATTGTGTTTGCATCACCACCTATTGTTTTGAGAATTTGATTTGCATCTTCTAGAAGCTCTACAGTCTCCGCACTTAATGCATTACCAAATCGATTGATAAACAATCCTTGCTCAGTGGGATCGTTTGATAGCGTAGCAAACAAGCTTAGATATGTTCGCGCTTCTTCGATAGGTAGACCAGATGCCATTTGGTTTAGATTGTCAATCAAGCCTTGAGGCGCTGCGCTACGCATTAGTTCTAGCATTTCAAGCTGAACATTTTCATCTAAGTTGTAAAACTCACCAAGATTAATCCCATTATAATCAAGAATATCTTGAGTAAATTGACGATCCTTCTTGCTATTAACATTTCCATTGCCGCCAAGAATACGAAGACGCTCATTGCGTAAATCAACTTCTGCTTTAAGGCTATCTTCTTCAGATTTAACTGTGGTTTTTAATCCGTTAATTTTGCCAACTACAGAGTCAATTTCTTCTGGGCTTGTTTGTTCTAGGATACGATTACCAGCAGCAATAACGTCAGGAGACATACCCTCGGTGCGCTGACCATTACTATCAACATAAGTTGCTAAATTGTTTAGATCAGATGACGTTGCTCGAGCGGCAAAGACCTCTACAACACCAAGCGCTCTTTGCTTTGATAGTCTACTTAGAAGCGAAGACCCTTGTTCAGCAGATAATCCTTTTGGGCCAATGTTACTTTTAATTTTGTTTTCTAAATTTTTGAAAGCTTCATCAGATAAACCACCTGTTTCTGCAAGCTCTCCTGCCTCAGTGACTGACTGAGATATTTCAAAGACAAGTCTTTCTTTATCTAACTGATTGCGAAGGCTGTTTTTAGATGCAGATAGGACTTCACGCGCATAACCAATATCTTCAGAAGCATCAAAGAAATCAGAGTTATACAGAGAGGTAATAACTTCTTGCTGCTTTGGTGTAAGCATTTGCATGTCTTTAGGATTTCGAGTGTTCAATGCAACTCGAAACTCTTCAACATTACCCTCAGCAGCAGCTTGTATTAAAAACGGACGAAGCGCAGCTTGCCTTGCATCTTTTAAGTCACTTTCACGTTGATCTTGTGTATAGCTACTATCCGTTTCATAGCGTTGATTGATATTGCTCTTTAAGTTGTTAAAGGTATTATTAGCAATTCCAGTGTAAGCACTAACTGCTTGAGGCTGATCAGAAGCAAATGCATGAGCAGCGTAGCTATTAGACATTAACAATAAATCAGAAACACCGCCAGAAAGCTGAACTTCCATTTTGCGAGAAACTTGTTCTGCTATTGCCTTTTCTTTTTCTAGAATATCACGCTCAACAGCATTGTAATCAGCAGCAATATTAGAAAAGTGACTTAAAGTTTGAGTTGCATTTGATGCATCTACATATTTTAAAAGCTGTTTTACATCAGATTGCAGATTGGCAGGAACACCGTCTATTTCCCCGCCACGAGTAGCAATAGCAAGATTAACAGCATTTCTTTCTGTTGAACTGGCAGTCTTAGAAAGAATGTATTCTACGCCACCTTTTGCAATTGCAGCATTGAGTTGGTCGTTTGCTTTAAGATCAGCACCAGCCTTGAGCAAGTTTGCATTAATTGCATTCCTTGCATTATTTACTTCTCTGTTAAGAAGAACAGACGCTTCACTGTACTCCTCGCCCTCACGAACAATAAAGCCACCAGCTCGAGCAAAATCAACAAGGTCATCAGCAGCCTGATCAATCGATGTAATGACTGATTGTGCAGCGTTTGCTCTTGCTCTAGCTCGCGCTTTATCTTGAATATTTATTTTAGTAAGCGCTAAGTATTCAGCACCAGTCTCTTCAATAAATACTTTATATTTACCAGTGGCGTTCTCAGACATTTCGCCAATGTAATTGCTCATTACTTGATCGTAAGTTTCAGGATCAAACTCATACTTACTAGCAATTTCTTTGGACTTTAAACGAAGCTCTGTATTCATAGAGTCTTCAAATCTCTTATCAATTACACTTTGATAAGATTCTGCCGCAATTATACCTAAATCTTTAGGTGCAGTAAAAGCTTCTGGCTTTCCTGTCTCTGGATTCATTGTGCGCAGTTGTTTCTGATCTACAGCTTCAGCTAAATCAATGCCTTTTTTCCGCGCATATTTTGCTGCCTCATCAAAGGCAATCTGAGAAATGCTGCCAGCCAATTCACTAACAGCCTCACCTATTTTTGCACCACCAGCATCACCCCTGACAACGCCGAATGGTCGATTAAATACTTGTGTACGTTGTCTGATAACTGCCATTGTTACGTCCTAGTCTGTGCATAGGCAGACACACCTTTAATAAGTGTGCCAGCCGCTCGGATGTTTGCTGCCCTTCGCTCATTTGCTCCGCGCAGTCTTTCTATGTTTGCTTGCATATCAGCAGATAAGTTTTGGAACTGAGTCTGCTTTTGAATCCGTCCAATATCCTGACCCAAGATTTCTTTTTGCCTTTCAAGAAAAGCTTGAACGCTTCGATCTGACCCAATGTCCCTACCCATTGCTGCAAACGCTGCAATGTTTGTAGACGTTGCTAAGTCATATTCTTCTCTTCGAGCTTCTGCTGCCTGAAACGCCTGAATCTTGTTCATTTCTTTTTCAGTGCCGATGTTGAATGCGGTAAGCTTTGCCTCATCTTCTCTAGCGCGACCCGCTGCTGCTTGTCCTGCTGCTGAAATTCCTGCTGAAGCTAATCCACCTACTGCTGCTATTACTTGCCACATTAAACTATTAACTCCGCTACTATACCATTAATCTGCATAGATAATGGATCATCTTGCTCAATAGTTACTTCTGGATTTCTGCCGTATCCCAACAAGCGAACTTCTTTTTTACCAGTAAAGTCTGAGTTTAAAGCTACTCGATCATTCACTTTCATTGATTTAGTTGACTTAACGTCAAGCACTACGTTTGTAATCCCTCGAACCTCGCCAGTTGCGGGGCCATTGCCAAGGCTAGCATCAACAGGGTTTGTTACAAGCTTAGAGTCAAACTTAGTGCCAACATAGACTGTTGTTTGCAAATCGGGGCCAGAAGTACCAAGATCAGGAATAACAACAATATTATCATTGTTAGTAGATTGACCTGTTATTGTTACAGTCTCATGTTTTTCTAAACCGCCCTCAGTGTAAATGACATCAAATGTTATATCATCGAGTCCTGTATATACTTGAGACATATCAACAATTGATCCATCAAGTATTTTGGGTGTGCCACTTGGATTGCTTAAAGACAAAGTAGCACTGCTAGGTGATGGACTAGACATTGTATAATTTACATCAATATAGGTTGGATCATGACCAGCAATAACTTTTGCCGTGCCATTAAGGTCTTCTAAATCTACGCCAATTGAACTCCAGAAAGAATCATTAACAAAATCTTTAAAGTAGGCTTTATCACCAGTTTCGAATAAATTGTTGGTTTGGAAAAATCTAAGAGTAACATTTGAGCTGCCACTTACAAATATAGCTGTAATTGAAAAACCAACAAAGACAGCTGGATAATAGTAAACACTCTTCCAGTTATCGATGAATACTTCATCAGTAAACTCACAGAGTTGAAGCCTATCTTCATAATAAACCATTGCAAACAATCTATCATGGATTGCAGCTACAGAAGAAAAACGCCCATTAAATTTAAAGTTAGTCCAAGCCGCTCTCTTTTCGCTTCTGTTAGAACTAAATAAAGCTAAGTCTCCATTGCCTAAAACCAATGCAGCATATGAATCACTCAATCCAAAAGCACCATGAGATACAGCCAAATACTGTGGATCATCAATCAAATGGGGAGCAAGCGTAGAAACAGGAGAAGCAGTATAGGCATCTTCAGCATCAGTGTATAAAAACTCACGGACAGTGCTGCCACCTTTTTGAACAAAGATTGTTGCACCATCAATTGATACTGGCTGAACATGCTCAGTTCCATAAGGTGTTTGCAATCGTATCTGTGCATTAGTCGGTGTAATTGCTTGATTTAGGTAAGTAGGAACATACAACTCACCAGTGCTAGTGAAGACTTGTAAATCTCTATTTGAAATCAAATAGTGAATCTCATGCACGTTTCCTGTTGCAGCAACAAGATTAATAGAATCCGTGTCTTCAGCATCTCCAACATCAAAGTTAAAGAATGAGCCAATCTGAGACATCCATATTGTGTCTGGTTCAGCAAGCGTTCCAGCAAAACACAATCTGTTTTCATGGAAGGCAACGGCTGCTGGATACCCTCGAACAGCCGACCAAGACTGCTCATCCCATTCTGTTACTGGCGCATGTGTTACAATCTTAACGTAACCACCGCCATCTTCTGCACTAGATGCTGACCCACCCGCTGTAAAAGTAAATGTGTTTTCATCTATAATGCTTGTAACAGTTCTTGCACCATTAAGGTTTCCAGTGTTAATCCCACCTGTAGCTGCTGCATCCTCAATTGTAATTGATTCTCCACCAGAAAAACCATGATTCAACATTGTTACTTCAACAGTCGAACTGCCATCGATTGTACGCAATGGATTTAAAACTGTTAGTCGTCGCTTTAGCTCATCAACAATATCCACTGTAGCATCACAAGAAGACTGAACGCTTGCAATGTCCATCTCTGATTGACCGTAACGAAGAGTTACACCTACATGCTCTGAGCTAAGATAATCACTTCCAGTCTTGCTTCCTGTTACATCAAAGTAAGTAACAGCTTCTTTTGTAGAAACACCCACTGTATAAGTCAGTGGATTTACCGCAGCATCGCAAGTAACCAAGGTTACTGTCTTAAATAGCTTAGTTGAGTAAACTGTATTTGCATTCGGGCCAGTAATATCTTCAGTTATAGATGCACCATCATTGTCCGTACCAGTGATTGTAAACGTTCTGGCTGACAGATTGCTTGCTGAAGTTACTGTTATTTGCTTTCCGATTGTAAATTCAGGGCCACCGCTTGGAAAGTTTGGATTCAAATCTCCATTCAATGATGGAGTTGTTGCAGAAGATGTTTGACAGATTCCATCTTCATCAGCAGTTCCAGTGTTGGCATAAACCTGAACAGTAATACCTGACCCAGTTGTTGCGCTTGGATCAAGATAAACACCTACAGCCTGAAACTTTGTATATGGTTGGTAAGTTTCTTTGCTGTCAGCTCTTTCGTCAAAAGAGAAAGTATCAACTTCAAAGCTTGTTAGGCTTGTTCTTACAAGCGTCCTTGGTGCAAACAAAGGATGGCAGATAAACATTACATCGCCATACTGAGCAGTAGTGTATTCATTTAAATACAACATATTAAATGGCAACGCATTCCCATCAATATCTGTTGTTAAGTACGCTACAGAATCTAACGTACCGCCTGATAGCAAGCGCCATATCTTGATTGCTGCATTCTCGATGCTAACAAGATACTCTTCATTGTTATCAAATAAAAATGGAAATAGGTGAGATTGATGAGGGTAAGCTGATTGATAACTTATTGCTCTGTTTTCAATATGCTTAAGGCCGTGACGCTTCTTCAAAGCTCCCTCAGAAGTAACAACCATATTCTGTACTGTCTGTGCAGAAGCCCCATAAACAGGAGAATCAGTCCTCATAATCAAGGAATCACTGACTTCACCAAACTGAAAGCTATTCTGTACTACTCTAACTTTCTGCATTAGCTACGCCTTTGTGCAATAAACCTCGATGTATTCAGCTTGCGAGTTGTCTGCTGCTGAGAATCTAAACGACGAGCGCGAGACATTTGAAGCTCGCCCTTCTGCTCCATCATCGACGCAAGTTGAGCATCACGCGCAACAGAAACAGCCAACATAGCAGCAACCTGAAACTCTACAGCAATGGTAAAGTAAGGAGGCCAGTTGGATTCGTCAGCGCGGAAAATGTAGTCAGCAATAACTACATCATTCTCAGTTGCATCGCAGTAAACCTTATCACCATAGGTATCATACATGATTGGTTCATCACCTATGGTTACTGCACTCAACATAATCAAATCATTTGGTAGTTGGTAAGCAGCATCAAAGCGACCTGTTGGGGCCGCTTCTAATCTGGATAGTTGTGCCTGATTGGTGGCAAATCGCCAGCGAGTATTCGTAAGTGCCGCTCGAGCAATATCCTCATACATTGCGTCAACAACGTCAGCTTCAGTAGTTCCCTCTGAGAAAGACTGAATAGGAATGCCCCCCATGAGAATGGAGGCTCGAGAACATATTTTGATTGCGGTATTTGCTGGCATGTAAAGTAGGGGGCTTTCGCCCCCTTCCCTATTAGTCTGTGTCGGTTGCAGTGACCGTCAAACCGTCGGTCACATCGATTGCTGATGCAGACACATCCTTAGCATACAAGATGCTAACAGCGGGTGTGCCACCTGTAGATGTTACTGCAAAGATAAGGTCGTTAAGACCAATCATTCCAATAGCATCATTAAAGTAACCAGCAGTGTTTACAACAGCAATGGCGTCCGTAGTAGTATAGTGCCACATACGAACACCAGAAGCCAAAGACATAAGAGTCAAATTATCTGACGAGTAAGCCATAATAACTCCTATTAGTTGTTGTCTAGAACTTCGTAAACACCATCGTCGTCAATGACAATCGCGCCCATAGACATCATTGATGTCGCTAGGTGCGCCACTTTCTGTGGAACGTAGTTTACTTCAGTCGCAACATCTGAGTTGATGCCTAGACCAATTGCGCGTGTATGGTACGCAAAGTTCTTACCACCAGATACAGCAGACGTTGAGAAAATCTTGAAGCCCAAGAACTCTTTCATTGTCATGCCGCCAGCAAACGGTAGGTTTTGTGGACCAACATAGTCTGATGATGCAAACTCATTGATGTTGAACAAGTCAGCAAAACCAGCAGGAGCCATTGCAAGATAGCGTTGACCATCTTCTGGAATGTCTGCCGCACCGAATGTTTCAAACAAAGTTAGCAAGTCAGCTTTAACTAAAGCGCCAGTCGCGTCTGCAATTGCAGTTGAGTTTGCACCCGCGTCTAGAGCAGTTGTAATAACTGAGTCAGTTTCACGGCCTAGAGCAGCAGCAGCAGATTGTGCAACAGCTTGACGCTCGTTGATGTTGATTTTCAACTCGTCTAGCTTGTCGATGTACTCCGCTGCATATTTGTCAGCCATTGTGGCTTCGACATATGTGTGCGCTAGTTCCATTGTGGTAACATCGCCGTTACGAGATTTAGTTGATGCAGTGCCTTTTCCGATTACTTGGAAACGAGCAGATGAACCAGTGACGTTAGTTGTACGAACAGTTCCGCGTAGCTTGGAACCCATACGTTGGTACGCCATGTGAACTTCTGACTCGAACTGCTTGATGAAGGCTTGGTCAATTGTATTAGCCATTTTTCAGTCCTTGATAAAAGTTTCGATTGCTACGGGTATCCGTTACGTTCACGTCAACTTGGGTATCCTTTCGGGCCAATCAGTGCATCACGGGCCGTGATGTGTCATCGTAAACACTTTCATATGGGTATTTACAACGCACAAACTCTACATACTTAGCTGCACCATTTGCTGCAACCCCTACTGGTTCATAGCCTAACCATGTTGCCCACTGGATCATATGCTCATACTCAGAAAGTATAGTCATAGTTGTATTGGGATTTGTTTGGTCAAGATAATCCATCAACATTTTTGAACCTCGAGCAATCGCTGTGAAGTTGCTACCAAGTTGATCTGAGAACATAGCAAACATCTGTGGTAGATCATCTCCACCAGAGAACCAAAGGCCACCTACAAAAAGAAAAGGCTCGCCTTCTTTGCGAGCCAAGTAACATTCGGAATATTCCTGCATTTCTTCAAGAGCATCCATGATATTCTCATAGCCAAGAAGCTTTAACTCTCGTTTGTTTTCTTGGCTAAGATGCTTTTCAATCTCAGGAAGGTGGTCTTTCCTCAGTGGTGTTAGGTAATACTTACCTCTAGTTAATACCTTAACGTCCACCATGCATTCCTTGATAAATCTTTGAAACCTGATCTCTTAGGATTCTACCTTCAGCACTATCAGTCCAATACTCAGGTCTTGCCATAAGCTCATCAGCATCAGCCTGACCTAGAACCGCCGCTGGTTGGGTGTCCTGCGCAAAGTTTCCATCCTTCATTGCTTCCTGAATTGCTTCTAAAGCAATGATTCCCTCATGTGATTCACACATGCGCTCGATTGCTGGAAGAGCTTCTTGTGGAAAGAACTTGTTTGCAAAGGCAGATGCTGCATCAATTCGTGCTTCTGCATTATCCCCTAGCTTTGCTTGCTCCGCTTCTAAATCAGGTTGATTTGATCCGATTGCTTGCGCATACATCTCAATCCCTTTTTGGAACTCATCTTGGCTATAACCATTTTCAAATGCATGCTCTGACCACCACTGAAGAAGCTCATTATCAACAGCCATTGACTCATCCACAATCTCTGGAAGCTGATAATCACCCGCTGATTCTGGTCGATCTGCAAACGCTTCGCTTTGAATTTCTTCCATAAGCTTATTGCGAATGTCTTCTTCTTTTGTTCCAAGCTTTGATTGCAGTTCGCTATAAGACTTTGCCAAATCCTCTGGTGTATTGAACTTCTCAGGCAACCACTCTGGTCGCGCTGGAGCTTCTGCTTGGTTCAGGTCTGCCTCAGTTACAAAGTCACGGCCATCTTGTGCCGCTGCTTCTACTGCTGCTTGATTATCTTCACTCATTTTTTGCTCCTATGTGCATGTGCAATGCGCTGCTCGAGAAGACCAACGATGTATCGCTGACCCTCG
>Ga0213867_1001465_pt1 | contig 10520 bp, 10 predicted proteins | sample PICome_12_FD_160120 | JGI IMG/M metagenome (GOLD analysis project Ga0213867, IMG submission 160120) | Coastal seawater microbial communities near Pivers Island, North Carolina, United States - PICO540 | ecosystem: Environmental > Aquatic > Marine > Coastal | place: USA: North Carolina... | reverse complement strand
CAAAAGTCCTGAACGACTGAAGAAGATGGTTTAATGGGCAGAGCTTTCGTTTGTGTCTCCTCGTGAATGTTCCATGTTGCCATCATTGTTGAATATTTCTCGAGTGAGTTGAGATCGCCATGTCCGTAGAGAATGGCTAATGTATCGGATGAAGCTTTTGTAGTTGTCATGGTAAGAAATGTGAGAGGACGAGCTTGTTGTATTGGAGTTATCGTCGTGTGATTATTTGGGATTATTTTGTGATATGTGTTTTATTACTTCGAAGTAATATTTTTTGTTTATTTTTTGCTGTCGCGGTGGGCGAATTTAGCCCGTTTTTTAAGACCATCCCTGGCGAAATGCGAAATACCGAGCTATTTTTAGCGAATTTTTGTTACAAACAAGAATATCTGCAAACATTGGTCGTCAGTTTAACCAAATAAAATTATCATCAATAGAACAGGTTCATCACGCCGATCTCAACCATATTGCATTTTGGAATACAGACAGTGTAGCAGGACTTATCGGAGAAAGAACGTTGAGGATTCACTCATTATTATTATTTATAGTTGATACAAGAGAGTAATGTGGTACCGGTAGCAACACATTTGTTACTAGATACTATTATTCAATACGAGGAAAAAACTAAATTTCTCTTTAGCTACTACGATTTTTTTAAAACTGGTTTTTTCTTATTAATTGTTTAGATGAACAGCGTTGCTGTGTGTAGTTTTTAAAATCTGGAAAGGATTTCCGATGTTTGCCATTTTTTGAATTTGTAACGAATTAGCGGGTCGGGATTTCGTTGTAGTTGGGGTATTTGCTACGTGTGTGGATTTTCTTCAGACCGAATGGACATGAAGTTCTTTGCAAGCAAATATGGAGCATAATGATGTGACGTAGTGGGGAAGTTAATGCTCGCATTTCAAAAGCCAATCATCACAGCGATGCTAGTGAGACTTTTGGCGAATTAGACGTTTGGAGATGGATGGATAGGATATTTTCTTCAATAAACCAGTCACTCTTGTATTTGAGTGAATATGTAAATCGGAAGCATCCATGTCCTCTTGGTTTGTATTTAATACTGGGGCAATTTTCCCCAGACAGTAGTAACTTTGTTACCCTTACTGAACCTGTTCAAACGGAATTAAATCATATGATAATAAGGCCATCCTCCTGCGGATCAATCGCATTCTCCAGTTCCTGTAGCAGAAATAATACTATTTTTGAAATTATCTTCCGCTTATTCGGATACTGGAACAAGGTGAAGAATATAATTTTGATCAATGCAATGGTTCGCTCTTGAACAAATGTGAAGGGACTAAATTTTACAATCTTCAACCATTTAAAATTCTAATTCCTTCTGGTCCATATCTCCCTCAAGTTAATTATTCCCAATTCAAATTGATTTAACTTTCTCGACCCAGCTAATTCATCACCGTTAAGTCTGGTTCAGGTAATAAAAAAATAACTAGTGAAAGACTTTTTATTGCAAGCAATCTAATTCTCAGTTACATGCAACAAATAATCATTTAGTTTATTTTGCATACAATTTCCTTACACACGGCTTCATCTCTTTTACCTCTTCAATTGCATCCACCAATTTCTGCTGCCACTTTACGGAAGACTTCTTCATTACTTCGACTTGATCCATGCGGATCACACTATGTCCCTTATTGTTTGCCTTTTCCTCTTTGAGTTTGTCTCTCGCTTGAGTGAATTCTAACGTTACCTTGAAATATTTTACCTCTCGATAATGTTGTTCTCCATCTACTTCAACGATTATCCTCAAAGGGTGGATAATCATATCGAACGGGAGATGTCTGCCTGTCACATCATTCACGCACCAGTCAACTGTTCCTCCGCGACAGCAAAAAATAAACAAAAAATAAAACACTTGGCCAGATGATTTGCAACCTATTTTTCTTAATGTTTTCAGCAGTTGTCTGAATCTTTAGTGCCTCTACGGCACGGCAGCCTCTAGATAAGGATAATCTATACGACTGTATAGAAACGTAATTTGGTATTTTCTGCAATAGTTTCGCTTTTCATAAATACCTATTTTTTTCGACACTAAGTGAGAAAGGGGTGCTAACCAATTTACTTCACCTAGAATTACCCTCACAAGCAAAGTATCTCCAACAATAAAGGCGTTCGTCCGCTTGACATTGATGACTCATGGCGTCGCTTATTGATCAAATACCTTCTTGCAGTAGCAATAAAGGATGCGGCTGAGTAGTGCGGTGCATGTATCGATATTTTCAGCGGATGAATGTCGGCGGGAATCGTAGCAGTACCACAGAACAACTTAGGCCGAATTTATAAAGTAAAACCTGCTTTTCCTTCTCTTTCGAAACAGTAATTGATGAATAGGATGAGTTATAACTATGGAGTAATCAATAATTGGTACAAGAGTAGATGTCAACAAAGGTGTGGATAAGTGGTACTGCAAAGATGGATTTTCGAGGTGAAAACGATGCAAGTACATAGTTACATAAATAAGTATAATCCTCGTAACCCCAATAGAAGGTCTGTGGAGAAGAGAGTTACAGAGAGTAAAGCTCATTATGTGAAGCGTTTTAAAAACATTTAGATGCCACTTTTGCAACAGATAATAATTTCAATCCATTCCTTAGTGCCTGCAATTTCAACGGAGTAAAGGGAATTGATTCGCTTGTAGTTGATCACTTTAGCACAGTGAACATGGATTTAAGTAATAAATGTTTACCTAGCGGAGATGGCTGCAGAATCACAAGAAGCAGGAAACATAGCTCTTGCGAACTCTACGGATCACAAAAGGAAAGGTACTTACGCTTTATTCAAGAAAGGTTTAAAGTTGCGCATAACGGAAAAACTAAATACATCATTAAAGAATTCATTTATTTTCGTGAGGTATAAAACTATCTTGCTCAATAAATCCAATGTTTTTACGACCAAATTTCACTACCAAACAAACTATAAAATCGATAAATTTGTAGAACATTGAACGCTTTCTTAAATGATCAGAAGTCCACTTTCGAGTACTAAACGTCACAACAAAAAAGATAACGACTGAAGAGACAAAACAAAATATCAAGGAACATATGGCCACGTATAAATGAGAGCGTTCCTTCTTAGATTCTGAAGGTCCATTATCGGCTTCCCATTCGATTTCAAAGTCAACCATATACCAAATCAGACCGCATGAGTAGACGCAACTTCCAACAACAGCAGTAAGGACAAAAAATACCATTACTTTGTAACGTATGTGCTTTTCTTTGTCCTCATACGCCTCCTCATAACAAAGCAGATCCTCAATACCAATGGCTTCTGCAACGAATTCAATTCGTAACACTCGAAATATCAATGGACCTCTTGTGTTTGCCGAGGCAAAGGATGCACTCGCAATCGCAATAAGAATATTCAGCATAACCAAAGTCACATACTTTTCATATGATTGTAAGTTTATAGTTGGAAAAATTAAGCACTTATGAAGGGGAAGCTTACCATTGTGAATAGTACAAAGAATAAATATATTATATCACCACCAAATGTATCATCCCCCCAAACTCCTACAAGATATGACATATAATTAACAATGGACCCAAGCCAATCTAATTATCATATTACATGAGAACCTACCGTACATCAATTCGTACACGTACTTGAAATTGATACCTTCGTCACACACCTCTAAATTTTCTTGCAATATTTCCTGCAACTCGCTTGGACGAAAGTTACTTAACAAGTCAACTTTAGTATTCTCCAAAAGAGTGTTGAATTGGCCCCTATCTTCTAAATCGTCTCTGAAAACGCACGGTATTGTAGACCTTTGTGCTGAATACGAAGTTTAAAAATTTAGTGATAAAAAAAGGCATGTTTGGGCCCAAAGACTTACCTGGTAAAAGGACCAGCTGTGATGAATAGTCAATATTACTTACAGCTGCAATCCAATAAGATGATAGGAATAAGATAAACTTACGAATATTTGTGCAAATGCGAACATAATTAGGACCAAAACTATTTATTTATAGTCAAAAGTTTATTAAACAAATGAACATCCTTTTGTTATGTTTTCAAAAATTGAAAGACATACCAAACATAAACCATTTTACATTCTTCGTGAGCTGTGTTCAGAATGTAACCAATGCGTTAATGCCACAATGCTTTGAAATATTTGAATAAGTAAGCCGTACCTCAGTAATCGAAAAAATTAGTACCCCTAAGTCTTCGTTCAACAGCCTCAGATAAAATATAAAATGCAAACTTTGAAGCAAAATGGCAAGCGCGCCCTTTAAAGAAGAACGATATAAGAGCATACAAAAGTGAAATGTATGAAATGCCAACTTACAAAAGTGTAAATAAACTTTGGTGCGATATTGAATTGTTCTCTTGCACTGTCAAAACTATCGGGATCGATATTATACAGAATAGCTGCGGACACATCAAGAAAGTCACTCGGTATAGGTTTGGGATCACTAAACAAATAATTTGTGTAATCTTCTCCTCTTCTGCCAAAAATATTCCAGTTGAGTAGAAATAGGGCAGTTATAACGAAAAAAATCGTGATCCAATCTACGATATTCCAGACCGAAGTGAATGCTGTTTTGAACTCGTTACACGTTCGAAGAGAACATGTCTGGAGTATCTCGCGAATAAGAAAATAAACTATCGAAAAAAATGCTGTGATGCTAGCAAATGCATAATACTCAATATCGACGTATAACAAAGCATACAACAGTGTTATCTGAAAGGTTGCCTGCACAAAAACGTTCATAATGCCATCCATAATTAAAAGAACAAATCTATACAGCCAAAAAGAGTTTGAGCAACTTGTAATTACAATACCTTTCATGCATTCAAACATTTAAACTTACGGAAACCGAGAAGAGCGAAAAACATTATCAACAAGCCATTCAACAGATTGAATTCCAGCGGACTTTTCCTGCATCTCAGTTTCCATCTCTGTAATTGCGTAAAAGACATATCTATCAATACGATTGACATAGAACCTTTCAAAAAATTTATCGCGCTTTTCCTGTATGTATGTTATAAACTCCAACCTATTGAGGGTTTCATCATCATCAATACCCAACTTCTCCTTAGCACCTAATAATAACAGGTGGTCCTTATCAATTATCCCATTCACACCAGGGTGTAGATAGGAAGAAATGTGATTTATGTAGAACATTGCTCGACTAGGATCAAGACGAAGCAAAGGGACGAGCCAACAACGCGTGCCTTCATCTTCTAGTAAAATATGCCTCATTGAAGTGCAGGAAAATAAGCGTTCTCGGTCCTCCTTCCTCAGAAATAAAGAAGTCTTTATGAACCCAGGAATTGCTGCGATCACTGAAATCATGATGTCTATACCTTCATCAATATCATTTTGTAAAATGGTGAGTTGATTGTCTATATCGTCCTGACTCCATACCATCCCATTCACGTCATATGTCCGGCGAAGATACACATGATAGTAATCGTATGATACACTTTTGGTGAGGATATCCGAAAGGAGTTCAAGTACGAATACAACGTCATGGTCAACAAAAAGCGTTTGAGCTGGGGCAATAAGCTCAATATTACATGATTTCATAAAATCATGGCTGTCATTGTTCTGTCTATCTCCTTTTCGCGGGACTTCAAATAACTTATCAGCAATGTCAACATTTCGGTCAGAAGTGTCAATAGAAACTTGTTTTAACAACAAATCCGTTTCATTTAGGCTATTATCATCTCCAAAATAATACTCATTCACCAGATTTTTATCATACACTTCTTCGAGCCAGCAAGTAAGCGGATACAACATTGCATACATTGGTGGCTCTCGTTGAGACGCACGATGTTGATACAAAACGCGTACGTTCTTCCTAAATTCGTCATCTCCGGCATATTTCTTTGCCAATAAACACAATCGACTTAATGTCGATGTAGAATAAAGAATTGAATCATCACCAAAATCCTGTGAAGTGCAGAATGTACCACGAGTGTAAAGACTGGGAGGATGAGCCCAAATTAGTTTTACGCAAAACTCGCGTAACTCATCTTCCGTCAAAGAGACGAGCGGATTCGACAGAATTTTACTTCGATGGCGAATGATAAAGTATAATGGGATAGTGACTTCCCTGTAAAAGTGTACTTCTCCAACAGCTTGTCGCGGTCCTACCATTTTTTTACGATGGTTTAAAAGCATCAATTCTTTAGCTTTTGTCACGTCATTCTTCAATGCATTGTTCAGGCTTTTGGCAAAAATGAAAGTGAAACATAACATTCATGCTAGAATTAGAAAATGAAGACTGATAAATAATACCTTTCGGTGGTAATCTCACTTAGCGTCAATTGAACGAAGCTGGCTGTAGTGAACCTTGCTGTACTTCTAAACCTTTGACTTCGTTTCGTCGTAGTTTCCGTATCTTTAAAGTTTTCATATTTCACAGGGACAGGAATAGGGACGGAATGTTGAAGTTTCTTACCGGTGTACCATGCTGCAACATAAAGCAACACGTGCAGGTTAAGTTGATTAAATGTGTCGTTCGCAATAAGAATTTCCCTTTCTTCATCAGAATCATCATAATCATAACTGTCATCATCGTAAATATCGAAGTCATAACTATCCTCATCATTCTCTTCAACCTGTTGAATTGTACTGGTTCGGCGAACGTAATTGCTCGGGCGATTTAATAAGGATGCCATGGAAGTAATTAATAGATATGTTGATATGCAGTATTTGCTATTGGATACCTTTTCTGCTGTAAAATTACTAGTCTGTGTGTAATTGAAATGTGCTTCGTTGTGCATCAAGCATACAATCATGTTATGTACCGGGAATGAAGAAAGAATTTTTACCAAGACTAATCAATGTTTCATATAAGAATTTATCTATTAAGAGTTCGATTTTTTCCAAAACATTCATGGAATGACATGGGCTAGTCGATAAGTATACATAAGTATTACGTTATGATGACTTTGTAGAAATACTCAGCAAGAATTGTTTTGCTTCTTTGTTGATATTTCAAATAATAATTATTTTATTATTTTTCCACAACTGTACCTGTATACTTATTGGCGAATAATGAATAGAATCAAAATGAGGATGAAATATGAAGCGTACACTACTATAAACTTTCTTTAGTGATAAGCAGATTTCCGCTTGAGTCATGTTTCCTGCTTGTTATTTTGCTGCCACCTTGTCAAGGCAGAAATTTAGTTACTGGTTGAATGTTGAATCCCTTCTTCACTTTGATGGTGACAAACCCCAAACGAAACGGTTATTCGTTGCATAAGAACTGTAAGGCTATCGAATCTTTTGAAATCATTGATGTTACACAAATAGTGACACTCTACTTAATATCATTCGTTAGTGTATCTTCCCCAACAGGAACCGGCCATTTCATCAAAGAATGATTATCTCTCTAGACTTAATAATCGTTCACAAAATCTTCAACAAGGGCTTTTTTCGCAAAGTACCGAAAGTAAATTATATGCCAACATTTCACAGCTCCACATATCCATGAAAATACAGCCCACATGAAACAAATATTTATAAAAAAAATTTACTTTAAAAATCATCGTCGTCGACATCACCAAACATACTTTCATCATCTTCCCCTTCATCCGTCTCATCTTCTTCCTCGCGATTGGTCTCCAAATCCTCGTCCTTCTGCTGCTTCTTCCTCGACTTTTTCAACTTATTCTTCCTCTTATTCCTCCTTGAACTCAATTCATTTAACTTCAGCTTATACTCATCCGGTGGGAAGCGCAACGCACGCACACAGTCGTTGTGTAAGTTCAAGCAGAAAGCGATACGACGATGATACTCTTCAGTAGGTTCCATTCCAGTCGCGTAAACATTACTAGTAGTGTTACTTACGAGAACAACATCCCCATAACTTCCGTCGTTAGAATATTCCAATGTTGCGTCCACTACTCCATCGTGGATGCATTTGCTCACCACGAAAACAATTTCTTTGTGATCCATAGAAGTTTCCAAACCAAGACGAGAACCTACATCTTTTAAGGAAATACGAGTATAGGATTGAACAAGTCTTCGTAATCCAGCTTTGAGTACGACCTGTTTGAGCCTTGTAATTAAAGTAAGTAAACCATGTTGTTTGAAAGTAGACGAATGGGTTTGCAAACAAGTTTGAAAGTCACTGTAAAACCCTCGTCGTACGGCTTGTACGAGATGAAGGTATGGTTCACCTATGATATTCATCGTCCTTGGACTGCTGTTGCTTGCTGTGCTCTCTTTACTCCCCGCAGAATTTTCATTTGTCGAGCAAAACAAAGATCGTTTAGGAATCTCACCCAATAACAGCTGCGTCACAACGAGAGCTCGTAACAAGTTGGCTCGAAATCCCAACAAACCTTTATTTTGCTGAGAAGTAGAATACGAAGAACTCAGAGAAAATTCACATCGAACAAACTGCTTATTAGCATTGTAGTAATCCAAGCGTAACGCGCTGATTATGCCTGAGTAGTACAAATGACGTAAATACTGGGCATTACTCCCTTCATTGCCCCCACCGTTAGATTTGAAGCTACCATCATTGGCAGCTGCTAAAAACTTCGCAGCTTCTTCCATTCGTTTTGTCTGAATTAGATGACATAAAATTAAGTTACTGAGAACTGCTGCTGTATCCAAATCTTTTCGTACAACGGCTGCTCGATAATGGGCATGCCAATGGCTGCTTCGATTCACTCTGTTATTCTGAATATTATTCTGTGTGCCAAATAACGCTTCAAATCGATGCAACCGAGCAACCAGAGGAAACAACGAACTGCTCGATGGTTTCCTCTTATCGTTTAAGTACTCCTCTGCCAGTAACAAACCTCTCAACGCCACCTCGGAAGATCGTTGCGCCTTACTGAGAAGTGAGATGAGCCAAAGTTCGCATTCGTAAGTTGCTACGGAGATGGCATTTCCTGACATTTCCATTTTCTGTTCGTTGGAGGCCGCAAAGATCGTTAACGCACGGCTACTGGCCGGTAATACACGTACAGCACATGATACGATGTCCGGTATGGTGGGTCGATCGGTGAGGAGGATGCTAGTGGACGTTAACCATCTACGGACGGTTTTAGCAGGGTTTGAGAGCTTCGCGGACGAGGAGAGGAGTTTTTCGAGTTTGTAGATGCACTGATCGAGGGGAGGAGAAGTTGGTGGCGGTGTAGGTTTAGTGGTGGTGGGTGGGTCGTTTGCTTTGGTGGTAGCGGTGGTGGATACCGTCATGGCCATGGTTAGCTGCTAGCTTGAAAAGAGAGAGGAAGATGAGGAAATGTTGTAACATCACAAAAATATTTAGGATTTGGGTGGAATTTGAAACTCGGAGAGAGTCCGTAGGATGCGAAGTTTGGAGTTCGTTCTCTCGATATTAGAGAATAGAGATAGAGAGAGTACACTTGTGTATCTTGTCTTTTCTTTTTTCATTTTCTATTTTGTGTATTTTATATTATTGATATAGGTTTATAGATTATAGGGAAGATGAAATATTTGTCAGCTACCTTTCCTCAAAGAATCCTACTAATTTAAGTAGGAGTCTAGTTTCTAGTTGGAATCCTACTAGGAACTAGAATTATTTGGGAGTCATCTTACGTGTTCTTGAGAACATCAGCTTGTCAAACTCAAGAGTATTAGAGCCAATTTATAATTACGTAATGTTATACTAGCAGGTGGTGACAATAACCAGTAGTCACCTTTTGTTTAAAAGATTGTATATTTCGTTAGAGCAATCGAGTTCTTCTTGACACATCCCCATAATATCGGATACGAACAAAACGATCAACCTTGGAATTTTCTGACACCGCAGATGACCAGGAAAAGGTCAAAATCATGTTTCGTTTTTGGATAGCAAAGAATTGTAGCAGGTTTTAAATTATTGCATGAAAGAGGAGAAGTATAACACAACTGTCTAGTAGATATTATCATACTACAAAATTTATGAAGTAGAAGTGGGTCAAGGATGAACATATTTACTCAATGAAAAAAATATAAAGTGCACTTTCCAAGAAAAATACTCATATAAGCATCATTTGAATTGTTGTGATGAGACCATGCATTAGCATCATTTGAATTGCTGTGATCAGACCATGGATTATCATGAGTGCAAAAATCAATATTCTTGTGAGTACATGTATGACCAGCCACAGTCGCCGCATTCCATTTATGCTTAATCCCTTCCAAAATTAAATCGCACTGTTTTCACGGCTAATGCAAACCTAAAATATCTAAAGCATCTAGGGTGTTCTTCAAAATCAACTTCCATTGGATTTATTTCGTTCATTGTTAAGGTAATGGATACAAGCTGTAGTCACGATTAGTCTTTACAAGAAGTAGTACAAGTTTGCGAAGGAACTTGTCAGCTTCTCCATTAAGTTCACCGATAACAAATAAAAAGGATCTATTGTCAAGTTTTTCGTGCAAAGTTGCTGCAGGTGTGGTGATTGGATAACCTGGTCGTTAATGATGCTCTCACGAGTGTCGCGATGTCGCCATATAATTTACTTCCATAGTTGTGACACCATTACATCGCTCACTCAGAAAAAAACGGTACATCCAATAC
>Ga0213867_1001464_pt1 | contig 10520 bp, 13 predicted proteins | sample PICome_12_FD_160120 | JGI IMG/M metagenome (GOLD analysis project Ga0213867, IMG submission 160120) | Coastal seawater microbial communities near Pivers Island, North Carolina, United States - PICO540 | ecosystem: Environmental > Aquatic > Marine > Coastal | place: USA: North Carolina... | reverse complement strand
GAGCTAAGAAAGTCAGCCGGTCTTACTCAGCAAGATTTATCTGAGAGCGCCGAAGTTTCAAGAAAAAGTATCAACGCAATAGAAAACGGAATCTATGTTCCCTCCACTGTTCTAGCATTAAAGATTTCAAAAACCTTAGGATGCAAAATAGAGGACATCTTTAAACTACCAAAATAAATTGTGTTTATGATTTATTGCCTCCCCCTATTAAAAGTGGAAGGCTAAAATCCGAAGCATTAGTCTCTTACAGAAACTCCATCAAAATCTATACCCGTAATTCCATCTCCACAAGTCACCATTTCAGCGGCTCTTCCTGGAAGGTCTGTAGAATTCCAAATTTCTAAATCACTAGCTTTTGCTTCATCGCTTGACCAAATATCCAACCATACGAAGTCAGATGGCATTTCCGGCTCAAACTTTGGTTCAAGAAGCGTATACCAATGATTTTCAGAGAAGTCTGAAATTGCATTTAAGTCAGCCCTATAGTCATGCAAGGTGTTTTCATCAGATCCCTCATTAAAATTACAGAAATAATATGTATGACTGAATGTATCTGAGTCATTCCGTGCCTTAGGAAATCTTCCAACCTCTTGGCTAAATAAAAAAGCTCCATTATCTATATCATTCGACATTATCCCAGCTATATCTTCTTGCCAGCCGTCTTCGTGCTCTGATAACCATTCTTCATAACAGGCATCTCGCGCCTCCTCTGATGGCCACACTAGCATCCATAAAAAATCAAAATTCTCGTTTTGAATTTTTGGTGTTAGAACACTTGCGTTATTTATAGAGCATGAGGTTTGATCAACACGCTCATTCCATTTTTTAACAATCGTCTGAAAGTTTTCATCAGAGTAATTTGGTCCTTTGGTGTGCCAAAAGTACTCTAATAGCGGTGGGTTAGAGTTTGGCCACATTGTATTTCCGTAAAGAGCCTCTACAACTAAAACATCACTATTATATTCATCGACCTCGATAATTTTTCCGTCTTTAAATTTAAAGGTAAAAACATATTCGTTGTCATATTCGCCGTATGCGCCTTCTGCATCTCCAACCATAATTACAGCAGCGCTATCTTTATCTGCTATAACATCTAGTGGTGTTAACACAATGCCTCCAGGCAATAATGCTCCAACAACATCTAAAAACTCTGTAAAGTAAGTTTCACCATCATACGATTTTTTGATAACTGAACTTCCTTGAGCATAAACAGGTATTTTGCCCATGTATCTAAAAGTAAAGTCTTCATGCATTAATTTTTTAGCTTCTTCTGGTTTGTTTAAAACAAGATAGATAAAATTTTCTGCTGCGTCTGCATTGTTTTTAATGGCGGTGTCTGTTTGTGTGCTGCCGCAAGAAACAATAAAAGCTAGCATAATTGGAATATAAAACAATTTCTTCATAAATCTCTCCTTCAAAAACTTTTAACTCCATTATTGCATGGCTTTTGGGTTCTTTCCAAAAAGCACTATTGTTTAAATATCAGATATTTATATATAAGTGTTATATGTTTAGTAGGCTTTTTACAATTTACAAACTGGCAATAAGTTAGGAATCTGGTACGAAGCATCCTCGTTATTTATTTTTATCTCGTTAGTCATATCTATGGTTAGATTATATCTTTGGTCAAATGCGCGGGGGTTGTAAACCTTTACCTCGGAGAAGACCGCTCTATACCTATCAAAATAGTCCTCACCGGTCTCTCTTATAATTCTTTTGTTGGGTGGCCTTTCTTCAAAATCAATAGTTTTTTTATGAAGCATCGGCACTGGGAGAAATGCAAGACCTCCTGGTCTTAAAACTCTGCTTATTTCTTTTATGGCCTCTTTATCGTTTTCAACATACTCTAAGACATGGGAGGCGAAAACTAGATCAAAAGAGTTATCGGGATAAGGTATAGATTGAATATCAAATTGATGGTCGACATCCTCTCTGTATAAATCAGAGGAAATATAGCTCTTATATTTTTTTTTAAAATGTTTTCTTAAAAAATTTTCAGGAGAAATATGAAGAACATCTGTATTGGCTGCTTTCTCATTATCATATATCTCATTTATAACCAGCATTGCCATCCTTGCTCTTTCAAGCTCACCACATTTGGGGCATTTGGCTCTTAAACGATTATTTTTTTTCATAAAAGGCCCATGATAACCACAGACAGGACAATCATATTTATACTTAGATTTGCGATGTATTAGTTTGAATAACGGAGCTCGAAGTCCTTTAAGAAAATACTCAGCTTGCTTAAATTTTCCTTGATTGTAACCACCATCGCTTCTCTGCTTACCCATTGGTACATGGTATCTCAACATACCGTATATAAGCCAAAAAAATTTATTTTAATGCCTTGATTATGCGCTGGGTTTTATTTTTATGTAATTTTAATCTATAGAAAAATTATAATTTCCAAGGTAAATTTCAATACTACCGTCGTAATTATTAAATTCATTTCTCATGGTTTCACCAAAAACTACTATATCTTCGATACCATCTCCATTTACATCTTTTGGGTATCCCTGGCCATGTTGTGCATCTATCAGCAGAGTATGTCCTGGCATTTGATAAGAAGTATTGTTTTCGTATTCAATAAGAGAGCCCTGGCTGTTGTTAATATTTATGACTGGGGTGCCTCCTCTTTCTCTGGGAATTTCATAGCCCGACGTTCTAGAAAAAACATGGCGCGAAAAGTCAGAATAACCATCATTGTTTAAGTCCCTACAGTCTAGAAAATTAGTAAAAATTTTATTGTCATAAATATCGAATACATTCTCTAATTCAACTAATTTATTATCTTGAATTTGGAATACCTTGATCTCTTGACTCGCATTGAAATCATTTTGTCTATAAGTTTCTCCTTCTATTATTTCAATATCATCTTTGTGGAACATGGTGGCAAAAAGACCAACAAAAGTTGTATTTCCACTATCATCAAACTTATCTTTAAAGAAGCACATTGTTTCAGGAGTGTAATCTATAGAATATTTTCCATTCACTAAATATACAGCCGCCGGCCCCTCTGTGCCCTGCCAAGATATCTGATTAATATAAAATTCAATAGGCGTTAGTTTTTGGTCTGCCTTGTTCCAAGTTCCGTTTTCTCTGCTCCAGAGTGCTAGTCCTCTTTGAGAGCCATCAGGTGACTGGTCTGTAGCTATAATATAATCATCTTGGTATTTAAACTCTGTGTTCCAAGGTGCTGTGCCTTGCTCAACTATATTAAAATTTTCATCAATAGTGGTTTCTTCAGGGTATTCATTTATGACATCAGTCCACTCATTATCAACAAGCCTGTAGGCCTGAAGCCCTATACCAGTGAAGCCTGAAAATAAAGCATCAACATTTCCATTGGGATGATCAACAAACGAAACAGCGTGACCCCAGTCAGGGGCTCCAACCTTAACTATCTCATATTCTGTATCGCCTTTAGATAAGATAATTGCTGGCGCTGCTCTTGAGTATTCCCATGGGTCTCCGCTTCTGCCATCTTCCCAGTTCATAGCAAAAGCAAAGTCATCTCGTCCATCGCCATTAACATCTCCTCTATCAAACTTCCTGCTGGCCCCACCAAGGCTTGGAATATCTTCTCCAAAGACCTCTATATTTCCATTTCGATAAGTCCCATCGCCATTTGATAAATAGACTACGACTAAGTCCGGTGTTGGTTCTGAAATTACCTCACCAAACTTATCTCTATAAAGATCGCACCATTGGTGAACTATAAAATCTTCCCAATTATCATTATTGATATTAACTGGAATTACAAACTGTATAGAGGGCTGTGTTTCTGAGTAACTTGTATTACAAACCTGGGGATATAGATTTGCATCACTTATTATAATTGGCTGTTCCTTAAATTGAGATCTGTACTCAGCCATTACGCTAACGCTGGCTTCAGCCGCACCGCCCTCCCCCGTACATCTAATTTTAAATATATTATTTCCATCTTCTATGATTGTGAGAGTTTCCTCTCCGCTAGTCCCTTTGGTTCCTTGCCAGGCCTCAGACGCCTCACAGGCGCTTGCGTTTGACGAGGACCAGGTGACTGTAGTTTGCTCATCAACATATAGACTCGTTGGGTTGGCAGAAATGGTTACTGTTGGAAGTGGTGGTGGTAAATTTGGCTCGGGAGCACTACCTCCGCCCCCGCCACCTCCGCAGGATACTATTAACAATAACGAAATTAAAGATAGGAATATGTTTTTTTGATTCATAGTGTAATTTTAAATAATATGTATTATTTATACACATAAATGAATGCTGAATCAACAAACAAATGTTTATTGATTAAAGATTTAAATAAATATTACTTGGCGCAACAAGTGCACTCGCAACAACTACAACAATCACACATGTAATAAGTATAGGTTAAATTATATTTAAAAGCACTTTTTTGCCGTTTACTATAAAAACCACAGAAAAATTATATCCACTCATTATTTTTGGTTGTGAGCTTATTGATTAACTCACCAGTATTTCTTACCCCCTTTGGTTCTACGAGCATAATTTTTGCCTCTTCTAAGGCGAACGGTCTGTGTTTTTTTCCTTTTGGGACAACAATCATCTCTCCCTCACAAAGCTCGACAGTCTCATCTTCAAACTCAATACTAATTTTTCCTTCGATCACAATAAAGGTTTCATCAGTATCTTCATGGTTGTGCCATATGAAATCATTCTTTATTTTTGCTAACTTAAATTGATAGTCATTCATTTCTGCTACCACTTTAGGAGACCAGTGTTCATTAATTTTGTTATATTTCGAAGCTAGATTAATCTTTTTCATTAGTCTTTTCTAAAAATATCTCTATCGTTTTTAAACGATTTAAATTCTAAGGCATTTCCAAAAGGATCTTTGAAAAACATTGTCTTTTGTTCTCCAGGCAATCCTTCGAATCTTAGGTAGGGTTCAATGATAAAATTAATGTCGTTTTCTTTAAGTGTATTTGAGAAACTATCAAACTCATCCCATTCAAGCAAGATTCCAAAGTGCGGTATTGGGACATTTTTACCATCAACCTCGTTGGTAAAGCTATTTGATTCGCCAATATGGCAGACCAATTGATGTCCAAAAAAATTATAGTCCACCCAGTGCTCGTCAGATCTACCCTCTGCAAATCCTAACTTGGAGCCATAAAATTCCTTAGCTGCTTCAATGTCATCAACTGGAATTGCTAAATGAAAAGGCCTGAGAGTCATATAGTTATTTTGATTCATTCTCCTCTTCTATATTAACAGCAGCTAAAAGCAAAAGGCCTGCAAAAATACCTAAGTTTTTATAAAAGTTTTGCAGCTCACGATGAGGATTAACACCTTCATAAGTGTTCCAGAAATCATGTAAGTTAAAATTAATTAATAAGGTCATCACAGCAAATCCAAGTGCACATATAACAACATACCTGTTTAATAATAAACTGATGCTACCAACTACCTGAGCTATGCCTGCGGTTGCTAATAAGATTGGAATCATTTTCATATTATGGGCTTCCATCAATGCAACACTTGTATTCCATGATGCAAATTTACTTATTCCTGGTATTAAAAAGTAAAGTGCAAGAAAAATTCTTCCAACATGCACCAATATTAATTTCATAGGCCTTCTTATTAAGTTATCAGCTTGGGTATTATTCCCAGTTGAGAAAGAATACCAAAAATAATTAACAATATAATACTGGAGATTATTTTAAGATTCTTCTTTTGAATCCATTCTAATAAGTTATCTATAAGTTTTCTTATCCATTTATCTGCTTTGTCTACCCATGTAATAGCTTTTCTTGTCCATGAATCAGTCACATCGATTAATGAAAGAAAAATTACTCCGATTACAAGCCACACAAAGCCATTAAGAATCATATCGATTAACCAGCCTAAAATTACCCAATTTATTTCCATTATTAAGCCCTAAAAACTAATCTTAATTTGTTCAGCATTGGCTGGGTGTTTCTTCATGACTTAAACTTTAAACTCTTTGTTGTAAACCAAACAAATGGGAGCATTTGTAAGAGAGACCAAGTCAATATTAATTGCTCTGCTTCAAATAATATAGACATTAAGCCAAAACTTAGTGGCGGATATAAGCATAATTTCTTAAAAAAAGGATTAAAAAATTCTAAGTATTTTTCAATATTAAATTTTTGTTTTTGTTCAGGTGTCATGGTGTTATAACCAGCAAGCAAATATTTGGCATTATTTTTATTAATGCCAAAACCTATTAATAAATAAGTGCACGACATAAAAATTATAGTAAAAATTAAAATAAAGAAGTCCATTTATCTACTCTTCAGCAATCGAGTGTTTTGAAACAATGCATTATTCTTCTTTGTAATTCTCTTCGAGAATTCTTTTTTCTTTCAAAGTCTTTATTAATTTTTCTATTCTAACAAATGCTATCAGTCCAAATACAAAACCCAGTATTCCCATTGCTTCCATAATTTCCTCTTTTTAAAACATTGTTTAAAATTACTCCACCGTCACTGAGTGTTTTCGTTTGCAGAATAAATTTCTTATAGAAATCTATATATTTTTTATTCATTTCCCTTCCTAAGAGTAATCAAAGAAGTTGTTGCCAATATTACAAGCATCAAAACTGCAAACTCTTTTTCTTCAACAATTGAAACCACAAGAATTGCTGCTGCCCACATAATTGATTGTGAAATTATTATTTTTTTATTCATTTAATTCTGCAAACAAAACTACTCCACCGTAGCTAATTAAGGTAAGCCGAATTAAGAATATACACTATTTCTGCAGTGTTTGAAGAGTTTGAGAATTGATTGCATGATTTGATCATAATTCCTATTAAATCTTATAATTCTAGTTATAAAACTTTAATGAAATAGACCACTGGTCAGAAATTTCAGATAAAAAGTCTCCATCAAAATTATCTGAAATCCATATTCCGTCTTCGTTCTTTTTAAGTTTTAGGCCACTGCTTGTTAGTTGTAAAATACCATCATCTTCTTGAATATAGTGCCATATTCTCTGCATTAAAGTTTCCAAAACACTGTGTTGTTTTATATTTTGACTTCTTAATTCGTCAAACTCATCAAAATCAATGTGTTTGTGAAATGAATTTTCTATATCAATGCTAAAAAACCCTCCATCATTTACACCCCCTCCTGCGTAACCGTAATAAGCACCAAGATAATAGTCGCCTTTGGGGTCAGATAATAGTGAACTAAAAATAGCTGCTGTTACTTGGTCACCATCTAAAGAAACATATCCTTCTATCATTTATTTGTCTTGAATGTTGCTCATCATTATAAAATCTCTAAGAGTTTATTATGGATATATTTAAATAACCTACTATCTATCTATAATATCCATAATTAAGTGATGAGGCAAAAACTATAAATGAATAAAGTGTGTAGTATTAATGTAGGCAAAATAGTACTTGAGGATAAGGGTTTTAATGGAGTAATTCATTCTGATAAGATTGAAAGTCTTTCTAATATATATTTTTTTTATGACGAAGAGGATGAGGTTTTTGCTTACGCTGTAAGTAATGATAATTGTAATTATGTTGTGGATATGTGTGAAGATTATGGGGTTGCTGATGGCGAGACTTTAAGAGAATCTCTTCCTTTTGTGTTAAGTAATCAAATAAATAATATTCTTTTGGCCTCTGTAGATTTTGACGAAATATGTGATGAGGGTATAGACCATTGTGTTTTCTATCCTTCTGGTGAAGCCGGAGAGGATTATCAATATATTGCTGAATCTAATCAACTAAGCTCATCTAACCTGGTCACAGTTCATAGTGTATTTGGTCAATTTTTGTTTAATACTCGCTTTTCTAAATCAGTTTTAAAAAAATTAAAAGATGGAACCCTTGAAGATAAGTTAATTGTTAATGCGAATGAACTTGGGGAAATTGATAGTTATGACACAGAAACCGACATGATTGTTCTTTTGCCAAACTAGTATTTAGTACTATTAGATACTTAATAAGCCTCAATAAGATATATCAACCTCTTATGACTTCCGCTAACACAGAAAAATAGGTGAAATTTTAAGGGTGGTTTTTGCTGGGATTAAATTTAAGTGATTTTTAAAAACCCCACAGAATGCGAGGTTAAAATTAAGGTTGGGGTAAGACTACTCCACTGTAACGGAGTAAAGTTATAAGACAATTATCTCGTCCTTTGATTTATTGATAAATCTAATTACTCCTCAATTACCAAACCTTTAAGAGTAGTTAAAAAAACATCTCCACTAGCAACAACTTCCCACCAATTATCATCCTCATTGTTTGTTATATAAATATCATCATCAAACATTGAAACCTCGACTAATGGATTGTTTTCTACAACAAAATTTTGCTCATTCTTATTTTTGTCTGCTAAGACTTCCTCGATAGCATCGATCAAATAGCCTAGTCCAATGTTTCCACATTTCAAATGGGGAGTCATCTTCTCCGTCATCAATTTCAAAAGTAACAAAACCCTGATGGTCAACTATCACTGAAGTATCGTCAGTTAATTTTGTTTTTTTCATAGTAATATTCTGCCACAACTCCCTATGAATGTCTTATCAATACACATAAATGACCGCAACAAGTCATATCACCTCTTTATGACTAACGCTAAGACGAAAAAATAGGTGAAAATTTTAGGGTTATTTTTGCTGGGGTTAAGTTTTAGTGATTTCTATAACCCCGGCAGAATGCGAGGTTTAAACGACAATCGGTTTAAACTTACTCCACTGTCACTGATTTGGCTAAATTCCTTGGTTGATCAATGTCTGTTCCTCTTAGAAGAGCAACTTCGTATGAAAGAATTTGTAATGGAATGTTATAAACAATTGGTGTCATGAAGAAGTCACACTCGGGCATGTGAACTAATTTACCAGACTTAACATCCATATTTACTGAAGGATCGGCACAGACATAAAGAGTTCCACCTCTAGCTTTCACTTCTTCTAAATTAGAAATTAGTTTTTCTGCAATTTCACTTTCTGGCGCCAATGCTATAACCGGCATATTTTCATCTATCAGCGCAAGTGGGCCGTGTTTAAGCTCCCCGGCTGGGTAAGCTTCTGCATGAATATAAGAAATTTCTTTAAGTTTTAGTGCCCCTTCTTTGGCGATAGGATAAAAAATACCCCTGCCTAAAAATAAAGCATTATCCTTGTTAGCAATATTTGGAGCTATCTCAATCATTTGCTCTTTTAAGTCAAGGGCTTCTGCAATAGTCTCTGGTAGAAGTCTTAATGCCTGAACAATTCTTCCCCTAAGTTTTGGGTTTAACCCTCTGCTTTTTGCAAGTGATAATGCAAGCAACATTAGTCCTGCCAATTGAGTTGTAAAAGCTTTAGTTGAGGCAACGCCTATTTCAGGGCCCGCATTGGTAAATAGTGAAAAGTCTGACTCTCTAGCTAAAGAGCTCGTAGGTACGTTGCAAATGGTAAGGGTAGAGAGATAGTCTTTTTCTTTTGCATAGTTTAATGCAGCTAAGGTATCGGCTGTTTCACCTGATTGGGAGATGGTAATTAATAATGAATTCTCATCTACGTGAGGGTTTCTATATCTATACTCACTGGCATAATCAATTTGGCAAGGAAGTTCGGCTATTGATGAAAACCAATTTGCAGCAACCCTTCCTGCATGAAGGCTTGTACCGCAAGCAACTATTTGAATACGTTCTACTTTTGAGAATAGTTCGGAAGAACCTAAACCAAAAATATTATCTAAAACGTCCTCACCCCCTATTCTTCCGTCTATTGTTTTTGAAACGGCCTCAGGTTGTTCGTATATTTCTTTTTCCATATAGTGCCTGTAATCACCCTTTGAGGTGGCTTGAGCTGAAATATCTATATGTGTAATTTCTCTATTGGCTTCGTTTTTAGATGCATCAAATATTTTGTAGCTATTAGCAGAGATCTCTGCCACATCACCATCTTCTAAAAAAATAAAATCATTGGTTTGTTGAGCTATAGCAAGCGGATCTGAGGCTGCAAACATTTCATCAGTTCCAATTCCTATTAACAGAGGTGATTTGTTTCTTGCTATAACCAAATTAGTACTATCTTTTATATCAATAGCTGCGATTGCATATGCTCCTTCGAGTTTTTCTTTTGCTAAATACATTGCATCGATCATTGACTGGCCTTGGTTGATATATAGATCAAGTAAATGAGCGATTAACTCTGAGTCTGTTTGAGAGATAAATTCATAGCCATCCTTTTTAAGGTTTTCTCTAAGCTCAACATAGTTTTCAATAATGCCGTTATGAACGATATAGACTGAATCTTGAGATTTGTGAGGATGAGCATTAATTTCTGATGGTTCTCCATGGGTTGCCCATCTTGTATGAGCAATGCCTAATTTGCTCTTAGGTTTTTCAGCAATCATTTTTTCTTCAAGAAGCTGAACTTTTCCAAGAGCTCGAAGGTGGGCTATGCCATCATTTTGATGGAGGGCGATGCCTGCTGAGTCATATCCTCTATATTCCATTTTATGGAGTCCTTGGACCAAGAGTTTTCCTACATTTCTATTTGAAGCAGCAGCTATAATTCCGCACATGGTT
>Ga0213867_1001463_pt1 | contig 10526 bp, 18 predicted proteins | sample PICome_12_FD_160120 | JGI IMG/M metagenome (GOLD analysis project Ga0213867, IMG submission 160120) | Coastal seawater microbial communities near Pivers Island, North Carolina, United States - PICO540 | ecosystem: Environmental > Aquatic > Marine > Coastal | place: USA: North Carolina... | reverse complement strand
GACTGAGGAACTTGCTAAACACGAAAAAACAGAGTTAAGCGAAGTGCCAGAAGAAGTACAAGAGGAACTAAACCAACCAGCTGCTGAGCCAATTAAGGCTAACCCAGAGGTACAAACAAAACAAAATTTCAAGTTTGCTAACAAAAGAAAACTAAGCACACTTGATAGAGTAATGAACAAAATAATTAACAACTAAAATTAAATTAAATGGCTAATCCAACTATTACATCATCCAGTTATGCTGGAGAATTTGCTGGGAAGTACTTAGGTGCTGCCCTATTATCTGCATCAACGCTTGACGCTGGTGCTGTAACAATCTTACCGAACATCAAGTATAAAGCTGCTATGAAAGTAGGTGCTTTTTCAAACTTGGTTCGTTCTGCGGATTGTGATTTTGATGCTACTACTTCTGGTCTTACATTGACTGAGAAAGTACTAACACCAACTGAACTACAAGTAAACCTACAAATCTGTAAAAAAGAATTACACGCAGATTGGGAAGCTGCTCAAATGGGCTTTAGTGCCTTTGACGAGTTGCCACCTTTATTCTCTGACTATGTTATCTCAAGAGTAGCTGCTGAGGTTGCCAACGCAACTGAAACTTCTATTTGGAGTGGTGCTGCTGGAGAGGGTTCTTTTGATGGTTTCTTACAAGTTGGTTTAGCTGACGGAGATGTAAACGACATTACTGCCGTAGCTATCACTTCTGCTAACGTAATTACTGAATTAGGTAAAGTTGTAGATAACGCAGTTACTAACTGCCCAGCTATCTTAGGTAGAGAAGATGTAACAATGTATGTTTCTCAAAACGTAGCACAAGCTTACATTCGTGCTTTAGGTGGCTTTGGAGTTTTACAAAACGCTGCTGGTTCTGATAACGTAGCTTCGCAAGGTGCAAACGGATATGAAGGCAGAGGTACACAATGGTACAATGGTGGTGCTTTATCTTTTGAAGGTATCAATATGTTTGTAGCTAAAGGTTTCGGAAGCAACAAAGCTTTATTATCTACTAAGTCAAACTTGTTCTTCGGAACTGGTCTTTTAGATGACAGAAACGAAGTTAAAGTAATCGATATGGCTGACCTTGATGGTTCTCAGAATGTTCGTGTAGTAATGCGTTACACAGCTGGGGTACAAATCGGAATAGGAAACGATATCGTACTTTATTCTTAATAAATTAAATTAATCAACATAAATTGGGGTGGGCAAAACTGCCTACCCTTTTTTATTAAATCTAAAAAAATATGGCTTGTGCAATAACAAAAGGTAGAGGGGTTGGATGTAAGACCGCCTTTGCTGGAATTAAAAACATTTACATCTTAGATTATAGTGCTGCCATTGCTGCTTTAGGCGATAGTAGTGGTACTATAACACTACCAACGGACAACTCTGCTGAGTTCTTTAAGTTTGAAGTAAAAGGCGGTTTAAGTTCTTTAGAAACTACTGTAACATCAAGTAGAGAAAACGGAACGACATTTTACGAAAGTACTTTAAATGTTACCTTTCAACTATTAGACGTAGCGACACAAGAAGAAATTAAACTCTTAAACAGAGGTCGTGCACATTACGTTGTAGAAATGTATCCAGATGGTGCTGGGAACACTAAGCGTTTGTTAGTAGGTAGAGATAATGGTGCTGAAATCACTGGCGGAACTATCGTTACTGGTGCTGCTGCTGGAGATTTACAAGGGTTTACTTTGACTGCGGTTGCAACTGAGGTTTTCCCACCATTCTTCTGTACTGAACCAGACGTATCAAGTGCTACTCCAATCACACCAGCATAGGTTTAAATATATTTTTGTATATTTGTCCTATGTCTAATGGTTAACGGCATCAATAGAATTAGTCCTTTCTCACGAAAGGGCTTTTTTTATACAAAATAAAATAGTTTTGTTTATATATTAGTATGAAGATTATAGGAACTAACGGCGATAAAACTTTTAAGGTTATACCACGTCAATTTATAAGCGGTGCAATTACTATAAACCTAACAAGTGAAAGTACTGGCGCAACTATAAATAAAACACCTACCGCTTCAACAGATGGCAATTATATGTCATTTGTAGCAGCTTTCGGTACATTAACTGAAGGCGATTTTTATATGCTTGAGGTAAAGAATGGTGCTGCTGTAATTTACAAAGACAAAGTATTTTGCACAGACCAAACTATAAACCAAGCTAACAACGATTACTATTCTGTAAATGATGGCGAATACACCACAGAGAATAGCTTTGATAACGATTATATTATTTTATGAACGATTTAAGAATAGTTAATTTAAGCAGTTACACAAGTCCAGAGATTGTAGAGAAATCTAACAAGCAATGGGTAGCCTATGGAAGCGACAACAATTACTTTCAATACCTTATAGACCGCTACAACGGAAGTCCTACTAACAACGCTATAATCAATGGTGTTAGCCAAATGATTTACGGCAAAGGCTTAGATGCTTTAGACAGCAATAGAAAGCCAGAGGCTTACGCTAAAATGATTACTTTATTTAAAAAGGATTGTGTGCGTAAGTTGTGTTACGACCTAAAACTTATGGGTCAATGCTCAATACAAGTTATTTACTCAAAGGACAGAAAAACAATAGCACAAGTAGAACACATCCCAGTTGAGAATTTAAGAGCTGAGAAGTGTAACGAGAAAGGCGAAATAACTGGCTACTTTTATAGTGATGATTGGAGTAATGTAAAACCAAGAACAGAACTAAAACGCATACCAGCTTTTGGCTATTCTAAAGAAAGTATTGAGATTATATACGTTAAGCCTTACCGAGCTGGATATAAATACTATTCAAGTCCAGACTATCAAGGTGGTTTACAGTACGCAGAGTTAGAAGAAGAAATATCTAACTACCACTTAAACAATATTCTTAATGGTCTTGCACCATCGATGTTGATTAATTTTAACAACGGAACACCAAACGCAGAAGAAAGACAAAACTTAGAAAACCGCATCTACTCTAAATTTAGTGGTTCGAGCAACGCTGGTAAGTTTATACTTGCTTTTAATGATAACGCAGAGAGCCAAGCTACAATAGAGCCAATACAATTAAGTGATGCACATAACCAATACCAGTTTTTATCAGATGAAAGTGGTAAAAAGATAATGGTAGCACACAGAGTTGTAAGTCCTATGCTTTTAGGAATTAAAGACAGCACTGGTTTAGGTAATAACGCAGACGAACTACAAACTGCATCGGTCTTAATGGACAATACAGTTATTAGACCATTTCAGCACCTTTTAATAGATGCCTTTGATAGTATATTAGCTTTTAATAATATATCTTTAAAACTATACTTTAAGACCCTACAACCACTTGAGTTTACAGACCTTGAAAACGTAGAGGACGAAGAAACAAGGGAAGAAGAAACTGGCGTAAAATTAGCCAAAGACTTACCAAAAGAATTAGGTAGCGATATAGCAGATGCCTTAATAGACTTAGGAGAGGACGAAGCAGACCTTTTAAGCAACTTTGACGTAATGGATGAGCGAGAGGTTAACTATGACGAAGAAGATGGCTTAGATGAGGTTATAACGGACTTAAATAAACCCAAAGAAAAAAGCACACTTGCTAAAATCTGGGAGTTTGTAAGTACTGGTAGCGCAAAGCCTTATAGAAGAAGCGACCAAGATGGTGAAAGCAAAAAAGAAGATGAAGAAGGAAATGTATTTTTAGTAAGGTATATGTACAGTCCACAAAGATACGGCGCAAACTCAAGACCTTTTTGTAAAAAGATGGTAGATGCTAAAAAGGTTTACCGTAAGGAAGATATTATTTCGATGGATGATAAAGCGGTTAATCCAAAATTTGCAAAAAGTGGCGATAAGTCTGGCACATATTCTGTCTGGTTGTATAAAGGCGGTGCGAGGTGTAAACATTTTTGGCTTCGTAAAACTTATGTGCGTAAAAAGGGTAGTAAAAGTTTAGGCGATAACATAAAAGTACAAGATGCAAGAGCAAGGGGGTTTAAGCCAGAAACAAATGATAAAAAAGTATCAACTGCGCCAAAAAATATGAAGTATAAAGGTTATACCGCTGAATATTGGAACAAAATAGGATTTAAGAACTAATGGCAACAGCACTATTTATAAACAGAACGGACTTAGTTAAGAACTCTATTATTGATGGCAATGTAGACACAGATAAGTTTATACAATTTATTAAGGTCGCACAACAAATCGACATTCAAAACTTGTTAGGCACAGACCTTTACAACAAAATAGGTACAGATATAGCTGCTGGTGCTGCTGGTGGTACTGGTTTAACTGGTAATTACTTGACCTTAGTTAATACTTATGTTCAGCCTACTTTAATATGGTTCGCACAAATGAACTATATACCTTTTGCTGCTTATCAAATTAAAAATGGTGGTGTGTTTAAACACTCAAGCGAAACCGCACAGAACGTAGATAAAAACGAAGTAGATTACTTAGTAGCAAAAGCAAGGGAATATGCTAACTACTACTCTACAAGATTGGTAGATTATTTAAGTTTTAACGATAACTTGTTTCCAGAGTACAACACGAACACAAACGAGGACATCGACCCAGACACAGACACAACATTTAAAGGCTGGGTACTATGAGATACAAGGTCAAAGAAACAAACCTTAGTAAACTAAAAAAATATATTCTTGAAACTTTAAAGCAAGAGATAAAAAAGAAAAAGAATGAGTAACCCTATTTTAGCATTAATACCAAGCGGACAAAATACCGCCAAAGTTTATAGCATATTGCCAACCGATGGAACTGGCGACTTTGCTTATGAGCGCAATGCTAACGCCACAAGGGTACGAAAAGATGGTCTTATTGAAGTGCTTACTGTTGATGACACACCAAGACTTGATTGGCTAAATAGCGATTGCCCTAACTTACTTATAGAACCAATAAGAACAAACAGACAAATAAAGTCTGAGGAGTTTGACAATGCAGCTTGGAATAAACAAGCAGATTTAACAGTAACCGCAAACCAAGTTACAGCACCTACTGGAGAACTAACAGCAGATAAAATAAAAAGAGGCTCAACAACCAACACTAACAACTATATTTGGGATGCCGCTTCTAAGTCATCTTCTGCACAATTAGATGCTTGTACTTCTGTTTTCGTCAAACAAGGCGAGGGCGATTTTTTTGCCTTTAGAATGCAAGGCACTTACCCAAATAGAGCAGATGCTATTTTTCAATTTAGCAATACAACTTTGACAACAAGTGTAGCTGGTTCAAATTTCACAGTAGCAAGTTCTAAAGTAGAAAATTATGGGAACGGATGGTACAGACTTTCTGTTGTTTACAATACAGACGCTGCTGCTACTATTACAAGTTTTTTTAGTCCACGAGGCACAACTGGTCAAGTAGATGTTTCAGACACTTCTACAACTGCTTTTGTTTATTTATGGGGTTGTCAAGTAGAAGAAGGCAATAGTTTAACAAGCTATATAGAAACTACAAGCGGAACATCAACAAGAAACGCAGATGTTTGCAATGTTACAACACCAAGCGGAGTGGTTAAGATTACAGAAACATTTTCAGACGATACAACAAACGTCATAACAAGCATACCCGCTACTTATACAATAAGCGACGGTAAAATTAAAAAAGTGATAATGATATGAGTTACGGAAAGATTTACGAAACCACAGATTGGGGTAATGGTGCGTTAGATAATACCATAGGTTGGGGAATAGTTTATAGAGATTTTATAGACCCTACAACAGCTTTTGAGATATTAGCTGAGAATGGCGATTACTTACAGACTGAAAATAATGAATTTATAATAATAGAATAAAAATAAAAAAATGGCAAATAAAAAATTTAGTGAATTTACTTTAAAAACGGATTCGGCAAATGTCGATTTTGTTGTAGGTTATGACGGAACAGACAACGTCAGAATAGCACCATCAAATTTAAGTAGTGGTGGTGCATCAGACTTAAATGGTTTGAGTGATGTTTTAATTGATGGCACTTCTAATTATTTTGTTAATATACCAGCGGGATTAAGCGGTAATCCAGCAGACAATTTAATAATAGGCTCTAACACTGGAACAGACTTAACTTCTGGAACTAAAAACGTAATAATCGGAAAAGATGCTGGAGAAAATTTATTAGCTGGTACAGAGAACACAATGCTTGGCGTTGATGCTGGTACGGCTTTGACAAATGGCTCAAGAAATACATTTTTAGGAAGTTCTGCTGGATTTTTTACTGGTAATTCCATAGTTGATGTAGTTGCTATTGGTTATAAAGCTGGTACATATGCTGCTGCGAGTACAGCCATTGCAATAGGTAGAGAAGCGGGTAGAAACAATAGCGGTAATGGTAGAATAGATGTTGGGTACAGAGCGGGTTATTCAAATAGTTCTGGTTCTTGGAACTTAAATATTGGTTACTTTGCTGCATATAGTAACACAACTGGTGCCGAGAATACTGTAATTGGTACAGAAGCTGGATATAACAATACTGGGGGTTCGAATACATTTTTAGGCTATCAAGCTGGTTACAATCAAACAACTGGTTCAAACAATACTGTAATAGGACACGATGCTGAACCATCAGCGGTAGATGCAACAAACGAGATAACACTTGGCGATGCAAATATAGCCACTTTAAGATGTCAAGTTCAAACAATATCAGCCTTATCAGATAGTAGAGATAAAACAAACGTACAGCCTTCAACTTATGGATTAGATTTTATTAATAAACTAAATCCAGTAACATTTGATTGGAATATGCGAGATGGTGCAAAAGTAGGCGATAAAGATTTAGGTTTTATTGCTCAAGAACTTCAAGAGGTTGATGACGAAAGCTTACAACTTGTTTACGCTAATAACCCAGACAGACTTGAGGCAAGTTACGGAAGGCTTATACCAGTATTAGTTAAGGCAATTCAAGAATTAAAATTAGAATTAGATAACTGTAAAAATTGCAAATAATGTATAGAAACTTAATAACAACAGAAAACACAGAAGAAAGCCATAAATCGGTAATCACTTCGCAAATACAATACCAATTAAGTCAAATAGGTGCTGATGAAAATGTAGAACCAATTAAAGAGCATTTTAAGTGGGTTTTAGCAAATGACTTTTATAAAGATGAGTTAAGCGCAGAGCAGATTACAGAAATGGAGTCTTACTTAGATAGCGACTATGCTGATGCTTATGAAGATTTGCCAGAATAAGTAGTATATTTACATAAAAAACAATTATGGAAATTACTAAAGAACAAATTGCAAGAGTAAATCAAGTTATAAATACATTACCTATCGCTGTGTTAGCACAAGCGCAAGAGATTGTAAAAATACTTAACGAGTCAATACCAAAAGAAGATGATTAAGATTGGAAAATATGCTTTCAAAGATGAGTCTACATCTGATGCTAAAATAAAGGCTTTAGGGGATAACTCACACGCTATTGTAAAACTTGGGCATATAATTTTAAAAAAGGCAGACAATGTAGATGACTATGTATTTAGTGATAAATACCACATAGACGTTATGTGGGTAGGCTTAGATGACCACCCTTACGGCTGGAAGTCTGCTGCTGTTGGTAATATAGATGATAACGGAGTACACAGCTTTTATGGTGTGGACTATCAAACAAATAAAATGTAATGGTTAGAGGATTAAGATACTTAGCAGACAAAATAGAAATGTTGCAGTTTTACCTTATTACTAAGTGGAACAACTTTTTAAATAAAATAAAAATGTAATGGCAACAGAGGTAAGCGAAAATACTAAATTAACTTTAGACTTAAAAACAATAGCAATGATTGTATCTTTTGCTGTTAGTCTATGTACTGTTTATTTTACGCTTAAGTCAGATATAGCGGTTGCGATGACAGAGCCAAAGCCAGAGGTAACATCCACAGAATTTAGGTACAAAGATGAAATCATACGCAAGGCTATTATGACAACCCAAGACGATGTTAAAGAGATGAAAGAAACTCTTAAACTATTGGAAACAAGATTGTACGAGATAACTAAACAGCAATGAGATATTTATTGTTTTTATTTTGTTTAACCTTACAAGCACAAGACTATAAAGATGGTATTTCAATAGTTCAATTTAGTGCTGAGTTTACAAAAGAAAGCGAAATATCCCTTAAAACTTTTAGAAGTTACAATACACACTTGTTTTATATGAGTGAGCAGCCAGAGGCGTTTAAAAACAACAGTATTGTTTACGTTCCGTCTATATGTATTTACAATGATGGAGAACTACTAAGAAAGATTGAGGCTGGTATAAATTTAAAACTACCAGAGAACACTTTAGATTTAATAAACAAAGAAATAGATAACATACTAAACAAGCAATTTTAATGAGATTTATATTTATAGCTTTATTTTTTGCAATTAATGCCAATGCTCAGATACTAAAAAAGGTGTTTAAGTATTCTACATTATACACCGCTTACACCCAAACAAACTCAATCCAACCACCTAAAACTTTTTACGTTACGCAAAGCAGCGAACTTATTGAAACCACACGCAGAAACCCAGCAGACGAGGTAAAAACAATAGGCTTTAGAAAGTTAGCGTTTTTTGGCTATGAAGATAAAGAAAGGTTTTACGATGGCACAGAACAAAACAACTCCATAAACTCAAATATAGGGAACGTCAAAGGCTTAGAGTATTTATTTGAATACCAACAAGGCAGACAGCAAGGTAGAGAGTTTGAGAACAAACAATACTTTATTAGATACTTAGCAGAATGGTGGATAGCAAAAGCCGAACTTAACCAAAACCAACTTATAGACCTTAACTACAAAAGCGCAGATTTAAGGTTTAGATTACCAATGACTAAAAAGCTGTCTATTAGTATAGGTGCTATATATAGAACTTACGACAAAGCCTACGGACACAATCCAATACAAAAGTATTTAGAAGATAATAATTGGTGGAATTTAAGTTATGAGTACGGACACTATGACGTTCCTTATAACTGGGAATTAGCAGACGGACAAACTGGCTTTGAATATTTTTGGTTTGACGAAAACGACAATCTTATATCTTACTCAGATTTAGATTATAGAAATAGTATTTATAGTAGTTTAGTAAACAGATACAATAGAGAACAACTTGCGCTTATTGGTGGGTTTGCTGATATATCTACTGTTTTTGGTTTTGACTTTTACCACTATCGTAAAACTTTTTGGTTGCATATATACGGAAATATTTTGCCACATCATAAACTTGTTGAGGGGGATGAAAAATACTCTTATGGTAGTTTTGTAGGTGGTAATAGGTGGACTGATTACAGCATAGGCGGTAGCTTTGGTTTGAGAATTACAAGAACATTTGGACTGTTTGCAGAACTAACTAATCAACGCTGGTGGGATAGAGAACTTAAAACTATTAAGGTAGGTGTAAATATTAAACTATGACAAAGAACTTTAACATAGATGAATTTAAATGCAAGGGCAATCTAAGGGGTTGTAGTTGTGAGATGCCAGATGAGGTCTATAAAAACATTCAAGAACTTGCTGAAAATCTACAAATAATTAGAGATGAATTGCAAGAGCCTATAAAAATAAATAGTGCTTATAGATGTGAAAACCACAATCGTAAAATTGGTGGCTCATCTAAGTCGCAACACGTTAAAGGTAAGGCTGCTGATATAGTAGTAAAAAACCTAACGCCAGACGAGGTTGCAAATGCGCTTGACAATCTACAACAAGGTGGTTTTATAAAATCTGGTGGCTTAGGTAGATACGACACTTTCACACACATAGATATTAGAGGTACTGAAGCAAGATGGGATTTTAGAAAAAAATAATTATGCCAAAGAAAAAATTTAAAGAAACGAAAGTAGGAAAATTCCTTACAGACAAAGTACCAGCTATTGTTGGATTGGTAGGCGATGTATTGCCAGATGCTGGTGTTTTAGGGGTTGTGAAAGGACTTATACAAAAAGAGCCAGACATTGTGCTACCGCCAGAGGACAAAGAGAAAGCCTTAAAACTTCTTGAGCAAGATATGATAGAAATGCAAGAGGTAACAAAAAGGTGGCAGTCCGATATGCAAAGCGATAGCTACCTTTCTAAAAACACAAGACCTTTAACCCTTATATTTTTGACTTGTTCTTTAGTTATATTTATTTTACTTGATGGCTTTGAGATAGATTTTTCTATTGATGATGCTTGGGTAGATTTACTTAAATCACTTCTTATTACTGTTTATGTAGCTTACTTTGGTTCTCGTGGTGCAGAGAAGTTTAAATCTATAAGCAAAAAATAATTTTTTTTATTTAAATTATTATTAATAACTTTGAGCTTTTTATTATAAAATTATGGTATACTTAAATAGATATATATTTAGGGAAACATAAACAGATAAAGAAAGGGAAAAATAAAATACTAAAAAACAGTTATAATAAAATAATGACTTCTGTGGTCTATTCTAATTTGAGGGAATGCCAAAAAAAACACAAAAATACTGGAAGAATAAGATTGACAAAGTATTTCACGAATACATAAGACGTAGAGATGCGGACAACAATACTGGTAATTGTGATTGTGTAAGC
>Ga0213867_1001461_pt1 | contig 10533 bp, 1 predicted proteins | sample PICome_12_FD_160120 | JGI IMG/M metagenome (GOLD analysis project Ga0213867, IMG submission 160120) | Coastal seawater microbial communities near Pivers Island, North Carolina, United States - PICO540 | ecosystem: Environmental > Aquatic > Marine > Coastal | place: USA: North Carolina | collected... | reverse complement strand
TCCTCACCTGATTGCTTGTAAAGTGCTGATACGACGCCGGTGACGCGACTAGCTGTGGCTGATTGGTGTAATACGGATCTGCCGCTGGAGGAGGTGGTTCCGGTCGAGAATACGCATATTGCTGCGGAGGAGGCGGCTGAGGAGCTTGTGGTGGTGGTGGTGGTGGTGGTTGAGATTGAACGAATAGATGATGCGATGGAGGAGGCTGTTGAGAGACTTGAGCTAGAGACTGTGTTTGGTAAAATGACAGGAACCAGTTGTGAGTGTGGATATACGATTGATCTGTTCACATAATATTAGTTCGTTGACATCTGCTACTCGTAAATATTTTGTGAACGTTCCGTTGCGTAATAGCTACGAAAGCAGCAGATGATGGAACATCTTTGAACATGGCCGCTGGATCGAGTTATATTCAACAAAAAATATGTAACCATACCATTTTCTGTAATGCACTTACCGTGTTAGGTTGGTTTGAAGGTGGGTAACCTATTGAATTATTGTAATTATAGTAAGACATGGTGTTCGTCGTAATAAATTATTTTTTTGTAATAACGAGATGGAGGTGTGTGCAGCTGTTCATGCATATAATTTGATCGTTTCACATCCAGAAAAAAATCTTTGAGAGAAGCTAAATTTATCTCACTTTAAGTAGACAGGAAATTATTGTTTTAAATTTTTCAAGAACTCTTCATTGTTGTTAAAAGATTGTTCTATCGAATGCTTGGTGGAAAGACAATATTGACACCTGCAATACATGTATGTTCCAAGAGCACCTTCATATTCCTAGCAGGTTTCCTACTACAATAAATAGTCTCGATGATTTATTGCAAATGACTGTTGCAAAAGTAGATAATAATAAAACTACGTACACATAAGTGTAATACTATATATAACAGAATAAAAAAATACAGTTGAAAAAAAATTAAATAAGGTATACTAAAAGTAGACATGTTCTCTTGGAAAGTATGTTCTCGTTTTTCTTCGTGCATGCCCAAACGCACACGACGCACATAAAAGCATACAGTTCAGAAAAAAGACTAATGTAGTACGTTACCACAAAATTCATATTCGACAATCCTCCATCCTCCAGGGAAAATGTATCCAATTATCCGCTTTTTACAACAGTAGAGAGCACAGAAACAAACACAAATGACTTCATTATTACATATTAGTGTATGCTACGCATTAGCTGCCTCGTAATCATCCAATTTATTGTTGTAGCGCAACATACATCGAAGGGATTCTTGATCTCACAAGTCACAAGAGATACACGCTAGCATAGAGTGAGAAGGAAGCAAAGAAAATTACTACGTAAATTAGAGTGAAAACAAATTAAACGCCCATTTTGCATTAAAAGAACTCTACTGCAAAATGAATTTTCCATTCAATAATAGTAGAATTGACTAAAAAGGAGGAGTTCGCACCCTACGCATGATAAAGTAAAAACAAATTAAACGTCCATACCACATTTATACTACCTACAAATTGTATCAAAATTGTTTTTGAAATCATTTGAAGCACTTAAAATCCAGGAGTTCTTTAATTTTGAGCTGCTTGGGACAAAGCGTCATTTATGTCTTTCATTTGTATCTGAAGCTTGAAGTATCGAGATTTATACTTTTCCACGTCACGTAGCGCTACTTCAAGATTGTTCTAGGGAACGAAAGGATGTCAATCACAAAATCTAGTTGATGGAAAAGAACCATTCTTTCGTATATTGTCTTACCTTCAAGGATTGCTCATATTCTTGAGCACGGAGATTTTTCTTTTGTTTATCCTCTCTATCGACACGTTCCCTCTCAAATGCAATTTGTATCATCTTTAATTCGTTAGATTTCGCAAATGCCTCGCTTGAAATCTTCGCTGCGACAATTTCGGCGCTTTCGACTTTTAGCGTTAGCTCTTTGATTCTGTTCTGAAATTCAAGAGCTTCCTTTTCTCTCATTGCAGTTATTTGCACCAATCGATTCTCAAGATCGCTGATGCATTTGTTTCGTGACTCTAAAGCGTCTTTCGCGTGAAATGCGATCGCAGCTGCCACTTTATCAGAAGCTGATGTGACAAACGCCTCTTTCGACAATACTGACATTTCGCGCATTTCCCGATACGCCTGGGCTATGCGATGATTTTCTTCCGCTGTCTTACCAAGAGAATGCTTCATATCTTTCTCGGATTCCATTAAGCGCTTATTCATTTCTTCAAGTGAAGCATTTTTGGACCGCATTTCTTCAAGCTCTAAATTTACAGCATTCATTTCAAGGGTTTGACGATCTCCTTCACATTCATCTTGTCGACGAAGAACAAGTTGTAGTTCGTCCTCGAGCTTCAATTGTTGGTTTTCCATGTCATGAAATATCTTGCTACTAGAAGTCTTCAATTTGTCTATCTTATTTTTCAGAGCTTGTATCTCTGATTCTTTGCCGTTGAGAATCATTTTAGTTTCCTCAAGAATCTCTCGGCTTCGTTGTTCCTTCTTTTGTAAAGCATCGAGGTCAACATTGGCAATTCTGATTTTTTGCAACATTTCCTCTCTCTCACTCTTCAGCTCACCAACTTCTTGACGGAGCTTGCGATTGTCTTTAGATTGATTGTCTTTCATATTCAAAGACAATCTCATTTCTTCTTCAATAGCTTTGTATTTGCTCTCTATTTCTTCCAAAGAAGCCGCGCTCGAATTTTCAATAAGACGCATTTGCTTTTCTGTTAATTGAACTTTCTGCTCACACTCTTTCAGGCTTCTCAATGCATTTGACAAACTCTCCTTAAGAATATTTGCTTCGCTGATACTCGACTCTTTCAGTGATATTGCAAGATTCCTTTCAATCTCCGCAGCTTCTAATTTTGACTTGAATTCTTCATGATAAGCTTTAACCAATTCAAGTTCGTTACTTATCATTATTGAGTCACCTTTAATAGTTTCAAAAAGCTGCTCAACGTCAGCTTGCCTCGCGACGTTTGACTTTATCTTTGTTGAGAGGATTCGACATTCGTTATCTTTCTCTATATTTTTCTTAGACAACCTTTCGACTTCTTCCGTCAACTTGCTTATTTTTCTTGTCGCTCCGTCAAAATCTTCAGTGTATTTGTTTTTGAGACGAACAGTCTCATTCTCTAGTTTTAGTATCAGCGCACTAGTAGAGATCTTTAGCTCCTCATAATTTCTAACAGAGGTTGACAATTCGCCGAGTATGGACTGAATTTCATTCTCGGAAGCTTCTTTAACAGAAATCGCTTCTTCTGCGAGTTTTTCAATCGAGTCCCTATCTTCCAATATCTTAGCATTCTTCCTTTCGAGACTTTTCATCACTTCTTCTAATCTATCAACTTCTTGATTCCGAGAAGTTAATGCCTCGCTTAAAGTAGAAATTTTAGCAGAAGCTTGATCCATCTTCTTCTGTAACTCTATGTTGCTTTCATTGCATTTGACATGTTCATCTGTCAAACTACTCAACTTCCGTGCAAATTTTTCTTTTAGCTCTAATGTCTCGGAAGTAGAAGTTTCATATACTTTCTTTAGGTCTCTGAATTCATTCGATACTTGTTCATTTCTCTCCAACAATTGTTCACTTCTCTCTTCGATCGAGTCCCTTTCTTCCAATATCTTAGAATTTTCTCCCTCCAATTTTTTCACTGCTTTTTGCAATCTATCGACTTCTTGATTTCGAGAATTCAATGTCTCGTTTATACGAACAATCTCAGCAGAAGCTTCATCCAACTTTTTCAGTAAGCCCTTGTTGCTTTCATTGCATTTAGTATTTTCATCTGTCAAACTACTCAATGTCTGTGCAAACTTTTCTTTCAGCTCTAAGGTCTCGGATTTATAGGATTCGTGTAGCGTCTGTAGCTCTATGAACTCCTTCGATAATTGTTCATTCCTTTCCAACAATTGTTCACTTCTCTCTCCGATCGAATCCTTTTCTTCCAAGATCTTGGCATTCTTTTTTTCTAAAATTGTCATGTCTTCCTTAAATCTATCGAATTCTTGATTTCGAGAAGATAACGCCTCGTTTAAATGAACAATGTCAGCAGAAGCTTCATCCAACTTCTTCTGTAAGTCCTTGTTGCTTTCATTGCATTTAGTATGTTCATCAGTCAAACTGGTCAATTTCCGTGCAAACTTTTCTTTCAGCTCTAGGGTCTCGGATGAGGAGGTTTCGTATCGTGTCTGTAGATCTCTGAATTCCTTCGATAATTGCTCACTTCTCTTTCCGATCATATCCTTTTCTTCCAATATCTTGGCATTCTCTCTTTCCAGAAGTTTCATGGCTTTTTGTAAACTTTCCACATCTAGATGCCGAGAAGTTAATGACTCGGTTAAATGAACAATGTCAGCAGAAGCTTCATCCAACTTCTTCTGTAATTCCTTGTTGCTTTCATTGCATCTAACGTGTTCATCTGTTAAACTTGTCAATGTATGTGCGTACTTTTCTTTCAACGCTATGGTTTCGGATGTAGAGGATTCGTGTAGGATCTGTAGATTTCTTAGTTCCTTCGATAATTGTTCATTCCTCTCCAGCAATTCTTCACTTTTCTCTTCGATCGACTCCCTTTCCTCCAATATCTTAACATTCTCTCTTTCAAGAATGTTCATGCCAACTTGCAATTTATCCACTTCTTCATTTCGAGAAAAAAGCAACTGGTTTATACGGGCAATGTCGGCAGAAGCTTCATCCAACTTCTTCTGTAAATCTTTGTTGCTCGCATTGCATTTAACATGTTCATCTGTCAAACTAGTCAATGTTTGTGTGTAACTTTCTTCTAGTTCGAAAGCCTTGGATTCATGTAGAGTCTGCAAATTTTTTAGATCGTTCGATAATTGTTCATTTCTATTTAACAATAGTTCACTTCTCTCTCCGATCAAGTCCCTCTCTTCCAGTATCTTAACATTTTCTCTTTCAAGAATGTTCATGCCTTCCTGCAATCTACCGAATTCTTGATTTCGAGAAGATAACGCCTCGTTTAATTGAACAATGTCAGCAGAAGCTTCATCCAACTTCTTCTGTAAGTCCTTGTTGCTTTCATTGCATTTATCATGTTCATCCGTCAAACTAGTCAATGTCTGTGCAAACTTTTCTTTCAACTCTATGATTTCGGATGTAGAGGAATCGTGTAGCTTCTGTAAATCTCTGAGTTCCTGCGATAATTGTTCATTCCTCTCCAACAATTGTTCACTTTTCTCTTTGATCGTCTTCCTTTCTTCCAATATCTTGGCGTTCTCTCTATCAAGCATGTCCATGCCTTCCTGCAATCTATCGACTTCTCCATTCCGAGAAGATAGCAATTCATTCGTACGGACAATGTCAGCAGAAGCTTCATCCAACTTTTTTTGTAAGTCTTTGTTGCTTTCATTGCATTTAACATGTTCATCTGTCAAACTAGTCAATGTCTGTGCAAACCTTTCTTTCAGCTCTAAAGTCTCTGATGAAGAGATTTCGTGTAGCCTCTGTAAATCTCTGAACTCCTTCGATAACTGTTCATTTTTCTCCAACAATTGTTCACTTCTCTCTTCAATCAAATCCTTTTCGTCCAATATCTTGGCGTTCTCTCTTTCAAGATTCTTTGTCGTTTCCTGTAATTTATCTACCTCTAGATGCCGAGAAGTTAACGATTCGTTTATACGAACAATATTAGTAGAAGCTTCATCCAACTTTTTTTGTAAGTCTTTGTTGCTTTCATTGCATTTATCATGTTCATCTGTCAAACTAGTCAATGTCTGTGCGAATCTTTCTCTCAGCTCTAAGATCTCGGATGTAGAAGATTCATGTAGCACGTGTAAATCTCTGTTTTCATTCGATAATTGTTTATTCCTATCCAACAATTGCTCACTTTTCTCTTCGATGGCATGCCTTTCTTCCAGTATCTTAGCATTTTCTCTTTCTAGAATTTTGATACCTTCCTGCAATATATCTACTTCTTGATTTCGAGAAGACAACAACTGGTTTAAACGGAGAGTGTCCGCAGAAGCTTCATCCAATTTCTTCTGTAATTCCTTTTTGCTTTCATTGCATTTATCATGTTCATCCGTCAAACTAGTCAATGTCTGTGCAAACCCTTCTTTTTCCTTTAAAGTCACGGATAGAGAGGAGTCGTGTAGCGCCTGTAGATCTCTGAATTCCTTCGACAACTGTTCATTTCTCTCCAACAATTGTTCACTTCTCTCTTCAATCGACCCTCTTTCTTCTAACAACTTTGCATTCTCTCTTTCCAGAGTGTGTATACCTTCATACAAATTATCTACTTCTTGATTACGAGAAGATAACACCTCGTTTATACCGGCTAATTCCTTCGAAAGTTGCTCATTCCCCTCCAACAATTGTTCACTTCTCTCTCCGATCGAATCCTTTTCTTCCAATATCTTGGCATTCTCTCTTTCCAGAAGTTTCATGGCTTCATGTAATCTATCGACTTCTAGATTCCGAGTAGCCAACAACTCGCTAACATGAACAATGTCAGCAGAAGCATCGTCCAACTTCTTCTGTAATTCCTTGTTGCTTTCATTGCATTTAGTGTGTTCATCAGTCAAACTAGTCATTGTATGTGCGTACTTTTCTTTCAACTCTACAGTCTCGGATGTATAGGATTTTTGCATCGTCTGCAAATCTCGATTTTCCTTCGATAATTGTTCATTTCTCTCTTCGACTGACACCCTATCTTCCAATCTTTTAGCATTCTCTCTTTCTAGAATTTTTATAGATTCCCGTAATCGATCGACTTCTTCATTTCGAGAAACCAATGACTCGTTTATACAAACAATGTCAGCAGAAGCTTCATCCAACCTCTTCTGTAACTCTTTGTTTATTTCATTGCATTTAACATGCTCATCTGTCAAACTAGTCAGCATGAGTTCGTACTTTTCTTTCAAGCCTAAGGTCTCGGATGTAGAGGATTCGTGAAGCGTCTGTAGATCTCTAATTTCCTTCGACAATTCTTCATTCCTCTCCAGCAATTGCTTAGCCCTATCTTGTTCCGATTTTATAATCTCAGCGCTTGTCTCTTTTAACGACAAAATTTCTTTATTTATGGACGACTTAATTTGCAACAACTCATTTTCCAGATAACACTTATCATCATTCAGCCCTTTTAGCTGTTGTTCAGCTGTATCTAGATCTACTTGTTTGGACTTGAGAACAATTTCCATCTCCGCTAAACGCTTTTCATGTGAAATGAAATCGTCATTTCTTTGCCTGAAAGGCGTGCTTGTTTGCAATTTATGCAGTTCATCGCGGGCCTCAAAAAATGATTTTTCAATGTCATCATCAGAGAAAGACTTTTCTACTTGCTCATGTAGTTCGTGACCGGTCGACCGTAAATCTTTCACTGTATGATTATTCTCGGACTCAAGAAGAGATTCGTACTTGCTTCGAATATCTTTCAGTTCCTCATAAGCTGATAGCAAGCGCAACTCGAACGCATCTTTGTCAGACAAAGCATCTTCAAGGTCGCCACGAAGTTGCTGACACGTGCGATTAAGACTTTCTATAGTTTCAAGATGTTTACTTTCCTTCTGAACTAGGTCTTTCTGAAAACGGTGACTAACCTCGTTCACGCTGTTTTCAGCAATTGTTATCCGCTCTTGTAGGGCGGATTCCTTATTTTCCCATGAAGCCTTTGTCAACTCATGAGTTTCTTGTAGTAATTTCACTTTGTAAGCGGTCTCTCTAAGTGATGTCTCACTTTGCTTGTAAGATGTATTTAAATCATTGTACCTTTGCTTAAATTTATCAACTTCTTCCACGCTTTGTGCAAGCTCTTCACTCAGTCGGGCACAGCGAGTACTCATCTTCATTAAAGCTTCATCCTTTTCAACCAGTTTAACTTTAGATGTATCAAACAATTTATTTAATTCCGTTCCTGATGTTTTTCGCTCACTCGCATTAATTTCTAACTTTTCAGTCGCAACCTTCAAATCGTCCTCAAGTTTAAGGTTCTTCAGATTCATTTTATCTAGTTTGCATTTTAATTGAAGCATTTCTGTGTTTTTGAGATCAATTTCACTGTTTAGTTCCGAAAGACGTGCATCTATAAATGCCTGGTCTACATCTTGCTTATCTGTATTAGATTCAAACTTTCTCTGATAATCGCTTAATTGATCTTGAAGATATTGTATCTTTAGTTCATATGCACTGTTATCAGATGTACAATTTTCTAGTTTCAGAGTGAGCATCTTACACTCTGTTTCTAGTTTCACCTGGTCTCCGCCGCATTCTTCACGCAAACCGTTAAGTCTCGCATTTTTCTCAATCTCAAAGATCTCTTTTTGCTTCATTAAGTCATTACGTAATTTTTGACATTCAAGTTCCATTTGCATCTTCTCCTCCTCGAACTTCTCGCGAAGCCTTTCGACATGGAAATTGGGGTCAACACTCGAGCTTTCAACCTGTACATTTGTTTCGATACCTTTTTCTAGACGGACCAAAAGAGAATCCCTTTCCATTTCAACCTGCTCACATTTTTGCCGAGAACGGGTCAGAGATATCCGTTCTTCACTTAATTCTTCCTGGAGCTGCTCCAATTCAATATTTACTTTTCCATTGTAACTTTGAATCTTGTCGTCATGTAGAGTTGTTCGAGCAAGAATTTCTTCATAATTTGTCTTTGCCTCTTTCAATTCTGATTTCAGGATCTCAGAATCCCTACCTAGCTCAAGAAAACGTTCCTCGAGAGAATTTTTTTCGCTTTTACAATGTTCGAGCGCTAGATTTACGTTTTTAAGAGTTTCACTAGAGTTTTCTTGAAGATTTCTAATTTTTGATTCAAACGAATCGTTGGCCACCAAAGCTTCTTCCAGTTTCTGTTCTAGTTTCTCGCACTCAGCTTTATGTTTCTGTCGTTCTACTTCCACAGAAGTTTCAATATCTTTCATTTGAGATTGTGTCAATTTAATTTCAGAATTGAGCTTCTCTATGGAATCCTTCGAAATAGCCAACGCAGCATTCGCCTCTTTTAATTGCAAATTTAGACCATTGATGGTATGTTCCTTTTCTACATGATCACGGTTGAGTATTTGATAGCGTTCGTTACTTTCAGTGAGTAATACCGCGAGCTCGCTATTCTTTGCGTCCTTTAACTCAAGTTCCTTCTGTATATCGGTCAACTTTGACTGATATTCTTCGACGTCATGTGATGATTGATTTATTTCAGATATACTCAAATTCACTGCCTCCTCCGCTTCCACTAATGCGTCACTTAATTTAGAGCACTGAGAAATTGCGTTATCTTTTGCGCTCATAGCTTCTTGAAGTTTGTTTGAAAGATCAGTTATGTCGGCGTGTGCTTGAGCCAAGGAATCTCTACATTCTCGAAGTTCCTCTTCCTTCTCTAATTTTAAAGACTGGTAATCATTGTAAGCTGTATCTCTTTCTTGCTGAATTGATAGCAAGTTGTCCTCAAGACTTCCCTTGACTTTGTTGTACTCTTGTTCCCATTCAAGAACACTGTTTTGAGCTCGTGTTATTTCAGATTTACTATCTTGTTCGAGTTGTCTCAATCTATTGATTTCGTTCCGGAGCTCTTTCTTCTCAAAAGCACAAGCCTCCTTCTCAGTTTCTAACTTCTTTTGATGAACGCCGTTGACATTTTTAAATTCTTCCTGCAGTAATGCTAAGCGTTCCTCCAGTAATGTATTTGATGATACAAGAGTTTCGTTTTCGTCCTTTAATCGCGCCACTTCCTGCAATACATCAGGTTTATCATCAGGCTTTTCATTTAACTGAAGCTCCAACGACTTCACTTCAGTTTCCAATAGAGCACACCTTTCTCGAAATTTTTCGTTTGCCAAACTGGATTTCGTCAAGAGCTCATTTAACATGAACAACTCGTCTCTTTGCGAAGGCGAAGACTTACTCATTACAATTAGTTCGGCTTCAATTGATTCCTTCTCTTTTGCAAGTTTTTTAATCTGCTCCTCATGGACTGTGTTGTTGGAGACGTTTTCCTGCTCTAACTTACGTATCTCTTCGTCTTTAGAACTTATAATCATCATCGCTTCCTTTTTAAATATTTCAAAGTGTAGACTCAAATTCCGATGTTCGTTCTTCATATCTTGGATTTGCTCACTTTCATTTCCATTTCCTCCTAAAAATCTCATTTTCTGATCGTCCATTATGGATCGGAGTTCACATATTTCAGCTTCTTTCATCTTTAGCTTTGTAAGCGCCAAGTCACGTTCTACAAGAATTTCTTGAATCATCGAACGAACGTCAACCTCCCCAGATTTATCGATTGCTATTTTCTTGTCATATTGACTATTTGAACCAAAACTTTTCAAAGAGAAGCCATCATCACCATTTGCTTTCATGGAATGCCCTTTGTCTCGATCACCCCGAGACTTGGAAGATACTTGAGCGTTAGAAGAGGATATCTTCGAATATCTAGTGGGATGATATCGTTCGATTTTTTTCTTGGCTATGACTCTCGAAAGGCGCTGCCTAGGGTCTGATACCATTGTTTTTAGAAGAGACTGCTTTGCTTTCATCCTGCTCTCATCCTCGATGCCATCAAGAAATTGGTCAGGACTTTGTAATTTATTCCCAA
>Ga0213867_1001459_pt1 | contig 10546 bp, 8 predicted proteins | sample PICome_12_FD_160120 | JGI IMG/M metagenome (GOLD analysis project Ga0213867, IMG submission 160120) | Coastal seawater microbial communities near Pivers Island, North Carolina, United States - PICO540 | ecosystem: Environmental > Aquatic > Marine > Coastal | place: USA: North Carolina | collected... | reverse complement strand
GTCCCATCTAATGAGGAAGAAGCTGAGCGGTTACATCGCAGAGGTCATAAACGACTTGCTAGAAAAGAATTTCAACTGTCGATTGAGGAATTTTCAGCCGCAATATGGTACGATATTAATTTAACAATTTTCAAATTTTATTTCCTTCTAAAAATGGTTCATTGTTTGTTAAGGTTGTGTCCCGACGATCCGGAATATAGCCCGAAGTACTACATTTCCCGTGCTTCAGCTTACTTTCACATAAACGACTTTCTCTTGGCTAAAGAAGACTGTGAAAAATCGCTTCATTTACATGCGGATAATCCTCGTGCATATATTCTGCTGGGTAAAGCTCTCTATGAACTTCAGGCATATCACGAATGTATTGATGTTATGGAGTATGGTTTCGATCTCTTGCAGGAATCGGGATCCCTTCCTAGTCAATTTGACGAAGTATACTTATCGAAAGCAAAGGAACGAATACTACTTCCTGTCGACAGCACTGAAAATGATCTGCCACGATCGCACCGTCGTAGTATACCCAAATTGCCACCACCCAGGTTTGTTTCACGTGAAGAAGCAATAATGTCTACCACAAACGTACCTTCGCTTCCATCAAACTGGCCAGTTCAGTCGGTCGGTGAATCAACCTTGAAGCTGGGCCCTGAACGCACAGTTGTTTTCGGGGAAGGACCTATGGGAATAAAGTTAAATCGGGGGCCTGATGGTATTATTCGCGTGTTGAGCACTTCGCAATCATACCAAAGGAATATACTGGAAGGTTCAATAAATGTTGGTGATATAGTTCGTGAGATGGCTAATGTAGAATTGAGAAGACCGTTGACAAATATTATGTGGGGCGACACAGTAGCACTTATTCGAATGTCACCTCGACCAATAACTCTCATCGTAGCGAAAGAACTTAGTGAGCCCCCGAAGGAAGCAGCCGACGAACTATTTCGTGCCGCTACCGAGGATCTTGAAAACTCTGTAGCTAATGATCCCTCTAGTTATCGTTCGAATACTAACAAAATTTCTGCAGGTGGTGCTTATCAAAGGAGGCTTGCTGAGAGGCAGGCAAGGTTATCAACATACCCTTCACGAAGTATCGGCGAAGAATCCGTAAAAGAGCATATTGACACTTTAATGAAAGAAAACGAATCGGAATCGGGATTGCGTAGCGATGTTATTGAAGAGATTTCAAACCAAAGTGAGTTCCTTTAAATTTGAAGGTTCGCACCTGACATATGATAGTTGATAAATTCACGTTATATTTGGTGCTCATGAAATAGCATCAAGCGATGCAAAACAAGCCAATGAATCTCAAATAAATTTAACAACCAACGGTGATATGAGAGATATAAATGAGATTTTATCTGATGATGGTGTTCGGGAAACTGAAATCCTAAGTGATGATAATCTCGAGGGAGCTGGAGAGATAGAGGTCAATACAATGGCGGAAAGTAATGAAGAACGATTAAACGATGATAGATCAGAATTAGAATTTGATACTAAACAAGACTGCTTAAGTGATGTCCAAGATGAAAGTCTCGAGAAGTTTCACGTTGAAATTGAGAGTGCTCCGGACGGTATATGCGATGAAAACAGCGTAGAGAAGGAAAACAATTTATCAAGAGATGAATTACTTTCTTCAAGCAAATGCGAGACTAGTCAAGATTTGATAAAAGAAGACATTGGCTCCAATACCGATTATTCTTCAAACAAAGTTGGTCAAGAAAATGATTGTGACAGTTTCGTAGTACTTGAAAAAGAAAAAGCAGGTGTAGATGAACTAGCTGAAAGGAAATTTAATTTAGCTCATCAAAATATTGAAGAAGAGCAGATTGGCGGATATATTGTTTTCCAGGATCAGCATGGATTTTGGAATAATGAGACATGGTCAGCCACCTCACATCAACGGTCAATTAGATCAGTGGCACGTGTTTCTCTCATGAAAGTGAATCCGGGTATGGTACTTAACAGGATTAAATGGGAACCGCGCTTATTAGTCATCTTTTCGAAGCCAGATCTTATTTTTATTCTGAAGAAAATTTCTAAAGCTGAATGTAATGGGCCTGGAATGAGGAGAGATATGACTCCAATGCTTGTAGATGAAGTATTCGATGCCGCCTCATTGAAAATGCGTTTGTCAAACCTAACTACCCCAACCTCGCTTTCATCAACACAACTTCGTGTTCCAGGAAAGCTCCAACAAATGTTTCTGAGTGATAGGAATGTAGGTCGTCGAGAAGCGTTTCAGTTGATATCACCGCGTCAAACGTTTGTATTGTCAGTATCTGAAGATTTATTGGGAAATGAGACTGATAGCTTTTTGGCTCAATCATCAATCGAAATATCAATTATATCGTCATTATGTTCAGCCTATTCAGACGGTACTGGCAACTTAGCGCAAGAATCATATTTGCAAATTGTTCTGGGAACGATACACTCACATGTTGTTGTTGGGAACATGAAAGAACTTGAGACAGCTTTATTGAAGATTCAGGAGGCAAGTGGAGATTCCCAAAATATAGTCAATCTTTATGACGAAGATGGGATGACGGCTCTTCATTATGCATGTTGCAAGCGATCATTGGAAGGCGTGAAGATGCTTCTGTCATTTTCAGCTGACGTCAGCTTGAAGACGAAGGCAGAGGAGAAGTCTCCTTGTCATTTGTGTGCAGAACGTCTTGACGACATGTCGTTATCTATACTCTTTTCTTCCAAGAATAGACCTGATCCTAACGCCTTAGATAAGTCTGGACATACCCCGGTAAGTACGGTTGACATCTTTTTCACCTCGTTTATCGACCAACATATTGTTTTCTCACTCGACTTAGATGTATGTATCTTGTGTAATGGGAAGATCTGTTGGAGACACAAGGGACCCGTTGGCACTTGGAAAAGTGTTGACTGCGCTCGAATCATGGGGTGGTAAATATTTTGTGAGCAAGTCTGTCACTGATACACACCCTTTGAGTATTGTTGCGAGTGAATGGCGTGCACCGGAAGTTGCAACAATAGTGGCTCACTGTGACCTAGATGTCAGAAAGACTGGCGGTTCTTTGGGATACAAATTTGATTACCCTATCCATTCTGCAATTTATGCTCTTCGTGAATATTTAATTACTGAAGTGAATTCAAGTGATAGCTTTCCCGATCCGAGTGATCAAATGCTTATTTTTGGTGGCAATACAAGCGAATCAAGGTTTATCAGGTAGGAGTTTGTTGTGATTGAATTTTATCTTTCAAAGCTTACATTTTGCGTAATAAAGAACTTTACGAGCTTGTCTTGAAAGTGGTTTAGAAGTGAATGAACGTTGCGAATGCGGGGAATTTTTAGGTTTCACACCTCTACAACTTCTTGCTGCAATTGTCATTGATACCAATTCTTCAGCTAAACTCTCGCAAAGTAAGAAAGATATAATTGGGCGCGCCGTAAATGTGCTAATTATGGCTGGCGCGCACGTTGATGTTCCACCGCAAGTGCCAAAATCAAGACCGCGAAAGATAGCTTTGGAATCCAATTCTTTAATTGTCAGCTCACTCCCCAGACACGTGGATCTTCGTGATAAGAACGTCATAAACTTGCTAGGAGGCAAAGAGCGCATGGAAGCTGCCCTTGCACGAAGGGCTAAGATGGAAAATTTGACATTAAGTGGAAATTACCTGTCTAAGGAGGATTCTTATGTTAATTGTAGATCGCCTGGTGGTAATGACGAAAATTCATGCGCCATTTGCTGGAAAGAATTTGGAATGTTGTACAATAGAAGCAAAGTTTGTAGAGGAAGTATGAAATTAGTTTGTACGGAGTGCTCGAGGAAACGAATGTTGTCCGGTTCCGATGATTATCGAATAAGTGATGGATATTTTAATAGACTTTTTGCGCAATGTGTAAGAGAAGAAGTTAGAAAGAAAGAGATAATCGAAAGGAGAAAAATTCAAATTAGAGAAGAGAGGAATCGGGCGTATGCCGAAGAGGAACGATCGAGACAAGGCTTATTCGGATCTGTCTTTAAAAGTGGTAAAGGTGCCAAAAACGAACAAACTCAAAATGTAACTTCATCGGTAGATGGACTATCGAACCAGCTCCATCAAACTCGAGATGCGTTACTTGAGCGTGGGGAAAAACTGCAGAGCGTTAGCGACAAAAGCGAAGCATTAAGAGACCAATCTCAAGAATTTGCACGATTAGCAAAGCAGTTGAACGAACGATCAAAAGGTGGATTTTTTTTCTAAACCTCATTCACTTTAACGTGTTGCTATTCTACACTGAGAGCTTATTAATGAATGCGAAGAAGACAAATTTTCAACCCGCTCAATCCTAGCAGCATATGACTTTAAGTATAAAAATGAAAATTTTATGACTTTATTTTTCAAGTGCTAACGTACTTAATTTATGGACAGTCAAGTCGTAGGATGATTCTCTTGACCTAGTTTCGGTATTGGAAGGAGCCATTGCTATTTCCCAACCTTCGTATATATTGAATGAATCAACTGGTCGCTTTTTATCGCATTTTGAAAATTGACGTAGCATTTCATTTTGTCGTGGACTCAGAAGAGCAAAAGCTTCTTCTTCGTCTCCAGTATAAAGTGCAAAGTTAACTCGGCACCGTTGATACTCTGTCATTGGGATTTTGCAGAAAACTGTGTTCGACATGTAGTAATACGACGGCTGAACACGTATACTTCCCCCAATCGAACCTGCTAATCTGCATATCTGAACCTCATTACTCTGATTGCTTAATTTGCGTTGATGTATCATTATTTGTCTCTCTTTGTCGCTCACGTAATATACAATTTTGGTACGTGACCTAGCTATAGCAAATCGCACGAGCTCAGACATAGAAATGGCTTTTGAATCGAATACTACCATTACTATTTCCTCGTCACGTAACCAACCTGCCTTACATGAAATTATTCCATGACATTCTGCAAACTCAGCTTCACCAATCCATGAGTCTGTCATTGCAAAAAAGAGTTTTTCATCAGTTTTCTTTTCGTAGGTACGCTCTTCCCTCACAACATGTTTCAAGTATCGCGGGACTGGATTTAACTCATCACGCTTGAAAGAAAGGAGTGATTCCATCACTTTGGAACCCACAAAACTCATGGGTGTTGACTGTTCTTGGAACTCCCCAGAGTTAAGTTTCTTTCCTTCGCTATCCAAAACCAACACCATAGGCACGTTCAGACCATCAGTTGATACCAATTTTCCTGTCAAAGCCTTCATTGTTTCCCTATGAGTATCGTCATCCATAAAAATCGCAACGGACACAAACAAATCTTCAATGACCTCCACTATCAAGGGATGATGAAGAACCTCTTCTGCTAACGTACGAAAAGGCGAAGATGACTTTGCAAACTTTGAAGTTAATAAACAAAATATAGGCGCTCCATTATTCTTGCTATAACTCAAAATAGTAGAGGACTTCACATTGCCATGAAATGTAAAATCAACACCGCCTAGTACCTTGTCCTTATTTGGATGAGGTCTGCATCTATCAAATAGGCTTTTCTTCTTATCTGGCTGCTTCGTCTTAAACATTATTTTTGAAACAAGATTCTATTTACTCCATCAATTTATGACCCAGTTTGATGATGACCCTAATCTTGTTTCAATGAAGAGATAATGGCATCAAATGAGTAAATTTTTTCGCCCTACTTCGAAAGGCATTTATTTTTTTAGCCACTTAGATCTTGTGCACATGTGTATGTTGTATGTGTGTGCGTGAGTTGTAATTCCCCCCGTAGTCCAATATCCCTTGGCTCCCGGTAGTCATTTTAGCCGCATTCCTGGTGAAACTTCGGTAATCATGTTAAGAAGTCAAGAAGTCACAAATTAGCCGTTCCGCAAAAAATCAATTCTTGTTCGAAGCGCAGCGCAACACCACACACCACACAAAAATCTGAAACCATGAGCAGCAATAGTGACCAAGGAGAGCGGGAAAGGAGGACGACCCAGTTGCCGATTTGAACTTCAAGGACATTACTTCAGGTTCGAACGAACGAGATATACCTGCAGCAAAGTTCCTAGAAGACATCAACTTATTTGCAAATTCATTCGATCCTCCAGCAACGTCCGAACTTTTGATCGGTGCTTTCTCAGATTTGTTTGGCAAATACAAGAAATACGAAGCACAGTTGACACAAAAGAAACTCAATTTTCAAGCAAAAATTCCAGAGATTGAGAAAAATCTATCGTTGGTTAAGTTTCTTAAAGGCAAGCAAGAGGAGGGCGAGACAATCGATACTAGATATAACCTTTCGGATATGGTCTATGCCAATGCTGAGCTCGATTGCTCTACTGGTGTAGTTTGTCTTTGGCTTGGTGCAAATGTAATGTTAGAATGTAAGTGTTGATTGATTACCACGATCTAGTTTGATCATCTTGCCTCGTACTTTTTGAATCTCTTGACTTATCACTATTGCAAAAGATACCTATGACGACGCTATCGATTTGCTCTCCAGTAAGTTAGAGAAGGCAAAAAGAGAACAAATCATTATAGATGAAGATTTAGCGTTTACTCGTGACCAAATCATAACTTCAGAAGTAAATATGAGCCGTATATACAACTGGGATGTGAGGATGAAACGCGCGCAAAAGTGAGCGATGTTCGTGTGTTGAAATCATTTTGTTTGTTCTACGGACAAGCTTAGCAAACAATTTTCGTGTAGTATATTTCTGTTGTCTAATATCTGGATCATCATGTTTGAGATTAGAAGAGATAGGGATGAACCAGATAATAATACTTGATGCCTGAATATTCCAAGTTTTGAATCATCCTCTACATCATCTCCTCTGGTCCTCGATACAAAGATAACAAGGCGAAGATGTTAACATGACTCCCTTATCAAATAACTTGAGCCCATAAAACTATTTTAGCGATGCATTCACTCCTACTATGACTTAGAGTTCTTCATGCTCGCCTAATTCTGAACGTGTGTACTATGATATCCTTTGACTCTCTTCTTTTTCTGTGTGCAGTAGTCATTGACCTGACGCAAGTTTTCTTGTTTCCAGCCCAACGAAAAGTGCATTATGTCATGCATGCACTTTTGTTCTATTGCCCGTAAGAACGTGAAGGTCAAAAGATGTGGAAGAACTGATTAGCAGACATTTTGTAGAATTTTGTTATTATTACATCTACAGGGATTTAGTCGACTTCACAGTCATCACCATGAATCCGGCCATTCATGAACTTGGTTTTTGCAAATACTCAGGCTTCAACTATTACCCAACAAAATGTGGACCATGATCGCCTCGAAAACAAAATACACAACTTGTGTAAGTTCTTAACCAAGAAGAGGCTGGTGGAAGATAAGAGTCTGCACGGTAGCACCAGTGATGGCAATCATAGCAAGACGGCAGTGAGTAATTTCTTGGGTCTTAACCTTCATAACTTCTTCTTCGGATTTTCCATCAAGCCAGTTAGATCCCCAGCCAATATCACCGGGTTCACCCTCTCCATAATACTTGCTCAAGTTGATGCATTCAATAATTCCGATGGTAAGGAACACCTGAACATTTCCGGCGAATCCAACCTTGCTAATGGCCTCAAAGGGATCAGTGGCAGTGAACTGGGCACCGGGAAGGTGGGGAAGGTATTCCTGCCACACCATACCAACGATGGCAAGCATAGCAGCACGTCCGTGCTTAAGCTCGGCCCAACGAGCATACTTGAGATCAGTTTGGATCTCACTCAAGCCCATAGGATCGAACCCAACATCTCCAGCCATGGATCCATCGAGCTTATCGGGGACCTCAAGGAAGGGAAGAGACTTGGACATGGCACTAAGACCGGTGGAAACCGGGGCAACCTGTTGGTACAAACATTTGAGACATTTTACAATATAAATAAGCGTTTGAAAAACAACGGCCCTCCGCATAACTTTCTGCACATATACAAAGAAAGTCATGCTTGTTGCCATCCAAGTAAGTTGTCGTCTCTATCATACCATCTCATTCAATCCAACCCAATCTAATCCAACCAAAATTAAGACCTAAATTGGATTCAATACACACGGCAGACACATCACTTCATGAAAACGAACCCTAAACATCCATCCACGCATACGATGACGACAACAATACTTGCACTAACTACCACATAAGATTGATATATATGTATTATGCTAACCTTAGCCGGAACGAACGCAGAGGCCACAGCGATGAGAGAAGCAACAATGATGGATCGGACCATGGTAGATGTATTATATATTCTATTTATATACTAAGAGTATAGGAATGTACGTGAGTTAGAGGTTGAGGTTTCCAATATCTCGCGATATAGTTTTTACCGAATGTTTTCTCTACGTTGCGTTGTCGCGTTTGTCGTTCGACCTTGCGAAGCCGTGTACGTTCGGTTGGTTGCTTGGTGGACTTGTAAAATTAGACGCTGTGAAGGAATTGCATACTTAGCATTTGGATGGCTACTGTAGACGTTACGCGAACACGCACACCGCGATCTTCTCTGTTCAACTTACAACCCGTAGATTTGTACGGCAGGGCATGGACCGGTACGACTGGAGCCTTGGGGGCGGTGTGCGGAAGAATATCATGGGCGAAAATGGCGTCTTTGTCGTGACGGCGAGGGCGTTTTCGTCACAAAATATATATTAGGTAGTTAGTAGCTAGTATAAACCTTTATACGTATCAATATATTCAAGATGAAGCTATCATTTGCCCTAACTGCTGCTCTTGCTGGATCCGCATCCGCGTTTGCGCCTAACACTAACTCTGGCTACCAGACTGCCTTGTCTGAAACCAAGGTGAGTGAGTGATTTGGAATCTCTACGTTGGGGTTCTATTTGTTTAGAATTTTTTGTCCTAAGGACGAAAATGTATTCTTAATTTTGTTATTCTAAGTAATGTCGACCTTCGTTTGACCAATTTATTAATTAAGTGTTTTGTTGTATTTTACCGATAGAGCGATCTTGAGGCTTTGGGTAAAGGATTGAACCCTGTTGTTGGATTTTATGACCCGTTGGGACTTGTTAGCGCAGGTTTCTGGGGAAAGGACGAAGCTGGTACAATTGGATGGCTTCGTCAATCTGAAATCAAGCACGGACGTGTTGCGTGAGTTAGATTATTGAATTCTTTGTTTGTTTGTCCGTTTTTCATCTGACAGCTTTAAATTGTTTACTTAAATATACAGTATGGCTGCTTTCGTTGGGTACTGTGTTCAATCCAACTTCCAGTTCCCTTGGGCTATGACGTTGGAGGGAACTCCTTTCCCTGGCAGCGACCTCAGTCCTCCCGAACAGTGGGACGCTCTTCCTTTTGCATCTAAGTTGCAGATTATTCTTTTCGTTGGTTTCTTGGAATTTTACTCTGAGCTCACTCCTCGGGACGGAGCTGAGGGTGGACTCCCTCATTACACCAAGGGAGGTGTTCCAGGAAAATATCCTACTTTCGATGCGATTCCTCACGCAGTTCCATTCAACTTATATGATCCGTTCAAATTCAGCACCAATATGTCGGCGGAATCGAAGGAAAAGAGACTGAAAGCCGAAATTAACAATGGGCGTCTAGCGATGCTTGGAATTTTTGGTTTCCTCAGCGCACAGACTATCCCTGGCTCCGTTCCTGCACTTGCAGGCGTTGTGAAGCCTTACTCTGGCGAGGTTATGGCCCCATTCTCAGGTGACTTCTCCTTCATGTAAATCAACTGCGATATCCCAACTTCTAATTTACAAGGTCAACTATATGTAAATTTACTGTATTAAGAAGATACTGGGCACTGGTTGAGAGAGGATCGGTCTCCCACTTCTGCTTCTTTATACTGCGCCATGACCAATACTTTGGATTAATCAGGGGTTTTGATTTACCCAGAGTGATATTTGAATAATTACCTTAGACCATCGTTTCTCTCTTTCTATTCTTCTCCCGAATAGTATTACGTTTATCATCATCTTGGAAGGAAATAGAGAGAAGCTCTAGTTAAAGCATCTCAAAACATACATTTCACGTTATTCATGATATTAAAGATACATCATTCAACAAAATAAATGTCTTTGGACTCCTGATTGTTGTGAACGTAGTGAAAACCAAAAAGGAAATTGCATCTACATGTATACTATTGGTGTAACCGTTGAAGTAAACCATAAAACCGAAACAAAGGAGACTTCCCTTCTTCGAACAACGTAAGGAAAGACCTACTTTAGTAGAGACGCTTAGTATTTCAATCATGGAAGGGTTAAGTGTTCCGTTCCAAAAACCTTTCAATATTCAATACCTGTAATTGCGGCTAGCCTTCTAAAAGCTACGTAAAGGACAATGGACAAAATGTATCTAGAAACTAGAAACTTACATGGTCGGTCATAAATTTTTCAATTCAGCAAATTTGAAAACTCCTTTGTATATGTACGCATAAGTAGATAAAATTTTGATGAATCCGAAATGAAATAAATTTCCTAGGACGACTAAAATGACTCTAAAATGTTATCACGTGTAATAAATGTGGTTCAAGTACGAACCTTCACTCGTAGACTCATTCCAATTCCACTTCTACTGGCATCGACATCCGTATTCGCGTCAACTCTCTCTCTCTCTCTTTTGTTGATC
>Ga0213867_1001458_pt1 | contig 10553 bp, 13 predicted proteins | sample PICome_12_FD_160120 | JGI IMG/M metagenome (GOLD analysis project Ga0213867, IMG submission 160120) | Coastal seawater microbial communities near Pivers Island, North Carolina, United States - PICO540 | ecosystem: Environmental > Aquatic > Marine > Coastal | place: USA: North Carolina... | reverse complement strand
TGTAAGCTTGCGTGTATGTGGTGTTCCACTTCGCCCATGTACGTTCCTTCGGGCTTAGGTCATCCCACGCGTCGTCGGTGCGAGGGTACAGTTGGGAGGCCATGACGGAAGCCGTGGCGATTGCTACCAAGGTCGAGTCGGCGATGGGGACGTTGGCACGTTGAGCTTTCTTTTGGGCAACTTCCAGTTTGTTAATGTACTCAGGGATGCCATTGGTGGATTCGAAGTAGTGGTTCATGTCGTTGATGAGGGAAACGGCGTCGATGGGGTGGAGGCCGCCACACGTGGTTCGTAGGTGTTTGAGGATTGTTCTTGGATGGACCTTGGTGTAATACGTGGTGGCGTGATTGAGCGTGCGCACGTACGTGTCGTCGATGACGCCGAGGATGAACTTGTGCGTGGCGCGTAACGCGGCATCGTAGATGAGGTAATCCTGGATACGTGCTTTGTGGATGGCTTCTGCGCGCGCGCGGATGACGGACTTGGCGTCGTCCGGGATGGATGTATCGTAGGCTCCGGGTTTGGTGGGTACGGGGAATGGGGTGCCGTATGTTGTTTTGTATGTTTTGTCGTCGAGGATGGTACCTGAAAGATTGTGTTTTCCATGTTCGCTGTCGTATGGGATGGCGAGGAGGAGGGGATAAAGCGTTTCTTCGAGGCGTACTAAGTCATCGTCGGTGGGTTGACGGTCGATGGGAGCAAATTGATTTTGCGCTTCGCTGAAGTTGGCCAAGATGTCTTCTGGGGTCATGTTGGCAATGCGGATTAAGGGGCTGGTGTCGAACCTGATGTTGATTGTTGATGAAGCTAAGCTCGTATATTGAAGAGCACTAGAATAGATGGTAAAAAGTACGAGCTTAGATTATGACAATGTATTGTATTGCTGGTCTGAATATGATGCATATGTTGTTACACGTGGAATCTGACTGTGAAGTACATGATATTTACAGGTGGAAGAATGTGGCGAATAATAGAAATGATTATTCAATAGGATGATAACTTATGAGCTGAATTTCTAAGATCAACTTATAATAATTACGAAATTATCATAGTGACCGCTAGTCTTGGAGTGACACGTCGATATTCATTGCGTCGTCATGTGTTACTAACGACAGTGTTGAAATACTAATTAGGTGGCAGTAACAGTTTTAGTCCCACACAGTCGTACATGAAGATGTTAACTTTGAAGTTTAGCCTCTTCGCAAAAATGTCATATAGCGGCACTGATGTAATAATATATCTACAACGTTATATGTAAAATTTTTACAAAAATTATAATTCGATAGTTGATATAAAAATTATACATTCTTATTTTCATCTCTCTGCATTCGTAGGGTTCTTTTCGTTTGAATATTTTGCTAAATCGGTGCAAACGTATTAGTAATAAAGTAATAATAGTGGCATCTTCAATAAACGCAATCAACATTCAAGGCGGCATTAATGCGGCAATTTTCTCTCCTTCTTTTCCGGTACCATATCAAATCGTTCTAAAGAAAACGATCGTGATGCCTTATAAGCGACTTTCCTCCAATTATATGTAGGTCCTGAATTACACAACTTGCAATTTAAATAATGAATAATTTCAGCATAATCTTTCGTAGTGCTTTTTTGTAGTACATGTTGAAACGAATGACGACCTAACCATAAAGCTTTCTTTTGACTCATACTTCCAATATTTTTCCGTCCAAGAGAATTGCCCCGTTTTTCGTCTCCCATCCTGTCCGTAGTTCCTCTAATTAGACGACGGCGAATCAAACTGAATCCGTATAGAATAACATCATCGATACAGTAACAAACATAGGACTTGTTACTTGACACTTTTCCAGGAAGAGCTCCAAGGTATGCCATTGCTTTTACTGCCGTCAACATCACAGCCTGGTAAAAGTTTATCTCAGCTGTCTCGTTCGATACGATTAAGCTATCATAGAAAATTGTTTGGCAACGAGGCCTTATGAATGAAGTCATTCTCTTTTTCAATGCGCGACCTTCTTTGATTCTATCCACCGTAAGGTCATCACGAGCCCTTGTCCCTTCAAACCGTCTATAATTTACTCTTGTTTCGCAACTTTTGATGTCAAATAAAATACCACACCATGGAAATTGATCACCTGCACATTTTTCTACAAATATAGGAGGACCAACTTTAGGCCTCAATGTCACATCGAAAGAGGTCCGAGTCTTAGAAGTATTCACTTCAATTCCCAGCCCTTTACAGCCTGGTGTTCCGTTATCATCAAATTAGCAGAGAGAAGTCGAAGTTTATTGTACCTTTACTTACCGTCATAAAGCTTATTCAGAAACCTGATACAAACGTTTTTGTCTGTAGAAATACACAAAAAATCATCAATAATTCTGGCAAATAAATATGGATTAGAATCTTCTTCCAAAGATGGAAAAACTCCTGCCATCATCTGCTTTTCTAAATATCCATAGTAGTAGTTACACAAGTAAGAGCTTACAACGCTACCTTGAGGTATACCTTCAATCTGACAAAGTATATGTGGCCTGTTGGTGTCACTCAATGCGACTAAGTTCGACATTATATGTTCTCGAAGCAAATTAAGCACTCGTTCTTTTGTAATAACACAGGTTTTGGCCCCATCAATAAATATTGTACCATAATACGATCCATCCAAATTATCAACTACCTGGCGATGCGGCTGAAAATCTAAAATAGGGACAATAATCTTCTCGTGTCGTACATGAACTTTCTGCAAGCTTTGAAATGGATGTATAATTGTGTGTTTTTGAGATAAGTATTTTCCTTGACTAATTATGTTACACACGATATCCAGCATGGTTCCCTGATTAATTTTGTCAAAACAACGACGTATATCAGCACATGCATAGTATAAGTTAGCCCCTGGCCTCTTCGCCCGAACATCATTAAGAAACGAATTCAACATGGGGTGAAGCTGATTTGATCCAAGTATTCCGCTTCCAAAGGAGTCTGGTTTGATTCTGTACTCGTATTTCAGCACATCAAACGTAGACTGGAGTATACTATTAGTTGATCGGCAGTATGATTTAGATCGTTGAGAGAGGATGCTCTTCAATGATGTATGACTCTTAATATCTTCTACAGAAAGACGTTTTGAAAGTGTAGCTATCGGTCGAATTCCATTCTGCTTCGGAAGAAGCCTCAGCTTTGCCAGCCCAATGTGTTGCCTCTCTAATCGTTCCTTAAGGTCGCACACTTTCTTAATTTCAACAAATTGATTAGATAATAGGCAATTTAACGACGCTTTTCGTATGTGACACCAAACTTGTTTTCGGTAATACACTACTCGTTTACCCATGTGTTCAGTTTCAGTTGCGTAAAAGTTTGATCTGATCAATGGAATTATAACGCTTTGAAATAACCAGCTCAACAAAGTCAGCACTAACTTTGAATGCTCCTCATGATCAGATGAACTGCGCATTTTTCTTGTTGTGGAGCTCTTTCGCTTTTTTTCTAACCAAGAAAACTTTGTTACAGATATATTTTTCATAAGTTCATGGTATGGCATTCGTTCAAACCGCCTCATGTGAATGAAATTATCTATGGTCGTAGATATTGCTGCAAAATTTTCTCGTGACCCAAAAAACTCAGTCGGAAATATGCGCTGAAGAACGTTAGTAATAAACGCTACGACCATTTTTGAAGAAGAATACTTGTTGACAACTTCATGCAATGCCATTCCTTTTACCATATTCGAATTGTTAACTTTAACCGCACCCGTTCTATTGTGCATAGAAGGAAGTGGACAATATTTCTCTAAAACTCGATGAAAATTTAGATTCCTTGATTTTTGAAGGATTTGCTGACAAATTACTACGCCTTTGTGCTCAAGACGTTTCCACAGCCGTCGTCGTAAAACCTTTTTTTCTTTTCCCTTCTGAAATCGAATATTAAAGATAATATCAAGTAGTTCAAACGGAGTGCTACTCCTTTGCATTAATTGATGTGACTTGGGCAGCCCCACTGACTTACTAAATTTTTCATTATAAAATATTAGATGCCTCGGAACGAAACCGGAAGAAACAGAAGGTGCCACGACAATATCCGTTTTGTTATTGTCAGATTTACTAGTACCCCTTAACGGGGGGCCACATAGCTGAATATAGTTTGTACAACGATTGTTTTTGACTGGAATCAATATGTAACATGATTTTAGCAACTCGAACATCATACTGTCACCGATCAATCCATGTAATAAATGGAATGACTTGTGCTCTTTAATAAATGAGACTGTTGAATTTAAATGCCGGCACACAACTCCAGGGATATTTTGACACGATCTAGCATCTACCTTCTTTCCAGCGTCTGATAAAAATTCGTAACCGAGGGAAAGCAAATTTGTGTATTTTTGGAGTTCTAACCAAGTCAATTCCTTGCCTCTCAATTGTTCTTGTTTTCTAACTTGATATTGTTGGAAACTTAATAAACTCGAAATCGTTCTATCTACGATACTATGAAAAGGCTCAGACACGTTTGATTGGGAAATGTTGCGACATTTCTTATAAGGATTTTCAATCTTTGCGCTGGCACAAGGGGCGTTGCAAACATGAGAGTTTCCCACTGACTGTGAAGAATCTGATCTCGGTATCATTTCTTTTTCATATTTCTGCGATAAACATGAGTATAGACGTTATTATCTTATGCCATCAATCTATTTCTGAAGGTGAAAAGAATATAGACTCACAAAGTCAAAGTTCCGAAATGGACAAACGATGCATTTTCTCAACACATCTGTTTTGTCAATTTTCCCATCTAATAATTCTCCATTGCCAATCTTTCCCTCCAAGAACGGTATGAGAAATTGTGCATTCGGCCCGAGCAAAAACCGAACAGTCCAGTTAATTGGATCGCGGGCGGTCCTTCCTCGCTTTGATCGAGGACAAGTTTTCCTCTTGTTACTTGTGACTGCTTTTGGTTCACCAATCTTTTTACTGCATCTTTTTCGCTTGGGCATGTTGACTGATAAACTAAACGCCTACTCTAACTTTGATTTGATTTCATTGAGCGTTTGTGTGTAAACACTCTGCTTTCAAGACGCTACAGAGAGGGTATTGAAAATAAAATACAGTGATAGTGCAGATGCAGATGCAGAGATAGTGTGTAGTGATTTGGTGATACAAACCAGTTGTAAATCCAAATCCAGGTCTCGGTCGCAAACGTTCGTTCTGTCTTCTCATGGGTTCTCATTATTGGTGACTTTCTACGCATTCCTCGATTTCCAAAGAGTGGGTGTAGCGTGTAGCGTGTAGCCTCTCTCTCTCTCAGAGAGAGAGCGAATTCATTCCGTGTAATAAAAACGAATCTTTACGCAACAAGTTGATTCATATACAATATTTGCCGCGACCTGATGTATATATGTCTTCTCGTAACACTCGGCAAAAGCTTAGGTGTTTGTCCGATCGAAAGCAGTGAACAATGGCGCCGATTGTTCGTCAAGTGCCTCCTCGTAGTAGCAGGAAAGCAGATGGGTGATGAGTGTCACATGGATAGTCTTAACTACGGAATCTCAGTAGAAATCGAGACAGCGGATTATTTGGTATGAAATTGCGGAGGTAACAACTAACTGGATGATAGGGGTTTCATCTTAGTGGATACAAGAAACGCTTTCAGTTAACTTGCCACGCAACAGGTTTTGGAATGACAAAAGAAAGAGATGAAAAGAAAAGAAACATCACAAGCCATTCTAGAAGGAACATTGACATTTCGCACTTTTTATGGTATCGACGGACAGATTGTACGGTTTCGACGGTTTCGAAGCCAGAGCATTTCTCAAGAAGCTTGCAAAGTTGCTTCCAGAAGATTGGGACAAGTCTTATTCAACAATAAGGGGTTCCATCCATGCTTGAATGAGTATCGTAATTGTTAAAGGTAAGAATCGATGAATAGATATGTCGACTCGATTTGAATGGAAAGGAGGTACAGGTCTTGGACTTCTGAAGAAAGACGATGAGAGAGTGATTTTGAAGATTAGAAGATCAAGGCAGATCGAAATGCGCTCGGACCCCGTTGAAAAGGGTAAAGATAGAATACAGACTGGTACACATTAGTGTAATACTTGGTACTAATTTTATAGGATGACCTCTTTTTTACGCCTGGGCACCGAAAAGAAGTTTAATGAAAGGACTTTTTGCCGGTTCTCTTCTTTTGTAGCGAAAGTCATCGCACTTCATCTAACTCAAACAAAATAGATCCATTTATCAATAAGATTCAGGAACGTGTATAGAGAAGTGAATATGGCTTCAAATAAATGCTTAACAATGTTTGTCCATACATATCATCAGAGGAAAATTTTATTACTGTAAAACCAACTTACTTATGTCAACACGGTACATTGAACAAACAAATACATGTAATGAAATTCTTTCTCACCTCATTTTTGAGCACAGAAACAAAGGTAATATACAAAACGAAGAAAAGATTAATTGATACAATTACGCTCGTATGCAGATTCATTTTCAGATATCATCACCAATTACAAGTACTTCCTCTCTACCATATTTTTATAACTACCAAAAGAGTAGATATCAACGAAATAAGTATGAAGTTGAAAAATGATGAGAGTTAGATCACGTATTACGTTACCTAAAGTCGCGTAGCTTGTCACTAAACATAATGCGACATAAATAAAGGAGTCGCATAAGACGAATATTCGAATAAAGAAATATCGATATGAAAAACTCCTCGACTTTAATAATTCAAATCGAAATACATTTCATCTCAATATATTTACAATTACTCTTTTACATTCTTATCGTCCTGAAAACCAGACTCGAATACCAACTTAGTTTGATTATCAAGCCATCCCATTTCGGACATGAATACTATATCTACTCTTTCTGTTCTCCTTCTTCCGACTCCCCGCCAAACAAATCCTTCAATTCTCCACTCTCATGCATACTCGTAACAATATCACATCCACCAATAAATTCACCATCCACGTAGAGTTGAGGAATTGTCGGCCACTGCGAAAACTCTTTAACGCCTTCACGTATCGATGGATAATCGAGAACATTCACACTGGAGAAATCAACACCTTCCCTCTGCAAAATAGATACAACTCTAGCAGAAAAGCCACACTGCGGTTGACTAGGGTTACCTTTCATATAAAGCATAATTTTATTCGCATCGACATGGGATTGAATGATGTCTTGGACGTTACTGGTATCGACTGACTTTCGCTGGGGGGCAAAATCGCTATGCGAATCATCCGAGAAAAATAATGTGACCTGTTTTGGTTTCAGGCATTGCTGTCCGGCGCGTCGAATGAAGAACCTGGAAGAGAGCATCGTTGCAATTATAAACTGTTTTGGTGCAATAACCTGCAACTTTTCAGTTGTACTTTTGATATATTATTTTTATGAACTTCGTTTAAAAACTGACGTCTTGCTCTTGTTTCATGACCACCAGAGATTGAAATGAGAGTGAGAGGCCTGAGAATATATTGTTCATGGGGAGTACATATGAATCACGTTCATGTTACATGTACTCGTTCAGTCTTCATCTAAGAAAGTTCCAACAGAGGGTATCGCCCACATAGCTGCATACTGCCCACATGTATCTTATTTTATCGCCCACATGTTGTTTTCTCGTGTTCATATCCTGTAAATTACATTTAGATCACACTACGAGTATGTACCAGCAATTCCGAAGTGTGGCTGAGTTATTTTTAGGGCAGTTTAGTCGATGCAGAGGAAAATAGGGTCACAGAAAGGGGTTCCTTCGTCAATGTCAAATTTCTAGCTACGAAAGTTCAAGAGTGTTACCAAAGTGGAAAGGTTTCTCGAAAGAAAAATAACTTTTACTCATGATTTTTCTCTCGCTTCACTTTTCAAGATCCTGTAGCAATTCGCAAACTGATCATTAGTGATTTACGAGTGAATTCTTCAGCAAAAACGATAATGCATTGGCGTTGATTAGAAGTTTATTCTGAGCGATGAAAGCACAAAGCACCAATACTGAAAATGATCTTACAATTAACTTCAATATTTTAAATTGGGCGAATCCTGAAAAATTGGAACTTATCAAAAAAACTTGGCACCCTCTTTAGCACAGAAGAAGACTCAATCTCAAGATGTCAAGCCTTTATTTCTGGCATTACACCCACACTGCGTAAAAGCGATATCATAATTGAGCATAACTTATCTGCCTACCAAAACAAACATTTTCAATCATCCCATTACTATTCGTCCAGGTAAAAAACTGGAAATTTGTAGCAGTCAGATAAATTTAAAGTGAAGAATATAAATTAGTAAGGGCAGATCTTCAGAGTATCTTCGTATATCTCTAATATTTTCTTCTCGCATTTTCCAGTGTGACTGCTTCCGCTTATGCTAGTATCGACGCCTTGAATTGTTATAAGAGATAGATGATGACATATGGTATCTTCCAACAAATCTTAATGGGCACGTCCTCGAAAAATAACTCTCGCATACAAAGTAAGAACCAAGGAAAGCCGCGACTTTTGAAAATAGAAGCATCTTGTTAAAATTTGATTTTGGAAGCTATACACCTTACATTGAGACGCTTATCATGAATCATAAATGAGAAGAACGACAAAGACAATCCGTTACAAATCCTGCTGCGTAAGTATTTCGCAGCCTAAGACCTTAGATGTTTGACATATGTTGGTCATAAATAATTCATGAATCAAATTGGCTTTTTCAATAGCAATTTCAGCCTGTGCAATCTCGACACTCCTCTTCCAACGCTTCAAGAATATATAGAATTGCTCATTATCTCACAAAATTAAGGTCTCATGAGTCACAGTTTAGAACTGATTCCATAAATTTTATAAAAGTATCTTTGGATTGAATTCTGGTGCGTATTCGCTCTCTTCGGAGTTTTCCTTCTTGTGCAAAATAAATCTATACTGATCCACTTTATCAACTTTTTGAAGGCGTTAAAAGACTGATGGTTGGTTAATGACCATGATATGTGCAGCCGCACTTCGATGCTCGCCGGTAAAATGCCGGTAATATTTTTAGGTTGTAAAATTTTATATCATGACTGTATGTTTCTTCGACGTATGCAGTCATATTCGGTATGTAAGCTTTTCTATAAAATTTAGGATCGAGCTCTGTCTCCATTAATGTTGCATTCTTCATTTTTTGTGAACTTCTAAAATTCAGCAATTCACTATCCCTCGATCCACCCCCAACGCCAATCTCACAATGGAAAAGACAAACGGAGACTTCCCAATAATCTGTTACCCTAAATGAGTCTCGAGAAATCAACAATAGGCTGAAACAAACTGTCAAGAAGTGAAGGAAACACTTACCCCCACCAAACGTAATTTTCATGAAGTATTCGAAATGCCTCATCAATATCAAAGGTACCTGTAACAAAGTTCATAGGGGACTCGATCTCCTTCACATTGAAACTAGTATCATTACGTGAATGACGAGAAATCCAGAGCCAATCGAAATAAGACGAAAACCATCTATGAGGCTCGCGAAACATCGTTACCTTGTTTTTTCTTCTCCGACACATCCCATTGGCATATGGACAATAATGAAGCGATATTATGTTGCAATTCAAAGCACCATCACAATTATTGACTGATTCAGCATCATCATGCAAATTCAAACTCTTTGCTGTAAATGGAAAATGATCCTTACTATCAAGTGCTTGATCAGCAAGCAGCCCACCACCGCGATAGTTCAGACACGTAAAGTCCTTGACGGTACATGATGGCAAATAATTTCTCAACAATGTATACAAAGAAGTCCCCGTTCTCGGTACATGTATGTAGAAGAAACTATCATACGTCACATTGCCATAATATTCACGTCTATTCGGTGGCGTGAGTGTCAAATTCTGATAAAAAATGTTATTTTCCAAGTATGTTTGAAACATCTTGGAAACATACAGACTTGAAAAGAACAGAAATAAAGATGATCCTAAGATGAGAAAGATCATCGTAAACCACATTTTTGGCAATGCGCGACGCATCTTGAAGCCGTACTACTATCACTCAATCACTTGGTAACTCAATATATATATATATATACAGAGTGCACTTCGTATTTATCCCCACATGTGCGCCTGCTTGCTTTTACTACGCTCTTAATTTAGATATTCTTTTACACTTTACCAGACAGTTTAAAAAAAGTTATGAGACTACGTACGGTACATGTATGTATTTATGTTTTTTTGCATAGTCGTATGAGGTGTGCTAGGTCGTAGGAGCATCTTACGACTTACGAGGTGAGTAATTGGCATTTAATTAATTGTTAGAGATGCGTCAACATGCGAGCGAGGGTACCTTATATATATTTCTAAATATATGTCGATATATTATTTCATACTTGTTTTGTATACCAGTATTAAAAATTATTCTACGTTTGTATCCAAGATTGACCGCTCTGACTCTCTTCGCAAAAATCATATACGGTACACAGTACACATGTACGCTCGTACAAGTATTGAACACACACGAGTTATTTCCCTCTCAGAACTCAAAATTCGAAACGTTTGACATGTACAAGAGTAGAAGTTAATTAATACTCGAAGTATAATAAAAGCATACAGTTCAAAAAAAAAAAAAGCAAGA